>ERZ812616.136-NODE-136-length-108656-cov-10.152697_pt1 | contig 108656 bp, 107 predicted proteins | sample MGYA00376249_ERZ812616 | MGnify/ENA primary metagenome ERZ812616 (study PRJEB26924, sample SAMEA4378265) | human gut metagenome | biome: human gut; feature: human-associated habitat; material: faeces | place: China | collected 2013 ...
GATTTATCTAAAAAAGATTTTATTTATTTTCTTGACATTTTACCGAATGACTTTTTGGTAGTTCGTTAGTACAACTCATTTCTGGATCAAGTGAAGCTATTGTTTTAGATAATGGAACATTATATTTGCAAATTGTGGGACCATTTTATGCTGTGTTAGGAATTTTGATGCAAACACGTTATGCCCTTCAAGGAATTGGACAAAAATTATTACCACTTATATCAAGTGTAATTGAGTTCATTGGAAAGATTATCTTTGTTTTTGTATTCATTCCTCAATTTCAGTATATGGCAGTTATATTCTGTGAACCAGCTATCTGGTGTATTATGTGCATACAGCTTGTGTATTCATATTATCATAATCCATATATCAAGGGAGTCAAAACTGAGTAATTTCATTATATTTTTGAGTTCTCCATATGATGAATATTCATATGGAGTTGTTTTTATTTAGGAAGGAGCATGTCAGTATGTATAATCCACAACTAGATACATTTATTGCAGTTGCAGATGCTGGTAGTTTTAATAAAGCATCAGAGAAACTTTATGTATCACCCAATGCAGTGATGAAACAAATGAATTTACTAGAATCAAACTTAGGTTTGCATTTGTTTGAACGGACACATAGAGGACTTCAATTAACACCAGCTGGTCAGTCACTCTATCACGATGCCTTGTATATCATTCAATATTCTAAAGATGCAATTGCAAGAGCAAAGCACTTTAATCCCCAAAAAACTTTAAGAATTGGTGTTTCTTTTACAACACCTGTTGAATATCTCATCTCATTATGGGATAAAGTTCAAAAAATATATCCACAGTTAAAATTTGAATTAATTTCTTTTGAAAATACACCAGATAATGCAAGAGAAATCATGAAAAACTTTGGAGTGAATATTGATATGGTGGCAGGTATTTACAGTTCAAATTTATTAGAAGAAAGAAGATGTGCTGCTATGCTTCTCTATCATACTCCAGTATGTTGTGCTGTCCCTAGAAATCACCCTTTAGCTTATAAAGAAAAATTAACAATGAAAGATTTATATCATGAAACAATATTTTTACTACAGCATCATTATTTTGATGATTTTGATATCATCAGAGCAGATTTGCTTAAAAACCATTCTGCCATTCAAATAGAAGATATATCCTTTTTTAATATGGACGTCTTTAATCGTTGTGTGAATGAAAGTAAGCTCATGTTGGCAATGCCAGAATGGAAAAATATCCATCCTATGTTAAAAATCATTCCTATTGAGTGGGATTATGTGATTCCTTTTGGTATTATGTATTCACCTCATCCGAGTCATGAAGTTCAATTGTTTATAGATGCTATTGAACAATGAGAGTTATAACCTAAAGGTTCATACCTATGAAAAAACAGAGAATTCTCAAAATTCTCTGTTTTTTATATACTGTAGATGTAAGGAGGAATACAAATGAAAAATAAATTATTAAAAATGGCATTGTTATCAGTGTCAATGCTGGTTACAATTGCACCGGCAATCAATGCTAATATTCCAATGATGAAAGAGGCGTTTTCTGATATATCACTTTCATTGGTCGAAATGATTACAACAGTTCCATCATTGTTTTTAATGATATCTGTTTTGACAAGTGGGATAATTGCGAAAAAGTTCGGATATAAGCAGACAATTATGTTGGGGATTGGTATTGTTGCTGTATCAGGAATTGTTCCTGTGTTTGTGAATCATTTTTATATCGTGCTTCTATCGAGGGCATGTTTAGGATTCGGTATTGGATTATTTAATTCGTTGCTTATTACATTAATCAGCTATTTCTATGATGGTGATGAAAGAACAACTCTTATTGGGTATCATGAAGCGTTAGGTGGTTTAGGAGGTATGATGATTACATACATTGCGGGTCGATTCATGAATGTGAATTGGCAAGCACCTTTTCTTGCTTATGCTATAGCTATTCCTGTCTTTTTCTTCTTTTTAAAGGTCATACCACAGGTAGAAACAAAAGATATCTTGCAGAAATTTGAAAGCAATGTTCAAAAAGATACCACTCATCAATATGGTCGTTTTTCAAAAGTTTTTGTTTTTATGATTTTAATAGTAATAGGTGCAACTCTTAATATGACAATGGGAATTAAAGTTTCTAGTTTAATGGTAGAAGAAGGGTATGGATATGCAAGTGATGCAAGTATGGTCATTATGTTGCTGAGTTTAGGATCAATGATCTCAGGATTCTTGTTTGGAAAACTCTATAAGATTTTAAAAAATTATATTTTATCAGTAGGATTTATCATCACAGCGATAGCGATGATAATAATTGGTTTATCTCATACAGTTTGGATGAGTGTATTAGGAGGATTTTTGGTCGGATTTGGATTTAGGGTTATGATGCCAACTCTAACGCATATTGTGAATAGCTCACATTTAAAAAATCCTACACTAGCAACTTCACTACTCTTGGTAGCTTATAATTTGGGAAGTGCTTTTGCACCTTATGGCAGTATGCTGATTCAAAAATTATCATGGACAGAAGGTTTAAGAGGTATCTTTTATGTAGATGGAATTGGATTTATGATCTTGGCTTTGATTGTGGGAGTGGTTGTTACTATTCAAATATTCAAAAAGCAAAGAATGAGAGGAGGTGTGAATGATGCAAAAAGTATTAATCAATTGTCAAACGTTACAAAAGGATGATATCTTTCATATTCTCAAAGTCAATAACTATCATCCAATAGAATTTGATAATGAAAATCAAGTCATTCTTTTATTGGAATTATACGACTATCAGATCAATTTATTGACAAAGCTTATGCATAATTATAGTCAAAATCAACAGCATGAAGTATTCGTTTGTGTATGCCATAAGATATCATTTTATGGATAGAAAATCTGACTATCTGTTTTTGTTATAGCAGATTGCAGTATTGTTATTGTACTTTTCATAAGGACAAAGATAAAATAAAAGTGTAGAAAAAAAGGAGAACAGATTATGAAAACATTTCAACTGAATAATGGAGAATTGATACCAGCAGTAGGATTTGGTGTTTTTCAAATTCCTAATAATGGACCAACTTATGAAGCAACATTAGCAGCATTAAAAGCTGGTTATCGTCATATTGATACAGCGGCTGGTTATATGAATGAAAGTGATGTGGGAAAAGCCATTAAAGAGAGTGGTATTGATAGAAAAGACATTTATATTACATCTAAATTATGGTTACAGGATTATGGTTATGAAAATGCGAAGAAAGGAATAGAAAACTCTTTAAAAGCATTAAATGTTGATTATATTGATTTGTATTTATTACATCAGCCTTATGGAGACTATTTAGGAGCTTGGAAAGCGTTAGAAGAAGCATTAATAGCTGGAAAGATTAAATCTATTGGTATTTCAAACATCACTGTGAATTTATGGAATAAGTTTAAAGATGGAATGAAGATGATGCCAGTTGTGAATCAAGTAGAATTTAATCCCTTTACTCAACAAAAAGAATTAAGAAAAGTCATGGCTGAAAACAATATTTTATTAGAAGCTTGGTATCCATTAGGACATGGGAATAAAGATTTACTAGAAAATGATACAATCATATTTTTAACAAAGAAATATCATAAAAATGCTGGACAGATTATATTAAGATGGATTTATCAGGAAGGTGTTATTTCATTACCTAAATCAACCAATCCAGAAAGAATGAAAGGTAATATTGAAATCTTTGATTTTGAATTAACAGATGATGAAATGAAAGCTATGGAAGCATTGGATACTGGAAAAGCAACACACAATCCTGAAGATCCAGTCAATGAAACAAGATTAATGGGATTAAAAATACATGATTAATAGGAGGATAAGAGAATGGAGTATGTAACATTGAATAATGGTATCAAGATGCCAGCTGTTGGATTTGGAGTTTTCCAGATTAAAGAGAAAGATGAATGTGTAAGAGTTGTTTTAGATGCAATTGAGTCAGGCTATCGTTTAATTGATACAGCTCAATCCTATGGTAATGAAGAAGCAGTCGGAGAAGCAATTCAAAAAACAAATGTGCCTAGAGAAGAATTATTTATTACAACAAAAGTATGGATTACAAATTATGGTTATGAAAATGCGAAGGCATCAGTAGAAGATTCTTTAAAGAAAATGCAGTTAGATTATCTTGACTTGGTTTTATTACATCAGCCTTTTAAAAATTATCATGGTGCCTATAAAGCATTGATTGATTTATACAAAGAAGGGAAAATCAAAGCTATTGGTGTTTCTAATTTCTACCCTGATCGACTTGTTGATTTATGTTTAGATACAGAAGTGATTCCAGCAGTGAATCAAGTAGAAGTGAATCCATTTCACCAGCAAGAAAAAGCACTTCAATATAATCAAAAATATGGTGTACAATTAGAAGCATGGGCACCTTTTGCTGAAGGAAAGAATGGTGTTTTTAATAATGAAACATTAAGTGGAATTGGTCAAAAATACAATAAATCAGTTGGACAGGTGATTTTAAGATGGTTAGTTCAAAGAGGAATAATTCCACTTGCAAAAACAGTGAGAAAAGAAAGAATGTTAGAAAATATTGATATCTTTGATTTTGAATTAACTGATGAAGATATGCAGCTTATTTCTGATATGAATAAAGATACAAGTTCATTCTTTTCACATTATGATCCAGCAACAGTTGAAATGATTTGTGGTTTAAAAAGATAAAAGAACAAGGAGAAAATATTTATGGAATATGTGACTTTAAGTCATCAATTAAAAATGCCGATTTTAGGATTAGGGGTATTTCAAGTACCAGATAAAAAAGAATGTCAGGAAAGTGTTTATCAGGCAATCAAAGCTGGTTATCGCTTAATTGATACAGCAGCTTCTTATATGAATGAAGATGCTGTTGGATTAGCAGTCAAACAGGCAATAAAGGATGGTATTTGTACAAGAGAAGAATTATTTATTACATCTAAACTTTGGGTACAGGATATGCGTACTTACGAAGATGCGAAGCAGGGAATAGACAATTCATTACAAAAGAGTGGATTGGAATATTTTGATTTATACTTGCTTCATCAAGCTATAGGTGATTATTTTGCAGCGTGGCGTGCGATGGAAGATGCTTTTCGTGAAGGTAAGTTAAAGGCAATTGGTGTTTCTAATTTTTATCCTAATATCTTAACAAATTTCTGTGAAATTGTAGACATCAAACCAATGGTCAATCAAGTTGAATTGCATCCTTATTTCACACAGGAGCAGGCACTTGAAACAATGAATTATTATGGAGTGATTGCTGAAGCTTGGGCACCACTTGGTGGTGGCAGATATAATCCTTTTGAGGATGAGATGTTAATATCAATTGCTAATAAATATCAGAAAACAGTTGGACAGGTACTCTTAAGATGGAATATTCAAAGAGGTGTTGTTGTGATTCCTAAAACAACCCATATTGAAAGAATGATTGAAAATATTGATGTTTTTGATTTTGTGTTAAATGAAGAAGAAATGAATAAGATATCTGCATTAGATATGGGTTATTCAGGAACAAGAGCGAAACATTTTGAACCTGATTTTGTGAGAATGGTTCTTAACAAGAAAATACATGATTAAGGAGAGAAAAATGAGTGTCTTATTTATTAATGGTAGTCCTCATAAAAATGGGAATACAGTGAAATTAGCAGAAAGTTTTTTAAAAGATAAAGATTATGAGACATTAGATCTTGTTGATTATAAGATTTATAGTTATGGACAGAATTTTGAGGATGATCAGTTTGATGAAGTTGTTTTAAAAATGAGTCAGGCTGATACAATAATCATTGGTTCACCATTATACTGGCATAGTATGTCTGGTGCTATTCGTAATTTATTAGATAGATTTTATAATCATGTGAGTGAGAGTTTATTAAAAGGAAAGGACATGTATTTTATCTTTCAGGGATATGCACCGACTCTACAACAATTAGAAGCTGGTGAGTATACAATGAAACGTTTTGCATCATTGTATGGTATGAACTACAAAGGTATGATTACAAAATAGGATATAGTTATGGAAAAAAGACGATTAGGAAAACAGATATGTATGTTCGCCCTGTGGGGCTTGGATGTATGGGCTTTTCACATGCTTATGGATTGGCACAAGATAAGGAAACGGCAATTCAAACGATAAGGCAAGCTTATGAAATGGGATATAACTTTTTTGATACAGCAGAGTGCTATACTGGTGAAAATGCTGATGGAAGTATTTCTTATAACGAAGAACTTGTTGGTACTGCATTAAAAGACGTCAGAAATCAAGTCATAATTGTAACAAAGTTTGGCGTTGAACATAAAGGTGATCATTTAGAATTAGATAGTTCTCCTAAGAAAATACGTGAATCAATAGAAGGTAGTCTTAAGAAACTACAAACCAATTATATTGATTTATATTATCAGCATAGAATTGATCCAAATGTTGAACCAGAAGCCGTTGCACAAGTTATGAAGGAACTTATAGAAGAAGGAAAAATCAAAGCATGGGGTATTTCGGAAACCGATGAAAATTATTTACGAAGGGCTCATGCGGTTTGTCCAGTAACAGCGATCCAAAATAGATATTCCATGATGGCAAGATGGCATGAAAATCTATTCCCAGTATGTGCTGAATTAGGTATCACATATGTTGCTTTTTCACCTATGGCTAATGGTATCTTATCAGGACAATTTACACCACAATCTGCTTTTGAAAAAGGGGATTTTAGAAATAATATGCCTCAATATCAGAAAGAAGGATATCAAAAGGCAGAAAAACTATTAAGTTTATTAAAAGATTTGGCAAAAAAGAAAAACTGTACGATGGCACAATTATCATTAGCTTGGATGCTATGTAAAGAAGATTTTATTGTTCCTATTCCAGGAAGTCGAAAAGTAAACAGACTCACTGAGAATTTTGAAGCACAAGATGTCAAATTAATCAATTATGAGATTGAAAAGATAGATGCATTATTAGATAGTATTGACTTTGATATCTTTGGAGGACATTCTTCTTAGATGAAAAGTAGAGAGGAGAGAAAATATGCTATTTTATTTCACAGCTACAGGCAATTGCCTTTATGTAGCTAGAAAACTTGAAAACCAGATTTTGAGTATTCCTCAAGAATTAAAGAAAGAGAATCTTCATTATAAGGATGAAAAGATTGGAATTGTGACTCCTGTCTATGCAGGTGAATTACCTCAAATAGTCAGAAAGTTTATAGAACAGGCACATTTTGATACGGATTATTTTTATATGATATTAACATATGGAAAATCTGACAGTGTTGCTACTATTTGGAGTGAAGCATTTTGTCAAAAAAATCATATACACTTAGATTATGCACAATCTATTCTAATGGTTGATAACTATCTCCCTTCATTTGATATGGAAGAAGAGATATTAATTGATAAAAAAACAGATGCACAAATTCAAATTGCAAAAGAGAATATTGAAAAAAGAATGAAATTTATTCCTGAACCAGATCAGGCTGCTAAAGATTTATATGCTATGGCTTCAAAAAGATTTGCAAAGCACCCTGAATTAAATAATGGAGAGGCTATTATCATGACCAATCAATGTGCAGGATGTAAGATTTGTGAGCAAGTTTGCCCAATAGGTAATATAAAAGTTATTGATGGGAAAGCCAAAAGACTCAATAAGACTTGTGAATTCTGTTTAGCATGTGTTCATCATTGTCCATTTAAAGCAATTCATTTGATTACAGATAAAAATCCAGATGCACGATATCGTCATCCACAAGTGAGTTTAAAAGAAATTGTCAAGTCAAATAAACAATAAGGAGAATAAGATGAAAGTACTAATGATTAATGGCAGCCCTCATCCAAAAGGGAATACACAAACTGCCTTGAATGAAATGATAAAAATATTTGATCAACAAAATATTGATACTGAGATCATTCATATTGGAAACAAAGATATTAGAGGATGTATCGCATGTATGTCATGCAAGAAAAATGGAAAATGTATTTTTGATGATATAGTTAATGAAGTTGCCAGAAAGTTTGAAGAATGTGATGGCTTGGTTGTTGGAACACCCGTTTACTTTGGATCAGCCAATTCAACATTAATATCGTTTTTAACGCGTTTGTTTTATAGTGTACCTTTTGATAAAACAATGAAAGTAGGGGCAAGTGTTGTTGTTGCAAGACGTGGGGGCATTTCAGCAACTTATGATGAAATCAATAAATTCTTTGCGATTTCAGGAATGCCTATAGCATCAACGCAATATTGGAATGCTATTCATGGTAGAGAACAGGGAGAAGCTATGCAAGATGAAGAAGGTTTACAAACAATGAGAGTCCTTGCTAGAAATATGACTTTTTTGTTAAAGAGTATTCATGATGGTAAAGAGAAATATGGAATACCAGAAAAGGAAGAGTTTACAAGAACAAACTTTATTCGATAAGAGTTGAGTTTTGTTTGATAATAGGTTTTCTGAATGATAAAATAAGAAAAAGGATTTGTAAATATGAAAATCTAAGGAGAAAACCTATGGCAAATGAAACATTTGATTTTAAAGCATGGATTTTAAAACATTCAAATGATGAATATCGGATGACTTTAGAAAATGATCAGTTGATTATGTTAAGAACTGATTATGGTGAAGCATCTATTCAATTTACAGAGATAGAGGAAAATACAATTGTTGAATTTAAAATAACATTTGATAAAGATCATTCTGTTAAATTTTATCTTCATTTTGAATTAAATGATGAAAATCATGCAAAACAATTATATGATGAAATGGTTGAAACACTGATTGGATTAAAAGATCAAAAAACATTAAAAGTTTTATTATCATGTTCTGCTGGTTTGACGACGTCTATGTTTGCTGAAAATTTGAATTCTGTTGCTGAAATGCTAGGGCTTGACTATCATTTCGATGCTGTTTCTTATTTGAGTCTTTATGAAGAAGTTCAAAATTATGATATTGTTTTTATTGCTCCACAAATTGGCTATATGTATAATCGTTTGAAAGAAAGTTTACCTGATAAGCTGGTCTTACAAATTCCTACATCTCTATTTGCTTCATATGATGCTTTAGGAGCTATTCAGTTTATTCAACAGGAATTTAAAAATATTGAAAAACAACAAGAAGAAAAAGCAGCAGAATGTTGTGTTTGTTGTACACAATATGAAAAGAGAATATTATCTATTGCCATTATGATTAATGGAGAACAAACACGTATTTCTTATCGTTTATATGATAAATGTGAAATTATTGATAGTCATGTGATTATGAAACCATCAATGAATATTTATGATTTATATGATATTATTGATACTGTTTTATTAAAGCATTCCTATATTGATGTGATTGGTATTGCGACACCAGGTATTGTTGAAGATGATAAGGTCTTTAAAGAACCTAATGATGGTAAAATTATTGATATGAAAAATGATTTTGAAGAGAAATATAATATTCAGATATTTGTTTATAATAATGCTGATGCAGCAGCTGTTGGATTTGTATTAGAACATCCTGAATATCAAAATGTTATTTATCATTCTCAACCATTTGGATTTGGTGTGGGTGGTCAAGGAATCGTTGCTAATGGGAAAGTCATTAGAGGAAAAAATGGTGTTGCTGGTGAAGTGAAGTATTTTTTAAGACGTATGCAGCTTTCTGATGATGTTCATAAACTGGCATGGACACAACAGGGGACATTAGAGTTAATCACGAAATCGCTGTTGCCATCTTTGACAGTTATTGGACCTGAAGCAGTGGCTTTATATGCACCTATGACGCCTGATATGAATGAAGTGAAGAATAAGCTGAAATCATTTATTTCAGAAGAATTTCTACCAGAATTCTATTATATTAAGGAACCTATTTCTTATATGTTGAGTGGGATTACAGAGTTATGCGTTGATTATCTTGAAAAAGAGTAAAAAATAAAAATCATTATAATAAGGAGTAAAGAATTGAGAACTTTACTTCTTTTTATTATTTATATTTTTAAGTGATTAGAATTTTATTGACAACATATTTTGAATTGAGATACAAATCATTTCTTTTCCTGAAATGGGTATTATTTCTTAAAACTGGAAATCAATAGTGACTATAGGTGATATTCTTTATAATCGTTGATGTAGATTGTTAATCCGGAAGAACAAATCGAAAAACAATATGGAGGATATTATGAAAAACAAAGATATAGCAAAGAAGATTCTTGATCTTGTCAAAGAAGATAACATCACTTATTTAACGCATTGTGCAACAAGACTCAGATTGAATGTTAAAGATGAAAACAGTATTGATTTAAACAAATTGAGTCAAATTGAAGGCGTTATAACAGCACAATTTAAAAATGGTCAATTACAAGTTGTCATTGGTGCAAAAGTAGAAGGTGTGTTTGATGAATTAATGAATATGGTTAATTTATCAGATGATACTATAGTAGAAAAAAGTACAAAAAAGAAAAACATAGTTTCTAATGTTGTTGAAACGATTGCAGGATGCTTCAGTCCGGTTATTCCAGTTTTAATTGGATGTGGTATGGTAAAATCAGTATTGTCTATATTAACAACATTTAACATGATAACAACAACGAGTGGTGAATATCAAATATTAAGTATGATTGGTGATTTACTGTTTTATTTCTTTCCTTTCTTTTTAGCTGTTAGTGCTGCAAAAAAATTTAAAACAAATGAATTTTTAGCTTTAGCACTTGCTGGAGCATTGATGTATCCAACCATTCAAAATGGGGCAATTCATGCCGCTGAAACGGGTATAACTTCACTTCGTTTTTTAGGATTACCAGCGTTGTTTGTGAATTATAAATCAACGATTATTCCAATCATTATAACGGTATGGATGATGTCTTATGTATATAGATATGTGAATAAATTGATTCCAGATACATTTAAAGTTTTGTTTGTACCAATGATTGTTTTATTTATTATGGTTCCTTTAGAATTGATTGTCATTGGTCCATTCGGTACTTATATCGGTAAAGGTGTTGCAGCATTTGTGACATGGTTATATGGAATAAATGGAGTATTAGGAGCTTTCTTATTTGGTACATTTAGACCTTTGCTCATTATACTGGGAATGCATTATGCGATTACACCTATCAATACTCAATTAATTGCAGAATATGGCTATTCTGTTATTTCTCCAGCCAATTTAACGGGAAACTTAGCACAGGCTGGAGCATGTTTAGCAGTCTTTGTATTATTGAAAAACAAAGAGCGAAAGAGTGGTGCATTCACAAGTGGATTAACAGCAGTCTTTGGGATTACAGAACCTGCCATGTTTGGTTTTAATTTAAAATATAAGAAGCCTATGATTTGTGCGATGTTAGCAGGTGGAATTGGGGCAGCCTATATGAATTACTTTGGTGGCGGAGCAACAGCAGTTATTTTACCTGGAATTTTAGCTTTACCAACATATATTGCTGATCATTATATTCATGTGATTATTGCAGTTATTATCAGTATAACTGGGGCATTTATTGCAACTTTGATATTAGGAATTTATGAAGAAAGTGATTTGGTGGATAGTGTGCAAAATCAAAACGGTCAAGAAGAAATTTGTTCACCGGTTCAAGGAACGATTATTGAATTATCACAAGTCAATGATGATACTTTTTCAAAAGGATTATTGGGGCAAGGTTTTGCTGTTATTCCTGAAGATGGGCATTATTATGCACCATTCAATGGAAGAGTTAAAATGATTTTTCCCACAAAACATGCGATTGGATTGGTAAGTGATACAGGTGCTGAAGTTCTGATCCATATTGGATTAGACACAGTTGGATTAAATGGTCAATATTTTGAAAGTCATGTCAGTGTAGATCAAGAAATCAAAGTAGGTGATTTATTAATAACCGTAGATATAGAAAGTGTTAAAAAATTGGGATATGATATGACAACTCCAGTTATTGTTACCAATTCAAATCAGTATCAGAATATTGAATTCAACCAGAACAATAATCGTTTCATGTTGGTTGTGGAGTCATGATATGAAAATCAAAGATGATTTTTTATGGGGTGGTGCTATTGCAGCCAATCAGGCAGAGGGGGCTTATGCTGAAGATGGGAAAGGATTGTCAACAATGGATGTCGTTCCAATGAATCAAAAGAGACAATTTATCAAACAAGGAAAAATGTCTTATCTGCAATGTCAAAAAGATGACTATTTCCCTACCCATCAAGCTATTGATTTTTATCATACATATAAAGAGGATATCCGAATGCTAGCAGAAATGGGATTCAAGTGTTTTCGTACCAGTATTGCCTGGACAAGAATTTATCCTACTGGAATTGAAGAAAAACCTCATTCGTTAGGGCTACAATATTATCGAGATTTATTTCAGGAATGTCATAAATATGGAATAGAACCCCTTGTAACGATTAGTCATTTTGATGTACCAATGTATCTGGTAGAAACATATGGTTCATGGAGAAATAGAAAGATGATAGATTTCTATATCAAATATGCGAAGACATTATTTGAGGAATTCAATGGTTTGGTTAAATATTGGATCACTTTTAATGAAATTAATGTTATTTTACATAATTCATTTTCTGGTGCTGGTCTTATTTTGACAGACGATGAGAATCTCGAACAAATAAAATATCAGGCAGCTCACCATGAATTGGTCGCAAGTGCACTTGCAGTCAAAATAGCGCATCAAATCAATCCTTATAATCAAGTTGGATGCATGTTGGCAGCAGGAGATTATTACCCATACACTTGTCACCCCGAAGATGTTTTGTTGGCAATGAACAGGAATAGAGAGAGTTATTTCTTTATTGATATTCAATCAAAAGGAATCTATCCAAGTTATATAGATAGACTATTTAAAGAAAAAAATATTCAATTGTCTATGTATGATAATGATTTAGAAATTATGAAAGATCATACAGTCGATTTTATTGCATTGAGTTATTATACTTCTCGTTGTGCTTCAATGCAAAAACAAAAGGATGAAAGTGAAGCAAATGTTATGAAATCAATTAAGAATCCCTATATTCCATCTAGTGAATGGGGATGGCAAATTGATCCTTTAGGATTAAGAATAACATTAAATACTTTATATGATCGTTATCAAAAACCCTTATTTATTGTTGAAAATGGATTAGGTGCCAAAGATGAACTTATTAATGGAACAGTGGAAGATGATTATCGTATTGATTATTTAAGAGAACATATTAAGGCTATGAAGGAGGCCATGAAAGATGGTGTAGAAGTCATAGGATATTTAACATGGGGTTGTATTGATTTGGTGGCTGCCTCGACTGGTCAAATGTCAAAAAGATATGGTTTTGTCTATGTGGATAGAGATGATTATGGACAAGGAACCAATAGACGATTCAAGAAAAAATCATTTGATTGGTATAAGAAAGTAATTGCTACAAATGGTGAAGATTTATATTGATTTCCTAAATCAGGAAATCAATTGATAAATTATTAAATCTTATTAAAATGATATATGAAAAGAGGAGGTCAATAAGATGAAAAAAGTAGCAGTCATTGTTGCACCTGGATTTGAAGAGGGTGAAACATTAACGATTGTAGATATTATTCGCAGAGCTCATTTCCAATGTGATATGTTTGGATTTGATAAAGTTGTTGAGGGTGGGCATGGAATATGTGTGCAATGTGATAAAATTTTAAATGATGAAGTGATTCATTATGATATGGTTGTTTTACCTGGTGGATATGAGGGGGCAGCGAATATGAGAGATAGCGAAGAAGTGATTTCCATTCTTCATTCTATGAATGAAAAAGGAAAATATATTTGTGCCATGTGTGCAGCTCCTATTGTTTTAGAAAAAGCAAATTTATTAGTGAATAGGCATTATACAGCATACAAGGGATATGATCAAAAAATAAAGCAAGGACATTATTTAGAAGATAAAGTGGTTATTGATGGAAACCTTATGACAAGTCGTGGACCAGCAACAGCTTATGCCTTTGCATATAAGTTAGTTGATTTATTAGGCGGTGATTCATTGGCAGTTAAGAAAAGAATGGTTTATTTCAATGCATTTGATGTCAAGGAGGATGAATAGAATGGCTCGTGTTGCAGTATTAATGGCTGAAGGATATGAAGAAGGGGAAACACTAACAATTGTAGATTTATTAAGAAGGGCAGGAATTGAGTGTCACACATTCAGTTTTGATAATGAATTTGTAAAAGGAATGCATAATATGTATGTTCAAGCTGATAAAATGTTTGGTAAAGAGGTTCAAGAGTATGATATGATTGTTTTACCAGGGGGGCGTCCAGGTGGAGCAAATCTTAGGAACAATCCTGACGTTATTGCTTTGCTTCAGTATTTTAATGAGCATCATAAATATATTGCAGCAATGTGCTCAGGAACGATTGCTTTAGCAGAAGCCCAAGTCATTACAGGTAAAAAGGTGACTGGATATACAGGATATGCTGAAAAACTAGTGGATGGAGAATTTGTAGATGATGTCGTTGTCTTTGATCAAAATATTGTGACGAGTCAAGGACCAGCAACCCCTTATCCCTTTGCGTTTAAGATTATGGAAGTCTTCCAACAAGATGTGACTGAAATGAAAGAAAGACTGATGTATAATTTTGCTGGTGGAAAATAGAGAGTGAGTGATTAAGGATGATTTATGGAAAATTGCCTGTTGTGTTTTTAAGTACCATTGCGAGTGAAAAAAATGGATCAACAAATTGTGTTATCGCAACTTATATTTTGGAACATTTAGATGAAATGCAAGATATAGGGATTAAAGAAATTGCTAAAAAATGTAATGTTGCAGTGAGTTCTATTTCACGTTTTTGTAAAGAAATAGGATTAAGAGATTTTGTTGAGTTAAAGGAATTATTGTCATCAATAGATTTCTATTTTGAAGAACAATCTCATTCTCAATCTTTCAATCAAAGAATTGAGGATTATAGTTATAAAATTCATGAAAGTATTCAAATGGTTAAAAATACAATTGATGGTCATCAATTGATAAAACTATGTGATGATATCAAAAAATATCAAAGAGTGGGTATATTTGGATTATTAAAGGCAGGATCAGTAGCGATTAATCTTCAAGGAGATTTATTAATGCTTGGTAAGCAAGTTTATACGCATATATCTTATACACAACAAATGCAATATATTATCACAGCTGATGAAAATGATTTAATTATTATTTTCTCTTATACGGGATCATATTTTGATTATCAAAATTTGAGAGCATTGAAGAAAAAATTAAATGCTCCTAAAATATGGATGATATCTGGTGATAAGAAAAATTATCCTTCCTTTGTTGATGAAGTGATCTCATTTGAGTCATTACAAGATCAGGCAGGTCATCCTTATCAATTGCAGTTTGTAGCCAGTTTAATTGCACAAGAATATTCAAAAATATGCAAACTATAAAGAATATTGTGCGATAAGTATTATATAAATAAGAGATTTTCAAAACTATTGAATAGTTCATAAATCTCTTTTTTGTATTTTTTAATTATCGAGATAAATCGTCTCTTTTTAATGATATGAACATTTTATATTATGTTTAAAAGAAGTTCATCAATCTTTGATGAGATAATCATTGATTTTTGAGATGTGAATCTTGATATTGCTTAGGAGTCATATGTTTATATTTTTTAAAGACTTGAATAAAATTACTTTGTGAACTAAAGTTTAATAAACAACTGATATCAATATGACTTTTTTCTTTGTATATAAGATGTGACTGTTTCATTCATTTCCTGTTTAAAAGCAAGGGATAGATAACTGGCCGATAAACCCGTAAATTTAGCTAAATGATGAAGAGAAACTTTATCATAAAGATGAGCATCAATATAGTGTATACATTTATAGATATGTAATGAATAATTCATTTTCTTTACTTCATTTAATTGATGATAGAAATCTTGTAGTGTTTGATAAAAAAGGGTAGATGTATCATGGTATTGATTTGCTTGCGTTTTTTTTGAATCTGTTTGATATTTAAACATATAAAGCAACGTCATATACCTCATGCAAAATCAAAATCTATTTCATTATGATTGTTTTCACATCAAAATGAATGTAAAGTAAAAACGAAATAATACTTTACAATTCATAATGAGTCTTGTATGATAAACACTCAAGGAGTGAGTGTAATGAAAATAAAAGATATGTGTTTATGTGCATTGTTTGCAGTACTCATAGGAATAGGAGCTTTTATCAAGGTTCCAGTCTCTATTGTGCCAATAACCCTGCAAACATTGTTCGTTATATTGGCTTCACTTATTTTAAGACAAAAAGCTATATATAGTGTTTTGTTATATGTTTGTATGGGATTGATTGGATTACCGGTATTTACAAGTGGAGGAGGAATATCATATGTTCTCATTCCATCATTTGGTTATTTAATTGGATTTATTATAAGTAGTTGGTTTGTAGGAAGATATCAAAATACAAATCATATATCCTTATTCTTAAGGAGCTGTATTGGACTTGCTATGATTTATATAATTGGAATGTTATATTTTATATTTATACAATATGTTTATTATGGACAAGTTTTTTCAATAAGTTGGATTTTCACAAGTTTATGTTTGGTCTATTTACCAGGAGATTTATTATCTATTCTATTAAGTATTGTTATTTATAAACGTATTGAATATTCACTACCACAATATATTATGCAATCAAATACATAATCATGAGTATGGTTATGTGTTTTTTTTGTGAATTACATTTACTACAAGCAACCTTTATGGTATAATTTGCTTATAGAAAATATGATAACGTATTTCTATGAATAGCTTCATTGAATATAGATTTTGGGGCTAATCTCTATTCATATGAGTAGGTAGGAGGAATATAATATGGATGTTTTAGAAAAAAATGAAGTTTTGCAATTTAAAGATAATGAGTTTGTTTTGGATGTGAATGTGTCGCCACAGGAAGAAACAGTTTGGTTAAATCGACAACAAATAGCTGAATTGTTTGGGCGAGATGTGAAAACTATTGGGAAACATATTGTGAATGTTTTTAATGAAGGAGAATTAGATAGAAATGACTCAGTCGCAAATTTTGCGTCTCAGTCATCTATAGTTGATTATAGAACTGGGAAAGAACAAGTCTTGAAAGATAGAACTATGGAATATTATAATTTAGATGTTATTATTTCAGTTGGTTATCGTGTTAAGTCAAAAAGAGGTATTTTATTTAGAAGATGGGCAAATAAAGTCTTAAATAATTATTTGTTAAAAGGTTATGTATTAAATAATAAACATTTCCAGGATATTGATTATGTGACAAAAATTTTAGATGACTATCATAAAGTGGGCGGAAGATTGCCATCTAGCCATTCTCTATTAGAGTTCTTAAAGGCATATCAACGGGGTTTTCAAATATTGGATGATTATGATCATCACACATTGATTTCTCCAAAGGGTGAAAAAGATTTATATATCATTGATTATGATGAGTGTATAAATCTTATTCATGAAACTATGTTTACTGATAAAGGAGATCAATTTGCGATTGAGAAAGATGAATCATTTCGTTCTAGCATTGCAACTATCTATCAAAGTTTTGGTGGTGAAGATTTATATCCAACTCTAGAAGATAAGGCAAGTGCATTACTCTATTTTATTGTTAAGAATCACAGTTTTATTGATGGAAACAAAAGAATTGGAGCTACGATATTCTTATATTTCTTATCTAAAAACAGAGCGTTATATAAAATGGGACAAGAAAGGATAAATAATGATGCTCTTGCAACATTAACAATTCTGGTGGCTTCTTCAAGGCCAGAAGATAAAGATATTGTGATAGAATTGATAAAAACTATACTTAATTAAATAATTATAGGAAGATGGAGTATATCCATCTTTTATTTTGTATTGACAAAATATGTAATAAGTTTATAATGCATATATAATTTAGTAATGAATACTACATAAAGGAGAGACGATAAAATATGTCTGTATGCTTAAACAATTGTGATTAATACTTAAAAAAATATATATAAAATTTTTTAAATAAATTTCGCAAAAAGTATTTACAAACATAGAAAAGAGGTATATACTGGCATTACTTCAAAAAGTTGAAGTAATAAATTAAAAAGTTTTAAGTAAATAAAAATATAGGAGGAAATATAAATGTTTGAACAAGTGAAGGATGCATTAGTAGAATCATTAAATATTGATGGAGGAGACATTAAATTAGAGTCTAATCTAAAAGATGATTTAGGAATTGATTCATTAGCTGCTGTTGAATTATCTTTAGATTTAGAAACAGAATTTGATGTAGAAATTTCTGATGAGGAATTAGCTGCTTTAGTCAGTGTTGAAGATATTGTGAAATTAATTGAATCTAAACAATAAGCTAAGTTATCTTAGCTTATTTTTCTAAGGAGGAAAGTTATATATGGATACTGAAAAAATAAAATCAATCATAAAGATGTTTGAAGAAAGTCAAATATCTAAAATGGATCTTACTGATGGAGACATGCATATTACATTAGAAAAAGAAATGGAACCTGTAGAAGTTGTGAGAAAAGTCAAAACAGCACCTATCTATCATGAAACTGAAACCAAAGAACCGCAAATGCAAGGAACACCAATGAAAAGTCCTTTAGTAGGAACATACTATCAAGCAAGCGGTAGCAATCAAAGTCCATTTGTTAAAGTTGGTGATCATGTGAATGTAGGTGATACAATTTGTATTATTGAAGCCATGAAAGTTATGAATGAAATTAAAGCAACAACTGGTGGAACTGTTTTATCTATTAATGTCAATGATGGGGAAACTGTTGAATATGATCAAGTTTTAATGATGATAGGGTAAGGTGAGTTCATGATTGAAAAATTATTAATTGCGAATCGTGGTGAAATTGCTGTTCGTATTATCAGAACATGTAAGGAAATGGGAATTCAAACTGTAGCAGTCTATTCAACAGCAGATAAATCATCATTACATGTTCAATTAGCAGATGAAGCTGTTTGTATTGGTGGACCATTAGCCAATGATTCCTATTTAAATATGAATGCGATTATTCAGGCAGCATGTAATACAGGGTGTGATGCAATTCATCCTGGGTTTGGATTCTTGAGTGAAAATAGTCAGTTTGCAAGATTGATTATCCAATGTGGACTCATTTGGGTTGGACCATCGCCAGAGATTATTGATATGCTTGGGAATAAAGCAGAAGCGAGAAAACTCATGAAAGAAGCAGGTGTTCCAGTTATTCCAGGGTCTAAGGAAATTATTGATTCTGTCGAACATGGTCAAAATATTGCTGTGGATTTAGGTTATCCTGTTATGATTAAAGCTAGTAATGGCGGTGGTGGTCGTGGTATGCGTATTATTCAAAATAAGGAAGAGTTTGAAAAACAATATCAGAATGCCAAATCAGAAGCAAAAGCATGTTTTGGAGATGATGAAGTTTATCTAGAAAAATATATTGAAAATCCGAAACATATTGAAGTTCAAGTGGTTGGAGATCAATATGGACATGTGATTCATTTATTTGAACGTGATTGCTCATTTCAAAGACGTCATCAAAAAATGATTGAAGAAGCCCCATGTCATATACTTAAGAAAAATGTAAGAGAAAAATTATTTGAAGATGCATTGAAGGCTTGTCATCATGTTGGTTATAACAGTGTTGGAACGATTGAATTTCTTTTAGATAAACATGGAAATTATTATTTCATGGAAATGAATACAAGAATTCAAGTTGAACATCCCATTACTGAAATGATTTGTGGTATAGATTTAATCAAATTACAGTTAAAGATGGCAGAAGGGTTAAAGATGCCTTACCAACAAGAGGATATTCAACAAAATGGCTATGCATTGGAATGTCGTATTAATGCTGAAGATATGAAAAGAGATTTTGCACCTACACCTGGTAAGATATCTTTTATGCATTTACCTGGAGGGAGAGGAGTACGTGTGGATAGTGCCATGTATAATGGATGTGAAATTTCACCATATTATGATTCAATGATTCTCAAATTGATTACTTTTGCACCTACTCGTCTTGAATGTATTAAGAAAATGCGAGCAGCATTAAGTGAAGTGATTATAGATGGTATTTCAACAAATACAGAGTTTCATTATTATGTTTTACATTCTAAGGATTTTATTGATGGAAGTTATGATACGGGATTCTGTGAAAAGTTTATAAAGGAGTTGAAAGATAATGGATCAATTGTTTAAAAAGAGAAACCAAGAATTAAAAGAATTTTCAGCTTGGTTAAAGAGACACAAACCCAAAGAGAAAAAAGAGGTCCCAGATAATATCTTTAAACAATGTGATGCCTGTCATGAATCACTTCCTTATTTCTCACTAGTAGAGAATGATTATGTTTGTCCAAAATGTGGTCATCATATGAAAATTAGTGCAAGACAAAGAATTAGAGACCTAGTAGATGATGGAAGTTGGCGAGAATATTTTGAAAAAGACACATCATCCAATATAGAAAATTTTCCTGGCTATGATCAAAAACTGCATAAAGCAAAGATGACAACGGGTATGAATGAAGCTGTTATTGTAGGGATTGGTCAAATAGACAGTCAAAAAGTTGTCCTATGTATCATGGATTCTCATTTTATGATGGGGAGCATGGGCAAAGTTGTTGGTGAAAAGATTTGTAAAGGTGTTGAATTGGCAGCTAGAAAAAAATTACCACTGATTATTAGTTGTACAAGCGGTGGAGCACGTATGCAAGAAGGTATAGATTCATTGATGCAAATGGCAAAAGTCAGCAGTGCATTAAAACGATTTTCAAATCTCGGAGGTTTTTATATCACTTTGTTAACCCATCCGACAACAGGTGGCGTGAGTGCGAGTTTTGCAATGCTTGGAGATATTATTATTTCAGAGCCAAATGCTTTAATTGGTTTTGCAGGAAAACGTGTGATTCAAGATACTTTAAAACAAGAATTGCCTGAAGGATTCCAAACTGCAGAGTTTCTGTTAGAAAAAGGTTTTTTAGATATGATTGTTGAAAGAAAAGATTTAAAGAAAGTATTCTCTGACTTGTTGAGAATGCATGGAGGGAAGTTATGAGCCTCATAGATAACGAAAGAAAAATAAAAGAACTCCAAGCTCATTTAATCACATTAGAGGCTGGAGAAGAATATGATTTACTTACAAATGAAATTGATGAATTGATAAAAGCAACTTATGATAATCTCACAGCTTGGGATCGTGTTTGTCTTGCAAGACATCCCTCACGACCAAAAGCGAGTGATTTTATTGAAGGACTGTTCCATGATTTTTATGAGTTGCATGGTGATCGTTATTATGGAGATGATCAGGCTATTATTGGTGGTATCGGTTATTTCCATGATATGCCTGTAACTGTTATTGCTCAAGCTAAAGGTAAAACTTTACAAGAAAATTTAGATAGAAATTTTGGGATGTGTAATCCAGAAGGATATCGTAAAGCTTTACGTTTAGCAAAACAGGCAGAAAAATTTCATCGACCTATTATTACTTTTGTTGATACAGCAGGAGCCTATCCAGGAATTGAAGCGGAAGAGCGTGGACAGGCGCAAGCCATTGCAGAATGTTTATATACTTTTTCTGATATAAAAACACCAGTTATTTGTGTTGTGCTTTCAGAAGGTGGCAGTGGAGGAGCATTGGCACTCAGTGTTGCTGATCGCATTTGTATGTTAGAAAATGCAGTTTATTCTGTTCTCTCACCAGAAGGTTTTGCCAGTATCTTATGGAAAGATGAAACGCGTTCTCAAGAAGCTGCTGAAGTCATGAAATTAACATCTTATGACTTATATCATAAAGGTATTGTTGATTATTTAGTGAAAGAGCCAACTGGTGGAATGCAAAATGATCTCAAACTTGTTCTCCATGATTTAGATCGCTATTTATGGGATGAATTCAAAAGATTAAAAACGATGAAAGAAAAAGATATGTTAGAAAAACGTTATGAGAAATTTCGTCAGATGGGAAGAATGTCATGAATCGTATCAAAATATTAGGAAGTGGTTTGGCTAGAGGGAGTCAGAAAGTAACAAACTTTGATTTAGAAAAAAGAGTCGAAACAAACGATGAATGGATTGTTCAAAGAACAGGAATAACAAGTCGTTATATAAGTGAAACTGAAAATACCAGTGATTTAGCTGTCCGTGCATCATTGCATGCTATTGAGAATGCTGGTCTTCAAAAAGAAGATATCCAAGTCATTATTGTTGCAACAATGACACCTGATAGTATGACACCATCAACAGCTTGTTTGGTTCAAGCAAAACTAGGTTTAAATGATTATCCAATATTGGCATTTGACTTGAATGCAGCATGCAGTGGTTTCTTATATGCTTTTCAATTAGCTTGCGATTTGTTAAATCGTTATGAGCATATTTTGGTGATTGGAAGTGAAACTTTAAGTAAGATTATCAATTGGGATGATCGTAGTACTTGTGTTTTATTTGGAGATGGAGCTGGTGCAATGATTGTGACGAAAGGACAGTCACAATTATATCATTATGCCAATAGTGAAGGAGATTTAGATGGTGTTTTAAAAACTGAGGGTCTTCCTCTGGTTCATCATTTACAAAATCAGTTACCAACGGTTGGTTTTTTAACAATGCAAGGAAATGATGTTTTTAGATTTGCTGTGAGAGTTTTAAAAGAGTCCATTGAAAATGTCCTTGAGCAAGCACATTTAACAATTGAAGATATAGACTTGATTATTCCTCATCAAGCCAATTATCGTATTATTAATCATGTTGCAAAAAGAATGAAGATTGATATTTCTAAATTCTATATGAATTTACAAGATTATGGAAATACATCAGCAGCAAGTATTCCTATTGCTTATGCAGAAGCCTGTGAAAAAGGATTGATGAAAGATTGTAAGCGAGTTATCTTGGTAGGATTTGGATCTGGTTTAACTTATGGAGCAACATTGATTGATCAAGTAGGAGGAGAAGATTGTGTTAAATAAATTATTAAATATTAAATATCCCATTATTCAAGGGGCTATGGCAAATATTGCAACAGCTGAGTTTGCAGCTTGTGTTTCTCAGTGTGGTGGTTTAGGTATTATTGCGACTGGATCTTTGTCAGCAGAACAAACACGTATTGAAATTCAAAAGTGTAAGCAATTAACAAATCAACCATTTGGAGTTAATATTATGTTGATGAATCCATATGCAAGTGAAATTGTTGATGTCATTATTGAAGAAGGGGTTCCAGTTGTCACAACAGGTGCAGGAAATCCAGGAGCATATATGGCGAAATTTAAAGAAGCAGGAATTAAAGTCTTTCCAGTTGTGCCAAGTGTTGGACTTGCGAAGAGAATGGAACGTGCTGGAGCCGATGCTTTGATTGTTGAAGGTGGCGAATCAGGCGGTCATGTTGGTGAAATGACAACAATGGCTTTGGTTCCTCAAGTTGTTGATGCTGTGAATATTCCAGTCATTGCAGCAGGTGGTATTGCAGATGGTCGTGGGATGATTGCAGCATTTGCATTAGGCGCTTGTGGTGTTCAGGTAGGAACATGTTTATTGGTTGCTGATGAATGTCCAATTCACGAGAATTATAAAGAAGCAGTCATAAAAGCAAAAGATACAGATACAGTTGTGACTGGAAAAAGTGTCAATACACCTGTCCGTAGTCTTAAAAATCAAATGACAAGAGAATATCTGAAATTAGAAAGTCATATTGAAAGTCGTGAAGAATTAGAAAAATTGACATTAGGTGGTTTGAGAAAAGCTGTTCATGATGGTGATGTGAAAACAGGCTCAGTCATGATGGGACAGATTGCTGGAATGATTCAAGAGAAGAAACCTATGCAGCAAATTTTAAATGAAATGATGGAATCAACAGAAGCAGTTTATCAATCATTATCAAAAGTGATGGAGGAAATCTAAATGATTCAAATACAAGATAAATTTTTAAATATTCCTCTTATCCAAGGTGGTATGGGGGTTGGTGTATCGCTTTCTTCATTGGCAGGAAATGTTGCCAAATGTGGTGGTATGGGTGTCATCAGTGCTGCTCATCCAGGTTATAATTTTGAAGGTTTTAGAAAAGACCCAACAGCAACGAGTTGTCGTGCTATCAAGTATCATATTCAACGTGCTAAGGAGATTGCTGAAGGTAAGGGACTGATTGGGGTCAATATTATGGTTGCAGGAAATGGCTATGAAGAATTGGTCAAAGCATCTGTTGAAGGTGGCTGTGATGCGATTATCTCCGGTGCAGGACTGCCATTAGATTTACCAAAGTACGCAAAAGGAAAAGCCTTGCTTGCTCCCATTGTTTCAAGTGGAAAGGCGGCCAGATTGATTGCGAAAGTATGGGAAAAACGTTATCAGTATACACCGGATTTTGTGGTTATTGAAGGAAGTAAAGCAGGTGGACATCTTGGCTTTAAAAAAGAAGATTTATTAGCTGGAACTTGTCAAAAACTTGAAGATATTTTAGAAGATGTCAAAAAAGAACTCGCTCCTTTTCAAGAAAAATTTAAAAAATCAATACCTATCTTTGTTGCTGGTGGAATTGATTGTGGAAAGAAAATAGCTGAGTTTATCAAAAGAGGAGCAAGCGGTGTTCAAATTGCAACACCATTTATTGCCACTTATGAATGTGATGCATCTCAAGAATTTAAAGATATGGTTATCAATGCAACGAAAGAAGATATTGAACTTGTGAAAAGTCCAACTGGCTTTCCTGGTCGTGCCATTGTCAATGAATTTGTTAAGAAAACAAGAAATCGTGGAAATGTTTGTATGAAAAGCTGTTTGGATTGTATGATTCCTTGCAATCCAAGTGATACACCTTATTGTATTAGTGAAGCTTTAATTCAAAGTGTTTCAGGAAATGTCAATAATGGTTTGGTCTTTGTTGGAACACAGGCGGCTGATATTCATTGCATGAAACATGTTCATGAATTGATTCAAGAGTTGATGCAGGAAATGGAGGACAATTTATGAAAATAGGATTTATATTTGCTGGTCAAGGGGCTCAGTATGTTGGAATGGGAAAAGAACTTTATGATCATTTCCCAGAAGCCAAAGCTGTTTATGATCAGGCATATATTGATATTGATGTCAAGAAGGTATGCTTTGAAGGACCAGAAGATATTTTAAATGAAACATCTTATGCGCAGCCATGTATACTGACAACATCACTTGCAATTGCTAAAGTTGTAGAAGCACATGGGATCAAACCAGATTATGTTGCTGGATTATCTTTGGGGGAATATTCAGCCTTAGCTTATGCAAATGCAATGAGTATAAGTGATGCCGTTAAAATTGTTAGAGCTAGAGGTCAAATTATGAGTGAAGCTTTACCAGCTAAAACAACATCTATGGCTGCTGTTTTAGCTATGGAAGCCAAAAAGATTCAAGAAGTGATTGAAGATATTGATGGGGTGACAATTGCCAATTATAATTGTCCAGGCCAAATTGCGATTACAGGTTATAAAGAAGCTATTGAAGTCGCTTCTGAAAAATTAAAAGAGGCTGGAGCAAAGCGAGTGATTCCATTAAAGGTATCAGGGGCATTTCATTCACCGCTATTGGAAGCAGCTTCACAAAAATTAAAAATAGAATTAGGGAAATATGATTTAAATGTACCTGAAATACCAGTTGTTTATAATATTTCTGGACAAGAAGAAAATGGGAATCTTATTGATATATTAACAAAACAAATCAAATCAAGTGTTTATTTCTATCAATCATTACAATATATGATTGGACAAGGTGTAGAAGCTTTTATTGAAATAGGTCCTGGAAAAGCATTAAGTGCATTTGTGAAAAAGACAGATAGAAATATTCCAGTTTATAGTGTTGATAGTATAGAAAGCTTAAACAAAATGTTAGGAGCGTTAAAAGATGAATAAAGTTGCAGTAATTACGGGTGCAAGTCGTGGTATTGGGAAAGCTATTGCTTTGAAGTTTGCTAAAGAAGGGTATCGTGTTGTGATTAATTATCGTGGAAATGAAGAAAAAGCGAATAAAGTGAGACAGGAATGTATGGCACTAGGAGTTGATGCTATGCTTTATCAGGCTGATGTCTCTCATTTTGAAGAAATGGATGCTATGATGAAAGCTGTCAATGAGAATTATGGACGGATTGATGTTCTTGTGAATAATTCAGGGATTACAAAAGATAACCTTTTATTAAAGATGAATACTGAAACGTTCATGGATGTTATTGATGTGAATTTAAAAGGGACTTTTCATTCAATAAAAGCTGTATCGCGTATTATGATGAAACAAAGATCAGGTGTTATCATTAATATGGCAAGTGTTATAGGGTTAATTGGAAATCCTGGTCAAGCCAATTATGCAGCAAGTAAAGCAGGTGTGATAGCTCTCACAAAAACAGTTGCAAAAGAGTTGGCACCAAGACATATACGTGTCAATGCGATTGCACCAGGTTTTATTGAGACTGATATGACAGATGTTTTAAATGAAACAATGAAAGAAAATATCTTAAAAAATATTCCATTACAAGCAATGGGAGAAGCAGAAGATGTTGCAAATCTGGCTTACTTTTTAGCCAGTTCAGATGCGAAATATATTACTGGCCAAGTCATCAATGTTGATGGCGGTATGGTGATGTAAGGAGGAGTTCATGATGGAAAAAAGAAGAGTTGTTATCACTGGAATGGGTGCTGTTTCACCAATTGGAAATACAGTAGAACAAACATGGAAAAGTATTCAAGATCAAGTTTGTGGAATTGATACGATTACTCATTTTGATACAACAGATTATAAGGTCAAACTTGCTGGTGAAGTGAAAGAATTAGATATGGAACTGTATTTTACCAAAAGAGAGTTGAAGTTTAATGATCGATTTACACAATTTGCTAGAATTGTTGCCAAGCAGGCTATTGAAGATGCTCATTTGAATTTAGAAAATATTAATCAAGATCGTTTTGGTGTGATTATTGGTTCAGGTATTGGTGGTGTTGAGTCAATTGAAAAAGCTGAACAATCTTTAATGAATAGAGGACCCTCTAAGGTGTCTCCCTATTTCATTCCTATGACTCTTATTAATCTGGCAGCGGGTAGTGTTGCGATTGATTTAGGGGCAAAAGGACATGTTTCTTCAGTTGTGACTGCTTGTGCAGCTGGGACAAATGCGATTGGAGAAGCGTTTCATAAAATTAGAGATGGTTATGAAGATGTGATGATAGCTGGCGGAAGTGAAGCTTCAATTACACCATTAGCTGTTGCAGGATTTGCTTCTATGAAAGCCCTGCATACAGGTGAAGATAAAAATCGTGCCTCTATTCCTTTTGATAAAGACAGAAGTGGCTTTGTTATGGGGGAAGGTGCAGCAGTTCTTGTCTTAGAAGATTTAGAACATGCCAAAAAACGTGGAGCCAAAATTTATGGTGAAGTTGTTGGCTATGGAGCAACTTGTGACGCTCATCACATCACAGCTCCATTAGATGATGGTAGCGGTGGTGGAAAAGCAATGCTTGCAGCTATGCGTGATGCATCTTTAAAACCTAAAGATATTGACTATATTAATGCCCATGGAACAAGTACACCATTAAATGATAAAACAGAAACAGCAGCAGTTAAATATGCTTTTTTAGAAAGTGCTCAAAATGTGAGTATATCTTCTACAAAATCGTATACTGGACATTTGTTGGGTGCAAGTGGGGCATTAGAGTCAGTTATTTGTATAAAAGCATTACAGGATGGATATTTACCAGCTACAATTCATTATCAAGAAAAAGATGAAGAATGTGATTTAGATATTATTGCGAATGATGCTAAAGTCAAAGATATTCATTATGCTATGAATAATTCACTTGGATTTGGTGGTCATAATGCTTCATTAATTTTTAAGAAGTGGGAGGAATAAAAGATGTTATATAATTCTAATGAAATTCAACAGATCATTCCTCATCGTTACCCATTTTTGTTAGTTGATTGTATTGAGAGTATCAGTGAGGATGGGAAAACAATTATTGGCAGAAAATGTGTAACAGCTAACGAAATGCAGTTTTTAGGACATTTTCCAGATAAACATGTCATGCCAGGAGTACTTATTATTGAAGCACTTGCTCAAACTGGATGTGTACTGCTTCTTTCTAAAGCAGAAAATAAAGGGAAGATTGGATATTTTGCTGGTATCAATAAAGCAAGATTTAAAAAGCAAGTCATTCCAGGTGATGTCTTAACTATGAAAGTAACTTTAACAAAAGAAAAAGGCGGAATCTATTTTGCCGCCATTGAAGCCAAGGTTGAGGATCAAATTGCTGTTGTTGGTGAAATTATGTGTGCTGTTGGTGATTAGTTTTACGAATACTTACTTCACCAGATTTTAAAATCTTTTGTTTGCCATCAACAAGCAATGTTAAACTTGCATCATCATTAATTGATGAGACATAAGCAGGATAAGATGTATTATTTTCATAAACAGTTATGTCCTGATGAAGAACATATGAGTATCGACGATAGTCATCTAAAAAAGATAAATAAGAAAGTTTTGTATAATCATCATAGAAGATATTTAAAAAATCTATGATGATTTTTTGTCGCTGCGCTTGTTTGTCACAGAAATCTTCTAAACATCCTGCAATATGCTGTAAATCAGCAGGCATAGGGTCATGATGAACATTGATGCCAATACCTACAATCATAGTTTCTATTTGTGCGGTATTCATATCTATTGTTGCCTCACATAGTATACCTGCAACTTTGAAATCATTGATCATAATATCATTAACCCATTTGATCTGTGGTGATAATGGATAGTTTTTTTGAATAGCTTTTATTGCTGCAACTGCACAACAGGCAGTGATTTTTAAAGAATCATAAATAGAAAGAGTAGGTTTTAGCATAAAGGAAAGATAAATACCTTTTTGCTTTGGTGAGTAAAATGATCTTCCATTTCTTCCTTTTCCATTTGTTTGAGAATCAGCAATAATGATGTCTCCTTGCTGATAAGCATGTGATTTCATATGCTGATTTGTTGACTCAATTTCATCAAAATAGTCAATGTTTTGATAAAAAGGATGAAGTTGTTTTTTGATATCATCAATAAATATAATGTCATTATTTTGTGTTAAGCAATATCCTTTTTTTGTAGATGTTTCTATTTGATAGCCTTTCTCTTTTAAACCTTTTATATAGGTAGATATTGTCATCCGTGAGACATGAAGTTTTTCACTGATGTCTTGTCCGGAAATGTAATGACCTTGATGATTTGTTAGTATTTTTAATATTTGATTTTCCATGTCTTTATTATAACGAATAATCTTATGATTTTAAAGAACAATCACATCAATGACGACTTTATAACCATTGTTATCAGAGAAAATACATATCAATGACTTAATGTAAAATTAAGTTGTTCTATACAATAGAAAAGAAAGTATTTCTATTCAATTAGAGATAACTTTTTAAATGTTATTTAATAAAGCAAAGAAGGGTGGTAGAATTATGGAGTTATGTCAGAGTCCTGAAAATGTTTCGTTATTATTTGCTCGATGGCGAGCAACACTTATTTATTCTTATTTACAGGGATGTATGGGAGAGTGTTATGTGAATGAAAATGATAATCCCAAGTCTGTCCAAATTGTAGTTGCTGATTTTGTTTATTATGCTAGTATTCTAAATATAGAATTGGTTTGAAACATTCATTGTGATTTCAGCATTGCTGTACCACAAACTGAAGAATGGTCAAGCTTAATTAAAGAAGTTTACGGGAATCAAGCCATTAAAAAATAGATATGTTTTGTTAAAAGAGGGAAACATATTTGATAGGGAGTATTTGGAATATATTGTTCAACAATTGAATCAATCATATGAAATAAAAAATATAGATGCAAATTTATGTCAACAAATTTTATCATCCTTTTCATGATTTATGTTCACAATTTGAGAGTGATGAAGATTATTTAAAACACGGATGAGGTGTCGTCACTCTTGATCATGGAGAAGTGATTGCAAGGGCATCTTCTTACACATATTATAATGATGGAATTAAAATAGAAATTTGTATCCAAGTTGAGATACTCATAATAAAATATCATTGGCTCTTGCTGAAAAATTAGATTATCATTTTGATAGAGCATATCCTGTATATGAAATTACAAATCCAGCTTTCTAATAATCTTTATTCATATTTATAAAACAAAAGATAAACTATACATTTGTGATGAGAAAGTGTAAAATAGTAATAAGAAATGGGGACGATAGAATGGCTACTTATGAAGATGCTTTAGATAATGTGACATTGCAGGCAAGTAAGATTGTTGCCCGTAAAAATACTGTTAATCTTGTTGAAGATTTGTATAATGTCATTTGTGAAAAGTGTGAAAATGGTGATTTCATAAATGAGCTTAATGGTATTGAAAGAGTTTTTTATCTTTGTCAAACATTTAGTCTTGAAATGAATAATGGTGGAATTCACCATTATTATGAAAACAATGCTGGAAACTTTGCTAATGAAACAGTTGAAGCATTAACTGCAATTGGAGCGACCCACACTGCATTGATTTTAGATAAAGGAAACGGTCTCTTTAAAGAAGGCGTTGTTCCTGAGGATAGAGAATCTAGAATTGAAGAATTAGGGAGTCTTGATTATTCTGAAGTGACATGGTTATTTGATGAACTGGATAATCAGTTTTATGAGTATAATGATGATATATCAGCATTAAATTTAAAATATGTTTTAATAAATAAAGAAGCATTCATGTAAATGTTGTTATTTGTGAAGAAAATAGATATAATATGGACAAGAGGTGAATATGAATGGATTATTTTGACAAGATTAAGGATAGACTAAGTAGTAAATTAAAAGGGAAAGAATTAATGAAGGAATCTTCATTTAAAGAATTAGGAATTGATTCTTTAGATTTAGTTGACTTGGTTTTTGAATTGGAAGAAGAAATTGGCGTTGAATTTCAAGATGAAGAGTTGTTGAAAATTTCAACAGTGCAAGATCTTTTAGATTTAATTGATTCTAAGAAATAGGGGATAGTGTATCCTCTATTTTTGTTTAGGAGGGAGTATATGATTTATCAAGTAGACCATGAAAAACAAGCGGTATCTATTCAAAACATTGAGAATGAACATATGTATATAGGAATGATGACATTAGATGAATTAAAGGATTGTCATCATTATTTTGGAATTTCTCAAAGATCTATTAGGAGATGTGAGGAAACATCATCATTAAATCAAAATATTATTATTCCACATAATACTTATTATTATGGATTAATTAATTTAATTAATGCGAGAGATGTTTTTGTTAAAAAAGATTCACTAGCGTTTTTCATATTTAAAAATCTTTTTTTAGTTGTTGTTTTAGATGATGAAGATAAACATATTAGCGAAGTTTTTCAATCATCAAGTGACTATGTTTTAGAGCGTGGTGTTTCTATTACGCGATTGGTTTATTATTTTTTAAGTGAATTGATTTCTAAAGATTATGAATATATTGAAGAATTACAAGAAGAAATAGAAGAGTTGGAAAGCCAAGATGATGAAGAAAAGTCTTTAACATTTACAAACAGTTTAAGACAATTAAATAAAGAATTGTTATTGCTTCGCACTTATTATGATAATCTTGTTATTATAGGTGAAGAATTGCAAATGAATCATCACCATGTTTTTGAAGAAGATGATATGCGTTATTTTGAAATCTTTACAAGGCGAATAGAACGTTTTGCTGATAATGTTCAAATGTTAAGAGAATTATTAAATCAGGCAAATGAAGCTCATCAATCTAAATTAGATTATAAGCTCAATAAGACAATGCAGTTTTTTACTGTGGTCACGACTATATTTATGCCTTTAACTCTCATTGCTGGCTGGTATGGAATGAATTTTACCAATATGCCAGAACTTAGGGCACCATATGGATATATTACAGTTATAGGTGTAAGTATAATAGTTGTTGTATCACTTGTTTTTTGGTTTAAGAAAAAGAAATTTTTTTAAAAGGAGTATAAAAAGAGTTTGTTCTTATCTAAGAATAAACTCTTTGTTATTTTTTTGTCAATAAAAATGAAATATATAAATATATATTGAAAAATACTTGTCAGATGAGATGAATGACTATATGGTTTAGTATAAATAAGATATAATAGATTTATAAAGTTTTATAATGAGAAAATAAATATCTAATTGAGAAAAAAACAAGGTGTCATTCTTAAAAAAGAATATAATGAAAACATATAGGAGGAAATTTATGAAATATCAATTAATCGCATGTGATTTAGATGAAACTTTATTAAATAGTCAACATACAATCTGTCAAAGGAACATAGATCTTATTCAAAAAGCAAAAGAGATAGGGGTTAAGTTTGTTCCTGCAACAGGAAGATTATATACTGCTGTTGAAGATGTTTTAGAGATGCTAGGTTTAGCAAATCAGACAGATGAATATGTATTGTCTGCAAATGGTGGGATTATTTCAGAAAATAAGAATCATCGATTACTCAAATGTGAGAAACTTACTTTTCAAAAGGCAAAGGAACTTTTTGAATTTGGAGTGGATAAAGATGTCTGTATACAAATGCATACATTAGAAGGCGTTTATCTTTATCATTTAAATGATGATGAAAGGAAAAGAGTAGATGGTCAAAAATTCAAATATACAGTTCTAGAAGAAGATAACATAGATTTTATGAAAGATTTTCATATTATCAAAGTGCTTTATCAATCAACGGATATTCCATATTTAGAAGCATTAGAAAAACAAATGATTGCTATATTTGATAAACAAATATCTGCGAGTTATTCATCAGGACGTTATCTAGAAATGAATAAAATTGGTGTTAACAAAGGTCAAGGACTTATTGATTTAGCAGAGATTCTTCAAATACCTATTGAAGCAACAATTGCAGTTGGTGATCATTATAATGATTTAGATATGTTGAAAGTTGCTGGTTTATCAGTTGCTGCAGGAAATGCAATTGATGATATTAAAGCTGTTTGTGATTATACAACTCAAGCGAATCATAATGAAGGTGTCGTAGCAGAGTTAATTGAAAAGTTTATTCTTGAATAGAGGGGGCTTTTTTATGGATCAATTCTTTATTGAGATTTATGAGAGTATTGTTTATCAATGGATTGTTATGAATCAGAATACCTATAAAAAAAGTGGTATTCACTTTCATATTGATCAAAATGATCCTAATAAGCTTGTTTTTATCAGTGATGAATTGAAAGGGGATATTTATTTTTGGACAAATCATCATATTATTGAAGAAACGATTGTTAATAAAGATGGTGATATTACGTTTTATCTTCATTTTAGAATTATTAATCTTGCATCAACAAAGAAATTTATACAAGATTTTATAAATCAATTAATGTATAGTCAGCAACCTAAACGTATTGGGATGAGTTGTAGTTGTGGCATTACATCTTCAGTCTTTGTAGAAAGAATTCAAGAATTAAGTCAGATGTTACATCTGCCATATTCTTTTGAAGTCGTTCCCATCTATTCTATAGAGCAAGTTTACTCAAAATATGATATGATTATATTAGCACCACAAACATCATATTTAGAGCCTAAAATAAAAGCAATCTGCCATAAGGAATGTTATATTATGAGTATAGATGCTTCTGTTTTTGCAACAAGTAATTATCAACAGGCTTTAATTATGATACAGGAGACATTGGGATAGGGAGGAAGACTATGGATATTGTTATTTCTAGAATACTTAAATATTTAAATGGTTGTTTAGATAATGACCATATGTATCAAATTGGTTTGTTCATTGTTCGTCATTATGTTGATATGGAAGATTATTCTTTAGAGCGGTTAATGAAAGAAGGTCAATTTAGTGAAGCAGAGGTTTTAGACTTTTGTGTCCACTTAGGTTTTCATACATATGAAGATTTCCAAGAACAATTATTGGCCGATTATATGTTACGTATCTCACAAATTCGTGCAAGAATGCTTGGAACATCAGCAGAACAGATGTTAGAGCAGTTAGATATATCTTATTCACGCGATGAACTGGTGCAAACTCTAGAAACAATTTGTGAATATATTTTTAAACATCGTCGTGTCATTATTATTGGGGCTTTATATCCAATGAGTATTGCAGTTGATTTTCAGACAGATTTTATTACTTTTGGTAAAGAAGTTATTGAATTTCATCATTTTGATAAAGATTTTCGTTTTCAAGAAGAAGATCTTGTTATGTTTATAAGTGCGACAGGTAGAACTTTGGATGCTTATATAAAGGAAAATAAAGATTTGAATATTTGTGATGCAAATATTGTATTGATGACACAAAATGTGAAGTATCGAAATTTTGAAAATATATGTGCAGATTATGTTATTCAAGTTCCAGGTAAATTTGATGGTATTCAGTTTAATTATCAAATTATGCTGTTGTTTGATATTTTAAGAATTTATTATTATCAAAAATATTATATTTAGGAGTAGTATATGAAAAATATAAAAGCAATTATGTGTGATGTGGATGGTACATTATTAACAGATGATGGTGTGGTTTCACCATTCACTATAGAAATGATTAAAAGAGTCAGAGAAAAAGGGATTTTGTTTGGATTATCAACAGGAAGAGATGTTAATAGTGTACAAACATTACTAAAAACATGGGGAATAGATGGTTTGGTTGATTCTATTGTGGGGTTTCGTGTCATAATAGTGACAGTGGCAAATAGTCTAGGAAATATAAGGGTTTTTGAACTTCTACCAAAGTTAAAAACTAAAAAATATGGTTGGTGTATTGCTTAGAGCGACTATAAAAATGATAGTTGTTGTAAGCAGTACACCAGCTCAAAGGAGGAGCTAGAATGTTTCAAGTCAATCGTGACACGAGTAAAGTATCATCTTATGATTTTAAGTTATCATCAAGGTTATGTGAAAGTATCGTAGATAAGGCAAATAAGTAAAGTGAGGAATTTATTATGAGATTAGTATTAAGAACTATCTTATTTCCAGTAATTCTTATTATGTCAATCATGCTTGCTTTCTCAAAGTTCATTGTAAGCATTAGTGGTGTAGTTTTAGGAGTAATTGCATTTTTAGTTACACTAGGATCATTGGCTTGTTTTGTGCAAAATGACCCAGTAACAGGAATACAAGCTTTAATAATTGCATTTCTACTTAGTCCATATGGTCTTCCTAAAATAGCGATATGGATAATAGCATACCTTGAATACGGAAAAGATAGATTAAAAGAAATTTAAATAGCATTAAACAAAGACGGTAGAGTAAGAACTATCGTCTTTTTCTTTACACAAAATGCAAAGGAGGAAGAAGTAATGAGTATGTATTTGTTTGACGAGCAGCCAATACTTGCAAATAAAACGCTCGCAAGAGAAATAGGCTTAAATGAAGCTTTAGTTCTTCAACAAATAAATTACTGGATAGAAATTAATAAAAGGTCTGGAAATAATTATTTTGAAGGACGATATTGGACATACAATTCTATTCGAGCATGGCATGAAAATGATTTTGATTATATGAGTATTGATACTGTCAAAAGAACTTTCTCCAAGCTTGAGAAGATGGGATATTTGATTGTTGGTAACTTTAATAAAGATCCTAGAGATAAAACAAAATGGTATTCCATTAACGATAAAAAACTAGAAGAATTATACTATGAAATGAAAGAAAAAAAGCTAAATCAAGAAAGAGAAATTCGTGAAGAAGCTACTCATAATGCTATGCCCAATGCATTAGTGCAAAATGCACCAATGGAAAAGGGCAAAATGCACCAATGCAAAAATGCAGATTGCACTAATGCACTAGATGAAAATGCACCAATGCAATATAGCAAAATGCCCCAACCATTACCAGAGATTACTACAAAGAATTCTACAGAGATTACTTCAGATATTTCATCTAATACTTCCATCTATCCATCCTTCTATGAGATTAGCGATGACTTAGATATGGAAGGAATGGTGGACGGGAATAAAAAAATAAAAACCTATCAATCTTGTTTAGAAGAACTTAGGGAAAGTACTGGTTACAATGAACACTACCATATAGGCAATAGAGATATTGCTAGAAGCTATGATGAAATTATTAAAGTATTAGCTGATGTAATGATGTTGAATCCTGATGATACGGTAACGATTAATCAAGTAAAGCTACCGGCATATATTGTTCAAGAAAGATTTACAAAACTTAATTCATTTCATATGGACTATATCGTTGAAACTTTAAGAAATAACGAATCGAAAATAAGAAATGTACGAGCGTTTATCTTAACTGTTGCATATAACACACCAAGCGATATGGATGCTTATTATACAGCACAGGTTAATTATGACATGAGGGAGGATGGATATTGATGATAAATGATGAAATTTCTAATAGAGCAGCTAATATCGAAGTCCATGTTGCTAAAGCAACTTTAAAAGAAATTCTTAAGCAAATACAAAGGTTGCGTGCAAAGACAAAACAACATGGTGGACTTGATAACTTGATTAAACACGAAGGCAAAGAAATGAAGCTTAAAGATATGGTAAAGAAAGGTCAGCTTGAAGAAATCAATGTAAAAGATGGTGAACTAAAAGAACTTAAAAAAGAATTAAATAGATGTGGTGTTAATTTCTCAATAATGAGAGATAAGGAGAGTGGTGTTCATTCGGTGTTTTTTCAAGCAAAAGATACGAAAGTAATGGATCAGGCTTTTAAAAATGTACTTAGCAATATTGAAAAGAAAGAAAAAACTAAGGAATCGATTCATAAAAATATTGAGAAGTTTAAAGAGATGGCTAAAAATAACATTTCAAAGGATAAAGTCAAAAACAAGCAAAAGGAACAAAGCCTATGATTGATAAAATAATCAAGGACATAAAAGATTTATTTAAAGTGCAAGATAAGAAGTGTTTCGTATTAGAGAACATTCCATATCTTGCATTTTTCTATGTTGGAAATATTTTTTCTCATCACATAAGATCGTATGTTGGTGGAGATATCATAGATAAAATATTTCAAGGATTATTAGAAATCAATACTTTGAGTTTAATTCCTAGTTTACATTTGGTTGATATTGCTGTTGGTATAAGCATTTCAGCACTTGTAAAATCTATTATTTATTTCAAAGGTAAAAATGCTAAGAAGTTTAGACAAGGTAAAGAATATGGATCTGCAAGATGGGGTAATGCAAAAGATATTGAACCATATGTTGATGATAAATTTGAAAACAATATTCTATTTACCAAGACAGAAAGGCTTACTATGAATGGTAGACCACCTAATCCTAAGTATGCTAGAAATAAAAATGTTCTTGTTATAGGTGGAAGTGGTTCTGGTAAGACTAGATTTTATGTCAAACCTAATTTAATGCAAATGCATTCTAGCTATTGTGTTACTGATCCAAAAGGCACAATCGTTATCGAGTGTGGAAAAATGCTTGAAGATAACGGTTATGAGATTAAAATCCTTAATACGATAAACTTTAAAAAGAGTATGAAATATAATCCGTTTGCTTACATAAAAAGCGAAAAAGATATATTAAAACTAGTCCAAACAATTATCGCAAATACAAAAGGTGAAGGAGAAAAAGCAGGAGAAGATTTCTGGGTTAAAGCTGAAAAGCTTTATTATACTGCCCTAATTGGTTACATCTACTATGAAGCTCCAAAAGAAGAAAAGAACTTCGCAACACTTTTAGAAATGATAGACGCTTCAGAAGTTAGAGAAGATGATGAAAATTATATGAATCCTGTTGATAGATTATTTGAAGCACTTGAAAAGAAAAATCCGTCACATTTTGCAGTGAAGCAATATAAAAAATATAAATTAGCTGCTGGAAAGACTGCAAAATCTATTCTTATTTCTTGTGGTGCAAGACTTGCTCCTTTTGATATTGAAGAACTAAGAGAACTGACGAAAGAAGATGAACTTGATTTAGATACCTTAGGAGATAGAAAAACTGCTTTATTTGTTATTATCTCTGATACGGATGATACATTTAACTTTGTTGTTTCAATTATGTATTCGCAGCTGTTTAATCTGTTATGTGATAAAGCAGATGATAAGTATGGTGGAAGATTACCAATCCATGTAAGATTTCTATTAGATGAGTTTGCTAACATTGGTTTGATTCCAAAGTTTGAAAAATTGATTGCAACCATTCGTTCAAGAGAAATATCAGCAAGCATTATCTTACAAGCACAATCCCAATTAAAAGCAATTTACAAAGATAATGCAGATACAATTGTTGGTAACTGCGATAGTACATTGTTTTTAGGTGGCAAAGAAAAAACTACACTTAAAGAATTATCAGAAACACTTGGGAAAGAAACAATTGATTTATATAACACTTCTGAAACAAGATCTAATGCCAATAGTTATGGATTGAATTATCAAAAGACAGGTAAGGACTTGATGAGCCAAGATGAAATCACAGTTATGGATGGAAGTAAATGTATCTTTCAGTTAAGAGGAGTAAGACCATTTCTATCTGAGAAGTTTGATATTACTAAGCATAAGAATTATAAGCTACTGGAAGATTTTGATAAGAAGAATGCTTTTGATATCGAAGATTATATAAGCCGAAAAGGTAAAGCAAAGTTAAATAAAAACAGCGTGATTACAAGATTATGACATATTATCTAAACGCTTTATAGCAGTAAGTATTTTTGATATAATTTGCCATATAGAATGTAATGGAGTTACAAATTAGAATTTGAGGAGAAAAAAGGATGGAAGATAAAAAGATATTACTTGATAATATTGCCAAAATTCATACAACTGAAATGGGAGTTGATAGAATAAAAAGAAATCTAAAAATAGATACAGTAGATGTTGTTGAGTATTGCAAAAATAAGATGTTGGATAAAAATTGCAACATATACAAACAAGGCAAAAATTGGTATTGTGAAGTTGAAAATATCAAAATCACTATCAATTCATATAGTTATACAATTATCACGGCACATATTGTTAAGTAAATCCCAGTTTGTTAAATTAAATATAGTTAGTGACAAAGACGATAGAAATTATAAACTATCGTCTTTTTTCATACATAGAAAGGAGCTGTTAAAATGTATAGGATACGAAGTCCTACTTAAAAATTAAATATTAAAACCTATTATGCGATTGATAATTAAACATCAATCGTTTTTTAAATTTAGGAGGTACAACATGGAAAGAGAAATGATTAATATTAATGCCAATCTTATCAAAGAGCCTGTATCAACAAGTTTCTTTAAGGATGGTAAGGAATCACAAGTAGTAAATTTTACGCTTGCTAAAGGCTATGGTAAAGGAAAGGAATATATAAACTGTGCAGTTTATGGTGACAAAGTAGATGTTGCTAAAACCTTTGCTAAAGGTGATTTTGTACATGTTTATGGATATTTCAATCATCGAATGAAAGATGGAAAGACTTATAAGAACTTTATCGTTCAGTCGTTAAACAAAATTGAAAAGAAAGAAAATTAGGAGGATTAGAAAATGGAGTTTTTCGCACAAGCAGTTAATGTATTAAAGATTTTAGTAATGGCGGTTGGTGCTGGTTTAGGAGCATGGGGAGTTATTAACCTTATGGAAGGTTATGGTAATGATAACCCAGGAGCAAAATCACAAGGTATTAAGCAGCTTATGGCTGGTGGAGGAATTGTTTTAATTGGAATGAAGTTAATTCCTTTACTTTCTAATGTTTTGAGTTAAGGAGATTTAGTATATGTTTGGTATTTTCGATAAAATTGAAGAGTTTTTTCAAGAACTCTTACTCGGAGGTATCCAAGCAAATCTTGAATCAATGTTTATCGACATAAATGATAAGGTTGGTGCAATCGCAACAGATATAGGTAAAACACCAATGGGCTGGAATTCAGATGTATTTGCATTTATTAAGAGTATTAATGATAATGTCATCATTCCAATTGCTGGTTTAATTATTACAGCAGTTTTATGTATTGAACTTATAAACATGGTTATGCAAAAAAACAATATGCATGATACAGATACTTTTGAGTTTTTCAAATATATCATAAAGATGTGGATAGCAGTTTGGTTAGTATCCAATGCCTTTACATTTTCAATGGCAGTCTTTGATGTTGCACAAAATCTAGTAAATCAAGCGGCAGGAGTAATTAATACTTCTGCCGTTATTTCTGGAGAAGAAATAGTCCAAATGGTGGAAGGGTTAAAAGATAAGGGACTAGGAGAGCTAGTTATGATCTTATTTGAAACTTCTATTGTAAAAATTGCAATTCAAGCTATGTCGATTGTTATTATGCTTGTAGTGTATGGAAGAATGTTTGAGATTTATGTATATTGTTCCGTTTCAGCAATTCCTTTCGCAACTATGGGAAATAGAGAATGGGGACAGATTGGTACAAATTATATCAAAGGTTTATTTGCCATCGGATTACAAGGCTTGTTCTTGATTATATGCTTGGGTATATACGCAGTATTAGTAAAAACAATCAATATTACAGATATTCACGCAAGTACCTTTATGATATTAGGTTATGCATTATTGCTTGGCTTAATGATGTTAAAGAGTGGAACACTTGCTAAGAGTATATTAAATGCACATTAAGGAGGAACTTAAATGATTGACACAAGAAAAATGATTATTCCTATTTCGGTAGTGGCAAGTGCAAGTGTCATTATTTCATTCTTGAATAGGAATAAAATAGCTAAATTAAATGAAAGAGTTGATGATACAAAAGAAGATGTTAAATCAGTATTACGATATCAAGAAGAACGCAATATGCAAATTCATTCAGAATTAGATGAATTGAAAGATGAGGTTTCATGTTGCTATGAACATTTTGAGGAATACAAAAAGATTGAAGATAATGGGAGGTAGACTATGAACGATGGTTATGTTCCAATTCCCAAAGATTTACAAAAGGTAAAAACAAAAGTCGCATTTAATCTTACTAGAAGGCAGCTTATAGGATTTACTCTTGCAGGATTTGTTGGAATACCAATGTACTTATTTATGAGAAAGTTTATGCCTAATGATATCGCAATACTCTTTCTCATCATTTCAACACTTCCTATCTTCTTTGTAACTTTGTTTGAAAAAGATGGACTTATCTTTGAAAAGTATTTTAAATACATATATTTGCACAAGTTTTATCAGCCACCAACAAGGGTGAGAAAGGAGGTTTACCTTGAACAGAAAAAGAGAAATGCAAAAGCAGAAGCTAGAAGAAAATCAAAAGATACTAAAGGAAAACAAAAAGCAATTAAAGAAGGAAAAGAAACCAAAGAATAATCATGGCTCAATATTAGATTTAATATTAAAAACTGAGCCTAAAAAATATACAGTTGAAGATACAATCCCCTATCTAAGAATGTTAAAAAGTGGTGTTTGTCAGCTAGATGAAAAGCACTTTAATAAATGCATCTTATTTCAAGATATTAATTATCAACTTGCAGTAAAAGAAGATAAAGATTTGATTTTCAATCAATTTGCCAATTTTTTAAATTCATTTGATCCAAGCGTGGATGTAGAGTTTTCATACATTAACCAGCTAGGAAGAAATAGCGAACTGAAAGCAGCTATTCAAATTCCCGATAAAAATGATGATTATGATTATATTCGTTTAGAGTTTCGTCAAATGCTTAAAAGTCAATTAGCTAAAGGAAATAATGGCTTGAAAAAATCGAAATATATTACTTTTGGTGTTGAAGCAGATAGCTTAGAACAAGCTATTGCAAAGCTAGAGAGACTAGAAATTGATATATTATCCAATTTAAAAAGTATGGGTGTTAGAGCAGAAAGCTTAACTGGAGAAGAAAGATTAAAAATCTTACATGATGTGTTAAATCCAGATAAGCTTTTTTCTTTTACCTATAAAGACTTAAAACCAAGGGAAAGCACAAAATCATATATTGTTCCAGATAGTTTTAATTTTACGCCTAGTAAGTATTTTAAGTTTGGTAAATACATTGGCGCAGTTAGTCATCTACAAATACTTGCAAGTGAATTATCCGATCGAATGTTAGCTGAATTACTTGATATCGATGACAACATCAATATTTCATTTCATATCAAAGCAGTTGAGCAAATGGAAGCCATCAAAATGGTAAAAAGAAAGAACACTGATATTGATAAGATGAAGATTGAAGAAAATAAAAAGGCAATTCGTAGTGGCTATGATATGGATATACTTCCAAGTGATTTAGTGACCTATGGAGATAACATAAAAATGCTTTTAAAGGATCTACAAACAAGAGATGAGCGTATGTTTATCGTAACTATCGTCATTATGAATTTTGCAAGAACTGTGCAAAAGTTAGATACAACGATATCGCATATTTCATCAATAGCAAGTAAACATAATTGTAAGATAAGGCGATTAGACCATGCACAAGAGCAAGGGCTTGTAAGTGTACTTCCATTAGGTGTGAATAGAATTGAAATTGACAGAGGGTTAACTTCATCGTCTACAGCAGTTTTCTTACCATTTACAACAGAAGAATTATTTATCAACTCTTCAAACAGTCTATATTATGGTTTAAATGCATTAAGTCATAATTTAATTATGGCAGATAGAAAGAAATTAAAAAATCCTAATGGACTAATACTTGGAACACCGGGAAGTGGAAAATCTTTTAGTGCAAAAAGAGAAATCTCTAATGCTATTTTAGTAACAGATGATGATGTGATTGTCTGTGACCCTGAAGGTGAATATGGAAGCTTAGTTAAGCAGTTTAATGGTGAAGTAATCAAAGTAAGTGCTAAAAGTAAAGATTATCTTAATCCACTTGATATTAATATGAACTATGGTGATGGAGATGCACCATTAAAGGATAAAGCTAACTTTATTATGTCACTTCTTGAACTGGTCGTTGGTGGTAGTGGTCTAACTGCTGAAGAAAAGTCAGTTATAGATAGATGTTTACCACGCATTTATGAAAAGTACTTTGAAAATCCAATTCCTGAGAACATGCCAATCTTACAAGATTTATTTGATATGCTAAGAAATCAAGAAGAAAAGGTTGGCAAGAAGCTTGCAACAGAGATGGAAATTTATGTATCAGGTAGTCTTAATGTCTTTAATCATCAATCCAATGTTGATTTAAATAAGCAGCTACTATGTTTTGATATCAAAGAACTTGGTACTCAATTAAAAAAGATAGGTATGCTCGTTATTCAAGACCAAGTTTGGAATAAGGTATCACAAAATAGAAACAAAGGTAGAAGTACACGATATTACATTGATGAATTTCACTTACTTTTAAAAGATGAACAGACTTCACAATATTCGGTAGAAATCTGGAAACGATTTAGAAAATGGGGCGGTATTCCTACTGGTATTACACAAAATGTTAAGGACTTACTCGCAAGCAAAGAAATTAAAAATATTTTTGATAATACCGATTTTGTTTTAATGCTTAATCAAGCTACAGGTGATAGAGAAGTTTTAGTAAAGGAACTTAAAATATCTCAAGACCAAGAAAAATTCATTACGAATTCAAAAGCTGGACAAGGACTCGTTTTCTTTGGGAATACCATTGTTCCATTTGTTGATAACTTCCCTAAAGATACAATTTTATATCAAAAGATGACAACTAAACCTGAAGAAATGAGGTAGTGTCCTATGGCATATAAAATAAAAAGAGAGGACGATTATCGAAATAAGAGAATAAGCAGTTCAAGTAGGTTTCAAGACAAAATTCATGAAAAATCAAGTAAGCGTATCGATTCTAAATTAGACATCAATGAAGTTAAAGATGATAAAAAAATAATTCCACATTCCGCAGCTGATTATCAAACAGAGGTACAAGAAAATAGGATATATGATCCACTTGCTAGGGATTTGGATAATGATGGTGTTATTGATAGATACGATAGTGATTTTAGAGATAGCAATATTTCATATGAGTCCTTAGAAAATAGCAAATCAAAACTTCACAGTAAAAATAAAACGCTGAAACGGAAAAACTATTCTGATAAGCAGTTTACTAGAAGTGATAAAAATGACGCTGATAAAGCAATAAGCGATAAGGGAAAGAAAAAACTTCTTTATAAAGAACATCATAAAGAATCACTCTTAGATAAAGGTGTTGATGTTTCAACAAGTGTCGGTAATGTAACTAGTGATTACTTAGCAAGTGATAGTGACGATAATGTCGGTGTTCAATCAGCAGAAAAAAGTCTAAGGACAAGTTCTAAAATAGTCAGACAAGCAAAAGATTATTCAAGTAAGAGAAGATATGATAATCGTTATAAAAATAGCGATGGTGATCATAGGCTTCAAAAGAAACATTCAAAGCTAGAATTTAGAGAAAATCTTGATGAGTTAAAGAAGCAAGAATCATATAAGGTATCTCCTAGTTATAAAAAGTTTCAAAAACGAAAACAGATGAAATCCGCTATTTATAAGCAAAATGAAACTAGGGTAATAGATAGAATAAAGGTTGCTTTTACAAATACGCTACAAAGTTCAAAACAGTTTATTGTAGCAAAAACAAAAGTGATCATCATTGTGGTCATATCGATCATTATCTTTGGAACTTTTGTAATCAACTTTGCCAATGTATCTATGGGAAGCTTTATGGAGTTTACCAGTTCAACCTTAACAACGACTTATTTATCAAGTCCAGATGTGCTAAAAGAAATCAATCAGACTTTCTCAAACAAAGAAAACGCATTATATAACGAGATAGAAAATGTTGAATCTAATTATCCTGGTTATGATGAATACATTGTTAGGAAAAATGGTGATATCGGTCATAATGTCCATGAACTTTTATCCTATATAACATCAAGGTGTGGCGAAGTTAAAAGTGTTTCAGAAGTAAGTCCGTTACTAGATGAACTTTTTAATACGATGTATAGGCTTGAATATAAAGAAGAAATTGAAATTCGATATAAAACTGTTGAAGAAACCAAAGTAGATGAAAATGGTAATGAATATATCGAAAGTCATGAAGAACCTTATGAATATAAAAAGCTTATTGTAACTTTGCATAAAAAAGAGATGGATAATATCATTCGAGAAATATTTGCAACGCATCCAGATAACTTATCTCATTATGAAACCTTGTTCTTAACGCAAGGTAATATGGGTGAATTATTTGGCAATACAGACCTTATTGAATCGAATGGTGGTATTGGTGGAGGTCAAGAATATGAAGCTTCTGCGGATGTTCAAAAGAAAATTGTAAATGCTGCCTTTATTACTCCATCCCCAGGACCTGGCTGGTGTGCAATGTGGGTTTCACAAGTATATCAAAATGCAGGACTTGGCTATATTGGTGGAAATGCAAATGATATGTATCGTAATCATACCTTTACATCGGATCGTTCAAAACTTGAAGTTGGAATGCTTGTTGCAGTTGAAAGCAGCAGTAGTGGTGGGCAGGCAGGACTCATTTATGGTCATGTTGGAATTTATATTGGAGATGGTAAAGTCATCGATAATATTGGTCATATAAGAGTAACAACCCTTGATGATTGGATTTCAACATTCTGTAAACATTCACCTGTAGGCTTTGGTTTCCCACCATCAGTGCAAAAATAGGAGGTAAAAATGTGAATAAGGAACTGATTACATTAAATAAGAAAATTGAAAAATTATTAGATAAAAAGGCTCAGATCGATAAAGATTTAGAGCCTTTAATTATGCGTAAAGAAGAATTAACAAATCAAGAATTTGTTGTGATTTGTAGACAAAATGACATTACGCTTGAAGAACTAATGAAGATGTTTAAAGAGAAAAAAGAAAAGGAGAAATCAGATCATGAAAGATAAGTTAGGTAAGAAAAAACCAATTGTTTCAGTTATAGGAATAATGCTTGCAGTAATGATGTGCTTTGGAATATCACTTTCTAGCAGTCAAACAGTTTATGCAGCAGATGGAGGCATGGTTATTGAAGAAAAGAAAGATGATACCATAAAAGAAAGTGATTCTAAAAAAGATGAAAAGACGGAAATTCGTTATCCCAACAAACTAACACCAAAACCTATTTCCACAAATAGTGAGGTTGGAACTTCAACGAATGGAAATGAACAGAAAAATAACAATAAAGGTGTTGCTACACCACCATCAAAAGCTAGAGGAACAGTGACTGAAAATAAGGATAATGCCAATAAGGATTATCCAATTCATAATGGTGAAGATAAATCAAACAGTGATTATTCAGCAGACGCAAGACAATTTATTACTTTTACGACTAAAAACGGCAAAGTTTTTCATTTAGTTATCAATCATGATGAAGAAAGTGAAAATGTCATGCTTTTAACAGAAGTATCCGAAGATGATTTACTAAATATGGTCGAAAAGAAAGAAGTACCAAAGAAAGATGTTGTAAAAGAAGAGTTTGTTGATGAAGAAGTCAAACCTATAAAACAAGAAGAAAGTGATATGGGAACATATATCATTATCGCCCTAGCAGTTCTTGGAGCATTAGGTGCTGGATATTATCTAAAAGTCGTTAAGAAAAAAGAAAAAGAAGAAGTTGAAGCATTAGAAAATGATGACGATGACGATAATTTCTTCTCAGAAGTTGATGAAAATGAAATTGATTCAGAAAATAGTGAAGAAGAAACTGAAGATAATGAAGAATAATTCGTATATGGGCGAGAGCATTGACTTTCGCCTATTTTATTATGAATTTTAATGAAATGGAGATAGCATATGAAATTAGTGATTGCAGAAAAACCAAGTGTAGCAATATCTATCGCAAAAGTGATTGGAGCTACCGGTAAAAAAGATGGATATTATGAAGGTAACGGATACAAAGTGTCATGGTGTGTTGGTCATTTGGTGCAAATGGCAAATCCAGATAAATATGATGAAAAATATGCAAAGTGGAATTTAAGCGATCTTCCTATTATTCCATCAGAGTATAAATACCAAGTATCTAAATCAACTAAAAAGCAATTTAATATTCTAAAAAAATTAATGAATGAAAAAGATATCGATACGATTATCAATGCTTGCGATGCTGGTCGTGAGGGTGAAAGTATCTTTAGACTTGTTTATCAAATGACTGGTTCTAAAAAGAGTATGCAAAGATTATGGATTTCTTCAATGGAAGATAGTGCAATTAGAGATGGTTTTAATCATTTAAAAGATGGTAGCTATTATGTTAATTTGTTTGAATCGGCTAAAGCACGAGCAATTGCAGATTGGCTAGTTGGTATGAACATTAGTAGGCTTTATTCGTGCCTTTATAAGCAGAACTATTCAGTTGGCCGAGTTCAAACACCAACACTTGCGATGATTGTAAATAGAGATGAAGAAATCAGTAAGTTCAAGAAAGAAAAGTATTACACAGTTGATGTATTACTAGATGGCTTTACCCTTTCAAGTAATAGGATTGATGATAAATACGAAGCAGAAAAACTTCTTAATGAAATTGGAGATACCATTGAAATTAAAGAAGTCACTCAAAAGGAAAAGAAAACTAGTCCTGAGCTACCTTTTGATTTAACAACATTACAAAGAGAATGTAACAAGTATTTTGGTTATAGTGCAAAACAGACCCTTGATTATGCTCAAAGTCTTTATGAGAAAAAACTTATAACCTATCCAAGAACGGATAGTCGCAATTTAACGGAAGATATGATTGTTAATATTGTTAATAACATCTTAGGAAAAAATGCCTTTGATGAACAACGCATTAAGATTGTATTTAATAGTAAGAAAGTAACGGATCATCATGCAATCATTCCTACAGTAAGCTCAATGTCTGAAGATATTTCAACACTTCCTGAAAGTGAATTAAAAATATATCGATTAATTTCAAATAAACTTCATGCCAGTATGGGATATCCACTTGTTGAAAGCACAATAAAGGTTGTAGCAGATATACAAGATTATGAGTTTAGTAGTAACTTTAAAACAGTGATAAACGAAGGGTTTTCTCAGTACTTAAAAGAATATAAGGTAAAAAAGAATGAAGATGTTGTAATTACAGATATTCATGAACACGATACTTTGAAAGTACATGGTAAAGAAATTAAAGAAAAATATACAACACCACCTAAACACTTTAGTGAAGATACGCTTTTAAAGGCGATGGAAATTGCAGGTAGTGACGCATTAGATAAAGATACTTTTGTTGAAAGAAAAGGACTCGGTACACCGGCAACACGAGCAGGAATTATTGAAAATTTAATTTATAAAGGCTTTGTTGAAAGGGATAAAAAGAATTTGATTGCTACCCATAAAGGTATTAACCTTGTAACCATTGTTTCAGATACCTTTAAATCAGCGAAAACTACAGCAGAATGGGAAATGAAGTTATCAGATATTGCAAGTGGTAAAGCTAGCAAAGATGAATTTTTAAAAGGCATTGAAAAAGAAATACGAGATACAATCAAACAGTATAGTAAGGCAGTGAAGTTATAGAAACAGGAGAAATCTTGTTTCTTTTTGTTTGGAGGTGATTACAATAGAAGCGTTAAATGTGCTTGAACTATTTGGTGGTATAGGAGCAATTAGAAAAGCCTTGATAAGACAAAATATTCCCTATAGAATCGTTGATTATGTTGAAATCGATAGAAACTGCGTAAAAAGTTATAATGCGTTATATGGCGAGAATTTTAAGCCTAAAGACATTACTTTATATCATCCAATAGATATAAAAGTAGATCTATTAATGCATGGTAGTCCTTGTCAGGACTTTAGTCGAAGTGGTCTTAAACAAGGTGGAGAAAAAGGAAGTGGTACTAGAAGTAGTTTGCTTTTTGAAACAATAAGAATTATTGAAGAAATGAATGATAAACCTAAAATTGTATTATGGGAAAATGTTAAGGGAGTTCTTGATAAAAATATGAGAGCTTCCTTTTTTCATTATCTAAACGAGATGGAAAGACTTGGGTATGAGAATAAATTTAAGATTTTAAATGCCATACATTTTGGCGTGCCACAAAAACGAGAGCGAATATTTGTTGTAAGTATCTTTGGTAAAAATAACTTTGATTTTTCTAGGCTTGAAAAAATAGAGATGAACGAGATTTCAAACTATCTTGAAAATGATGTGCCAACGCTTTATGAGGTAAGACAAGAGTCTATGCTTAAACATATTCGTGGAGAGCCTAAAAATAACAATTTTAAAGGTAGACTCAAGGTGATTGATAAATATGCTTACACCATATCGACCAAACAAGTTAGAATTCCTAATTCTGGGATTATAGATATAGGAAATGGTAAATATCGCTATTTGACAGAAAGAGAATGCTTTAGACTTATGGGATTTGATGATAAAGATTTCAATAAACTTAGAAGTATATATAAGCAAAGAAAAGGCACAACATCGTCCATTTTATATAAGCAAGCAGGAAATAGCATTGTTGTTAATGTGCTAGAGGCGATATTAAAAGAAATTGTAAGAATGGAGGATAAATAATGAGGACAAATGATTTTTATAACATCATTGAACTAGTAAAAAGAGATGTTTTAGCAAGTGAAACAGAATATCTTAAGCTATTAAAAGTCATTGGAAATAATCAGAGATATGATTTTTTGAGCCAACTTAGTATCTATGATAAAAATCCTAATGCAACGGCTTGTACGGGATTTGATATGTGGCGAGAACGCTTTAATCGAACTGTAAAACGAGGAGAAAAAGGTATTCCTGTTATTAATAGTGGTAACTCGTTTCAAAAGATTGGTTATGTTTTTGATGTGACACAGACCGTTTCGATGGATAGGAATGTTAATGAAGTTGAGCTTTGGACTTTTGATAGAGAAAAACATGAAACAGTATTAAAAGAGATGATTGAACTACAAGGTTATAGTTCTAGTGAGTCCTTATCTGAAAATCTATACTCACTAAGTAGGATTTACGCAGATGATCATATTTATGGACTGGCGAATAATTTAAGGATTGCAGATGAAGATAGAAAGTCTTTTACTCACTTTATGAGAAACTGTATTAGTTATGCGATATCCAATCGTTTTAATGTTCAATACCCTTTTTCAGTAGATGATGTAAGAGATAATTTAAAATATATTGATAGTATTTCCCTATTAAGTGTTGGAAATTGTATTTCAAAAGCATGTAACAGTATCATAGAAACAACAATGTTAAGAACAAAAAAAATATCTTTGGATAAGGGGCTGACAAAGGGGCTGAGTGCCGATTATAATGACTTTACAAAAGAGAACGAAACAAATTTAGGAGGCAACGAAGATGATATTCGATCAAATGACAGAAGATATGATGAAAATGGAAACGGAATTTTCGCAAATGGAGAGCTTAGAGGAAATACTAGAATCAATCAAAGAGAAAACACTCGACAAGATGGAAACGGAAACAACATTTATGAAGGAATTTCCAAATCCGATATACGCAGTGATGAGACTGGACTATCTCATGGAGAGCAACAAAATGAGTCATCAGAAGATGTTAATCGACCTTTACAAGGAGAACAAATTGGTGGATCATTTGATGGAAACTCAAAAAAGAGCGATCAGCTTTATGAGGGAGGAAAAACCGAAAATGATGAAAGCATGGAAGATTACAGACGAGAATCATCCAGAGTACATGACAATGATTTCAGCACTCAAGGAAATAGTAATCAAGGAAGTAGTCGAGGCTTAGAAAATATTGATAACGATACTATAAAGGGAGCAAATACTGCTTCCTTTTTCTATTCTAAAGAAAATCCTGAAGAACTTATAACAGATGAAATGCTTGAAAGAGTCCCTAATTTATATGAGCAAGAAGATGTATCACTTACTGATAAGGAAGTTCATGCAGCATATATTATTCCTTTTAGAAGTAATTGGACCTGGTATATGACAGAATACGATAAGGAAAGTGGTGACGCTTTTGGACTTGTTTTAGGGATTGAACCTGAATGGGGATATTTCAATTTAAACGAACTAAAGGAATTGAATGCTCAAAGACTGATACTTGAAGATTTTCCAAAGACATTTAGAGATTTAAAGGATACAGAACTTAAAAACCAAATGACAGAAGAAGAACTTCAAAGGGTGTTTGATGGAGAATTAAGCTTTGAAGAGCATATTCAAAAAAATGAAGAAAAAACTTATTTTCCAAGTTATGATTTAAGTCCTAATTTTGCTGAAGAAGTTGGTTCTGCTATGGAAGAATATGAAGTTCCAATGTATGAAGCAGTTAATCGTATTGCAACTAGTAAGCTAGAAATTGTCTTAAAAGATACAAGCATTTCTATTAATGATTTTACTGATGAGCAACTAGAACAAATTATGAGTGCTATTACAGAATATGATTTTTATCAAAATGAAATAGCAGAAATTGCTGATCCTAAATTACCAACTTGGAAGATGGAACAATTAAAGTGGCTTATTGATGATTGGAATCATGACAAAGTTGGTGTGACATCCGAAAAGATAAAGTACCTTAAAGATTTAGATATAGATCTTGCAAAATTCAATGTGCTTAAAAGCTATTTAATCAATGATGAAGTAAGCATTTCACAAATTGAAGAGTTTAAAGAAAATATTGATTTTATAACTATAAATGAATTTGTAGAAGGACTTAACGACTATGCCTATAACAATCAAACTGAAAAGGTAGCGATTAAGGTTGGAAATGAATTTATTCTAGCTACAAAGCAAGATAGTTTTTCTGTTCAGCTTGAAGATACAGGAAGAAAAGTTGTTATCGATGGCAAAGAATATCAACTTCAAAAAGGTGCTACTTTTAATGAGAGTACAAAAATAGATGATTTTATTGATAGTGGTAAATACGAATCTTTTAAAATTGCAGATTATATAAAAGAGGAAAAAGAACAAACACTCTTTGACTTTATGGATGATACAACTCCTAGTAATGAAAGCAGATTAGCGAATAAGTATCATGTTGGCGATAAGGTATCGTATAAGGGAAAGGACTATGTTATTTCTCGTTTTGACGAGATGGGTAATAACATAAAAACTGTAACCATTAAAGATGATGTTGGATATCTTGGTGGCATGATTACAGGCTCAGAAACTATTTTGTATGAAACAGAAAGTGATTTGGAGAAGCTTTTTGAACCAATAGAAAGTGAAAAAGCTAAAGTATCAAACTATAAGATAAGCGAAGAAATACTTGCAGATAAACTAACGCCTAGTGAAAGATTACAAAACAATATTGAAGCGATTTTGATGTTAAATCATATTGAAAAAGGCGAAAGAAAATTAGATGTTTCTGCTCAAGAAGTCTTGGCGAAATATGTAGGCTGGGGTGGACTGGCTGATGTCTTTGATGAAAGTAAAGGTGGACAATGGTTAGAAGCAAGAAATATCTTAAAGGAAAACTTATCACCTTTAGAATATGAAGCTGCAAAAGAATCTACCCTAACAGCCTTTTACACACCTAAAACGGTAATTGATAGTGTCTATAAAACATTATCTGATATGGGGTTTAAAAAAGGAAATATCCTAGAACCATCAATGGGGATTGGGAACTTTATTGGTAATTTGCCTGATGAAATGAATCAATCTAAGTTTTATGGTGTTGAACTAGATTCCGTAAGTGGCCGCATAGGAAAACTCTTATATCCTAATAGTAATATTCAAATCAAAGGCTTTGAAGAAACAAGTTTTTCCAATAACTTCTTTGATGTCGCAATTGGTAATGTTCCCTTTGGTGAATTCAAGGTCAATGATAGAGATTATAATAAGAATAACTTTCTAATTCATGATTATTTCTTTGCTAAGTCCATAGATAAGGTACGAAATGGTGGTGTCATCGCATTTATAACATCTAGTGGCACAATGGATAAAAAGGATGAAAGTATTAGAAAATACTTAAATGCTAGAGCTGAATTTTTAGGAGCAATCAGACTTCCTAATGATACTTTTAAAGGTATGGCAGGTACTGAAGTCACTTCAGATATCATCTTTTTAAAGAAAAGAGACAGTGTTATTGAGCGAGATGATGAATGGGTTCATTTAGCTGAAGATGAAAATGGCTTAGTCTATAACAAATACTTTGTAGATCATCATGATATGGTATTAGGTCAAATGGAAGAAGTCAGTGGTCGCTTTGGAAATACCATAACTTGCTTACCAAAAGAGAATGTAGCATTAAAAGATTTGCTTGAAAGTGCGAGTCAAGAAGTATCAAAAGATGCAAAATACGAAGAAATTGAGTTGCTAGACGATGAAGTAGTAACTATTTCTGCAACAGATGATGTTAAAAACTTTTCATATACGATTATCGATGATGACATTTACTACAGAGAAAATTCGCTTTTTATTAAAAAGCAAGTAAGTGACAAAAACAAAGAAAAAATTAAAGATTATTTAGCTTTAAATGAAGCCTTAAAAGATGTTATCTATAAACAGAAAGAAGATTTTAGTGAAGATGAAATTAACCTTTCTCAAAAGCGTTTAAATGAAGTATATGATGATTTTTCTAAAAAGCATGGATTTATTAATAATTTAAGTAATACAAGAGCATTAAGAGAAGATAGTAATTTCCCTTTGGTATCTTCTATTGAAGTTTTAGATGAAGAAGAAAACTTTAAGGCTAAAGGAGATATCTTTTCTAAGAGAACTATTACAAAAGCAAAAACTGTTGAACATGTTGATACTTCCCTTGAAGCATTGGTGCTTTCTATATCCCAAAAAGGTTATGTTGACTTTGAATATATGGAAAGCTTAACGGATAAAGAGAGAAATACTCTAATTGAGGATTTAAGAGGAGAAATCTTTTTAAATATTCGTGAAGAAAATACAAACTTTAATCAGAGATTGTCATTTGATACGGAAGATGGGGATTTACCTTTTGCTTGTAGTGATAATGCAAATTCATTTAAATATGCTTATGTCACTAAAGATGAGTATTTAAGTGGAAATATCAGAGAAAAAATAGGCATTGTCGATAGTTATATTGCAAGGTTAAAACAAGCTAGCCGTATGCTTGATGATAGTGATGAAAGAAATGCAGTTGAAAAAGAATTAGTACGATTAGAATATCAAAAGTCAGAACTTGAAAAAGTTAAACCAAAAGAACTTGAGGCAAGCGAAATCAATGTAAGAATCGGTGCTACTTGGATTCCACCAAAGGATATTGAACGATTTATCTATGAAACACTAAAAACACCAGGATATGCAAGATGGGATATTAAAGTTAAGTTTTCTCATCTGACAAGTGAATGGAATGTTGAGGGTAAAAGTAAAGATAGAGGAAATGACCTTGCCGAGATGACTTATGGTACAAGCAGAGTCAGTGCATATAAACTTATTGAAGATGCTCTAAATTTAAAAGAAACAAAAGTATTTGACCAAATAATTAATGATGATGGTACTAAAACATCGGTACTTAATAAAAAGGAAACGATGTTAGCTAATCAAAAACAAGAGTTAATCAAGGAAGAGTTTAAAAATTGGATATTTAGTGATCAAGAAAGAAGAAACCGACTTGTTGCTATTTATAACGAAAAATTTAATTCTATTCGTAATCGTGAATATGATGGCTCTAATTTAACTTTTGAGGGAATGAGTACCGATATTACACTTCGACCTCATCAGAAAAACGCAATTGCTAGAACACTTTATGGTGGTAATAGTTTGCTAGCTCATGTGGTTGGGGCTGGTAAGACTTTTGAAATGGTTGCAAGTTCAATGGAAGCTAAACGATTAGGAATGTGTAGTAAATCACTCTTTGTTGTTCCCAACCATTTAACTGGACAAATTGGTAGAGAATTTATGCAGCTATATCCATCAGCTAATATTATGGTGGCAGATAAGAAAGATTTTGAACCTAAAAAAAGAAAACGATTTATAGGTAAAATTGCAACAGGAGAATATGATGCAGTTATCATAGGACATAGTCAATTTGAAAAAATACCAATGTCAAAGGAATATCAACAAAAGCATATCCAAGACCAAATTGATGAAATTATTAACTACATCGAAGAATATAAGCATGATAGAAACCAAAATTTCACAGTTAAAGAACTTCAAAAGACAAAGAAAAAGCTGGAAACAAAACTAGAGAAGTTAAATGATGATTTCAAAAAAGATGATGTAATCACTTTTGAAGAACTTGGTGTTGATAAATTATTTATCGATGAAGCACATAACTATAAGAACCTATATCTTTATACTAAAATGCGAAATGTTGCAGGCATTGGACAATCTGAGGCTTTTAAGTCTTCAGATATGTTTATGAAATGTCGTTATATGGATGAAATCACTAATGGTAAAGGACTAGTATTTGCGACTGGTACGCCAGTAAGTAATTCCATGACAGAGCTTTATACCATGCAGCGTTATCTTCAGTATGATGAGCTAAAAAAGAATGGCTTGGAGCATTTTGATAGTTGGGCTAGTACCTTTGGAGAAACGCAATCAGCATTAGAATTATCGCCAGAAGGAACTGGATATAGGGTTAAGACAAGGTTTTCTAAGTTCTATAATTTACCTGAATTAATGAGTTTGTTTAAAGAAGTTGCTGATATTCAAACAGCAGATATGTTAAATTTACCAGTTCCTAAAGCACATTATGAAGTCATTAAGACAATGCCTAGTGATGAGCAAAAAGAAATACTAAAGAGTTTATCAGAAAGAGCAGATAAAGTTCGAAATAGACAAGTAGAACCAGAAGAAGATAATATGCTTAAGATTACTAATGATGGAAAGAAACTGGCTTTAGATCAGCGTTTAATCAATCCATTATTTCCTGATGATGAAAATTCAAAAGTTAATGTGTGTGTTAAAAATGTCTTTGCAATATGGGATAAGACAAAAGAAGATAAATCAACACAGTTATTATTCTCAGATATGTCTACTCCAAAAGGTGATGGAAGTTTTAATATTTATGATGATATTCGAGATAAACTAGTTGATTTAGGAATACCAAAAGAAGAAATAGCCTTTATTCACGAAGCAAATACGGATAAGCAAAAGGATGAACTCTTTGCAAAAGTAAGAAAGGGTGAAATTCGTATATTGATGGGTTCTACACAAAAAATGGGTGCAGGTACAAATGTTCAAAATAAACTTATTGCCATGCATGATTTAGATGTGCCATGGCGTCCGGCTGACCTTGAACAAAGAAGTGGTAGAATTGTGCGTCAAGGTAATGAGAATAAAGAAGTGCATATTTATCGCTACATTACAGAAAACACCTTTGACGCATACCTTTGGCAAACTATTGAAAATAAGCAAAAATTTATCTCTCAGATTATGACAAGTAAGACTCCTGTTCGAGTGGCAGAAGATGTTGATGAAAGTTCTCTTAATTATGCTGAAATTAAGGCACTAGCAACAGGTGATCCAAAAATTAAAGAAAAAATGGACTTAGACAATGAAGTAACAAAACTTAAAATGCTTGAAGCTAACTATAAGTCTAATCGTTATCGTTTAGAGGATAAGGTTACAAAATTTTATCCTGAGGAAATTGCTAGAACCGAAAAGCAAATTGAAGCCATTAAAAAAGATATAGAAAATGTAGAACCACAAGGGAGTGGAGAAAACAAGTTTACTTCAATTACCATTTTCGGTGAGAAGATACTTGATAAAAAGATTGCTGGTGAAAAGCTACTTGAAGCAGTTAAAACAGTCAAAATCAATGACAATAAAGTTATTGGTTCATATCGAGGGTTGGATTTAGAAGTTAGTTATAATTTCTTAACAAATGAGCATAATTTTAGTTTAAATGGCGCTACAAAGCATTATGGTGAACTTGGAACAAGTGCTGAGGGTAACATTACAAGACTTGATAATGTAATTGAGAAAATGCCAGATAAAATTACTAGACTTGAAGAAAAGCTAGTAGCTACAAAAGGACAACTTGAAAATGCCAAAGAAGAGTTAGCGAAGCCTTTTGAAAAAGCAGATGAATTAAAAACTAAGGTTTTAAGACTAGCAGAACTTAATCAACTTCTTGATATGGGAGAAGTTGAAGAAAAGGGTAATCCTAATCCTTTAATCGCAGATGTTAAAAATGCGATTATTGATTTTATTAATAGAGAATACGAAGAAGATCATAAATATGAGGATTTTAATAATCTCTATCCTGACCTTAAGCACATTGGTATAGCTTATACAACTACACCAGATGAAAAGTATGAAATTCAATATGAAATTAATTTAGAAGATTTTATAGCTACTCAATATATAAATAATGAGCCTATAACTGAGTATGATTATTTAAAAGAATTAGGTAGCGAAGAAAAGGCATTACAATCAATGTTACAAGATGTGGAAATAGCTGATTTTAGTGGTTTTGTTTCTATTGATGATAATGACCTTAAAAATGTACTTGGTCTTGAACGAGATAACGATGGTAATATTTATGATCCGTTGGCTCAGGATTTGGATAATGATGGCGTATATGATAGATACGATCATGATTTTAGGGATAGCGATTATTTTGAAACAACTTACGATGTAGATGACAATGCTCAGTTAAAAGAAGAAATGAATGAAAAACCATCAATTTTAAAACAGATTAAATCATATCAAGAAAACGAAAAAGAATCTGTAGAAAAAGAATGTAGTAAAAAAGAACATGATGAAAGATAAGGGGTCGGGTTCGACCTCTTTAATATTTAGTAGAATAACGGAGGAATATTATGAATTACAGACAAATGAGAAACACATTAGAAAAAATGGCAAATGAAAACCATGAAGATTATACAAAAGCTTTAATCAGCTTTGAAAAAGGTATCAACGATAAGGACGCTTTAGATAAGCTTTATACAGATTATATGGAAAATGATAGTATGACATTATTAAATGATGAATTTGATTATATGATTGATGAACTAAGAGAAAATGGACAGTTAAAAGAAAATGCAACTATTCAAGAGGAAGATAATGATCTAGTGAATGTTGTAGGTAATATTGTAGGTGATGTTGAAGTTGTAGAAAGAGAAAACAAAAATGGAGAGCCATTTAAGGTGGCAAATTTCTCCATTGTTTCCAATGATGAAAATGGGGATAAGTTCTATACAAATTGTTCTGCCTATGGTGAAAAAAGCGATATTCCAAAAGAATTTAACCAAGGTGATTTTGTAAAAGTATTTGGTCAAATTAGAACCTCAATGGACGATAATGGTAAAGAATATAGCAATGTTAGAGTATTATCTTCAAAACTTTTAAAAGCAAAAGAACAGATGAAAAATCAAATAGAAGATAAAGATTCTGTGCTTGGTGCAATTAAGAAATACAAGTCTGAAGAACAAATAAAGCCATCTGATAAAAAAGAAACTTCAAAAGAAGCTGAAAGATAAGATATGTAGGTGCGGTATTAGGACTGGACCGATTATTTTGTTATTATGCTGAAATATTTTTAATTATAAACGTTTATTTCCATAATATTATATGATAAAATGATAAAAACGAGTGCTGTGATAGATAAACTATAAATGTTAATAGGAGGATAATTATGGAAAAAATATTTCGTCTTAAAGAAGATATGTTTTGTCACTTAAAAGTATTTAATTCTCCACGTGGACATACATTTAAATATGGATGTGAGCACTTAATTGCGGCTTTTTCATGCCCTGCTTCAGCTAGTCTTTTTTGACAAAGCTGTGCAGGGCTTTTTTGTTTTTTTACCTAAACTATCATTAAAATCTATATTATTTGTGTAAAGGAGAAAAAAGTATGAATCAAGAACAAATAACAGCCTATCTACAAGAACATTGGTATTTTATAGCATTATTTTTTGGGATTTTAATTTTAGTTGGATCAATTATGAATTGGAACTGGCTCTGCGATCCCACTGGTACACGGGATGCCCATCGACACAGCAGAGGATACCGGCGTGTGGTTTTCTTTCTCCTGGGCGTTCTCCTAATTGTGGTGAGCATTTGGGGATTTGTACTTAAATTGAAGTAGGAGGATTAAAGCCATGACATAAGAAGAACAAATCGACTTTATCGACTGATGGAAAAACTCAATTGATTTTTCCACCAAGAGATGCACTACCTGAATAGAGATATTGCGGAAAAGACCGCATGGGAGTGTTACCCAGAGATTCGTGATTTTACATACGTAATTTTGTGGAATGACCTGCCTAAAGAGGTGCAAGATCAGTTTACGAATGAGAGGTGAGACAATGATTAAAGAACGCATCCCCATCTCAGGTGATTTGGGAAGCAAGGTAAAACAACTGATAGAGTACGCCGGGTGGTACGAAGAGCGCAATGTGGATATTTCTATTGCGGAGCAGTATTACGCTGATCATGGTATCCCGATGATGAAGGCCACCAAGAGGTTTTACCGCAAGTATTTCGGCCTGTGCTGTGAGTGGTACCTGGCGCAGAAAAAGCTAAAATGGGCGGCTGACTTTGAGTTTGCTTTGTTCCCTTACCTGGTCAACGGGATCAAAAACCATTTGGAGGACGCCTATTTCCGGGATATGTCCGGCTGTGAGTTGGCGGAGATCGAACAGGCTGCCGGTCAGAAGTGCCAGCCCATCGGTCACATCGGCTACTACTACCCGGCAGAGGTCTGGATCTCGGAGTACGGAAAACTGTATGCGAAATATGAGTATCAGGACGAGATTGAATGCTTCCCCGATGTGTTTGCCCTGATCGAACGGGAACTGAGGCAGTGCAACTTTGATTCCGCTGCCATGAAAACTGTGGAGGCACTGGACGGAAAACTATGAAACAGGACTTTACTATTTGGCGCAATCAAATATTGCAGAATCCGCGGGACATTTCACCGCTGAAATTCGGAATATCGCAGGATGAGATCATAGAAATCTTTGGGAATCCTGATGCCGTTTCCACTATGAGAAACGGTGGTAAGCCTTTGATTCTCAAATACCATGACATTGAACTTCATTTTGATGGAAAAGCTCATCATGGGATCTACTTGATTTACAGCGACGATGAGATTGAATTGAGTATTACAACCGAGTACGGAGAAAGGAGAAATCACAATGAAAGCATTTGACCAAAATTATAAACTGCTGGACGAGATGTATCAGGATGATTACTATCCTGCTTTTCTGGTGGACAAGGTAAAAGACGAGCTTCAGAAAGTCATCAACCTGTTGGAAGGCGGCGAAACCAATACCGAAGTGGTGCAGGAAATGCTGGACGAGGCAGTGTGCGGCATCAATGATCTCCAGGCGGAGTTTGATGAGAATGACAGCGAGATCGAAACTGTAGCACGGGAATGTATCGCGTCAACCGTAGCCTATATTCTAGCGTGGTTTGGTATCCCTATTGATACTGAGGAGGCAATCCGAGAACGGGACTGGTGATCCCTATGGCAAAAAAAGAACTGGCCATTTGTGATGAGTGTGGCAGCCTTTTTTTCAAAGGCTCCTCAAAGATGATGGGGTTGTGCCCGGAATGTGCTCATATTCTCTATGGATATCCAAATTGTAATCATAATTTTAAAAATGGTCGATGTATAAATTGCTACTGGGACGGTTCAAAGACAGAATACATCAAGAAACAAAATCGACAGGAGGAAATTGAAATGCCTACAGCAGAATGGATGAAGAAATATAATACAATAAAAGAAAAGTTAGTTTGTAAATTTGATATAGACAAGTATTATACAGAAAGCACAATAGGAAATATGAAAGTTGATGCACTTGATATAGGAAAGGTGTATTTTCCTACTGGTAAAATTTTTGCATGTGATCCATTAATAGAACTGGAACATAGTTTGCCATTTATTCAAACTATTCCTGTTGGAACATATCCAATAAAAATTTGTGTAGTGCCAAGTGATGAATATGGAGATCGTTACGCTTGTGCAAAATTGGGAATTTCTAGTGAAAAGCCTATTCGATATGAGATGGGAATGGTAGGAAATGAAAATCTTGATGAAGAATTAGAGGATGATGAATATTTTGGATTTTGTGTCGACGCAGGTATGGCATGTATTGCTGACATTCAAAATCAAACTAAATTTAAAGAATACTGGGCTCAACGATTAGAAAAAGATCCAGACATTGATCCATATAATGACTTATTCTGTGATTTATTAGAAGAAAATGCTAAGTTATATCCAAAATATCAAAGAAGTTGTGGAGATTGGCTAAATTGGACTATTCCGAACACTAATTGTGATATTCCTATATTTGCATCTGGATGGGGCGATGGATATTATCCAGTATTCTTTGGATTTGATAAAGATAATAAAGTTTGTGCTGTATATGTATTATTCATAGACATCGAAAATTGTTATAAAGAGCAATAAGGAGAAAAAACATGAGATTAAAATATAAATGTCCAGAGTGTGGAATATCTTTAGGTTATGAAGGACTTTGTTGGAAATGCAAAGCAAGACATCACAGAGAAGAAGTGAACAATTGGTCTTTACAAGAAATTGAAGAAAAGAAAAAACAAGTTATAGAAAAATTAAAAACTTTAGATGATGAGTTTTACAAGACAGCCGAGTGGGATATATTCCATGATTTAATGACAATCGGAGTTGATTGTGGCGAGATTTCAGAAATAGCACTTGATAATAATATTTTTTATCCAAGTGAACTATATTATAATGCCAACGATAAAATAACAGATGAACTTATTGAAAAACTTATGGCATCAGAATCATCATATGATGGAAGTAATCTTTTATGCTGCGTTGCCATGGCAGGAGGAAAAAAAGCTCAAGACGCATTACATGAACTTAAAGTAAATCCAAAACCCTGGAGAAAAAAACTATATGTAGATGCAGATATATATGCCGAAGAAGGTGGATGGACATTTGACAGCGAAAATAATTATATAAAACTTAATTACGATAAATGCTATTCCTTTGAAGTAGGTGATGAAAAAGATGAAAACGGCACATTCGTTGGAAGGAAAAGAGGAGAAAAATGTCCTCATTGTGGCTGTGAATTAGTAGATATTCTTATTATTGACGGAAAAGATGAAAGATTTTCTTTCCTTGGTATTGACGGAATAATTACTGCAAGCTGTTGTCCTAATTGTATAACGCTGGCAGCAGATGGTATATCTAATAGATTTAGTCTAGATGGTAAAAGTGAAATTTTAGAATTTGAAGGAATGGAAGAAAACTATTATAGAGATGAAGAAATTGAAAGTATGATAAATAATTATTTTGTAGTTTCTGAAAAAGAAAGACCTTTATTTTATGGAGCTTATGGTGATGATGTAAATACTATTGGTGGATATGCAAGTTGGGTACAAGATTGGGAATATAGAGAGTGTCCTGAATGTGGAAAGAAAATGAAATATCTAGCTCAAATTCATTGGGATACAATTAATGATTGTGCAGAAGGAACATTATATATAGAAATATGCCCTGACTGCAGAATTATTACTATGTTTCATCAACAGACTTGATTTCAAGGGATTACATGATAATATGTAAAACTTTGATATAGTGACTTTTATATGCATCATAATAGTAATTTATATGATAGTCGGTTCTATATTTTTTATCTTAAAACAAATTAAATATAATTTTAAATTTACATTAATGATTTTTATATCAGTCATATTAGGATTGGGAGTTATAGGTCTTTATAACTATAAAAAAATTTTAGTCTAGCTAGATATTGAGAATGAATATTTTAATGAAATATATGAGGAATTATAAATATGAAAGAACAAAAACTATATGAATTAGTAAACAAATATCATATTGGCACAGATTTAAGTTGTGCTGAAGCTATGTTTAAGGCATGTAATGAATATTATGAACTTAATCTTAGTGAAGAAACAAGAAAAATGTTTTCAGTTATGGGTATAGGAATGCAAACAGAACAATCATGTTGTGGAGCATTTACTGTTGCAGTAGGTATTATTGGTTTATTAACAGCTGAAGATAATCAGATTGATGCAAAAAACACAGAAGGATATCAAATAATTGTAGCATTAACTGATTTTATGCTTGAAGCATGTGGTACATTACATTGTGTTGAATTACAGAAATTAAAAACTAAAGATTATGAAAATCCTTGTCATGCAATTGTTGAAGTATTAGCAAAAAAATTAGAGGATTTACTTGATTTTTATGGATATGGCATAGATTCAAAAGATAGTCATACATACGCATAAAATAAGAAAATATGAAAGAATATATTAAAATTTTTTGGAGTCATGAATCGACAGAAGATCCGATAATTATTCTTTATGAGATTGATACAGATAATGAACGACTTGTTACTCGTTCTATAGATGTATTCTTAGATCGAACCACCAATAATATTGAGGATTTCTACGCAGGAGTTTTAGAAATTGTAGCAATTCCTAAGGTGGAAGAATTAAATAATGGAATCTGGGGAACTGAAATACAAGCTTGTTTGATAGATAAAGATGAATTTGATGAAACCTGGATTAATTTAACTTATAAAGGGACAATGGTATAACTTGGAGGATTCAGTTATGGATAAAGCTAAGAGAAAGGAAATTCTTAAAAAATATAAAGAAGAACAAGAACAAAAATTTTTAAATTCATTGCCAATGCCTGTTGAAAAATTTGTACAGCTTTTTGATTACTTAGATAAAGCAAATCAAGGATGTAAAGGAGATTTGCAATTAACAGTAAGATTTTTAGAAGAACATCAGTGTCCTGTTAAAGATGTGGTGGAGTGGCTTTATAAAAACGGTGGTGGCTGCGATTGTGAAGTGTTAGCTAATGTTGAGGAACGATTTGTGGTTATGAAAATAATTCCTGAACCCGACATTGATGAAGGTTAATATAAGGAGGAATAGCGTATGTATATTGATAAGTATTGGCAAAATTATATTGGCGGAACAGATGATAGTCTAAATTTAGTATCTTTTTTAGAAGATCAGCATAAGGAGGAAATCACTCTCAGTGAAATATTTTCGAAGATAGGTCTTGATAGACAAAATTGGAATTTTCATAAAACTGTTGAATATTTAGAATTTACTCATTCAAATGGAGTAGAAATAGATTTTCATTTTGCGATTGATGTTATAACAGATTTAGCAGCTATTTTATTAGAATGTTATGTTAATGGTTTTGTAAATCTTAATGATTTGGATAATTATAATACTCCGTCTCGTCATATTAGAATAGTTGCAACTTCTGAAGAACATGATGCTTTAAATAATGCACTTAAAGAGTTTGCGAATGATCCATTTAGTTACGATTTACATGAACTTGTAGATGATAAAGATATGTTAGAAATGGCTAAAGATGTCGAAGAAATACGTAAAGAGTTGTATGAATCAAGGGGAAGCAATAGAAATTTCAATGTAAAAAAGGATGATATGAAAGATCTTTTAGATGATTGGGATGAAGCAAGTGGTTGTTTTGCTTCAAATCGTATAATGATTGAAGGATGTGAGGTTGGTTATTGTTATAGAGAAGAACCTGATGGGGATTGGGATAGCGGATGGCGTTTCACAGCTGGTGATGAAAGTGATGATTATATGAATGATCCTAATAATGTAGGAATATATTCATTAAATTCGGTATGTAACAATGATAATGAAATTGTTTCGCTACTTTCTACTCCGTATCCTTGTGCTTTTGAGCGTGATGAAAATGGAGTGTTTTATCAGATTGAAGATGAGAAATTGGAAGATTATGAGGAGGATTTAAATATGGACATTTTAGCACAATGTCAAAAGTGGTATGAAGAAAGCAAACACTGTAAAATCATCGAAACACTTGAGGCTATTTCTGCCGATGATCGTACTCCTGAAATGGATAGTGAACTGGCTCGTGCCTATAATAATCTAGCAGATCCACATAAGCCAACATGCAATGAAATGCTCAAAAAAGCCATCGCTCTACTAGAGCCTCATGAGGAATACTTTAAAGACGACCATTGCTGGAATTTTCGTATGGGTTATTCCTATTACTATCTAGATCAGGAAGCTCGTGCACTGAAATATTTTGAAAAAGCCTTAGAAGCACGTCCAAATGATGAAGATACAAAAGAGTTTATTTGTTGGTGCAAAGAACGTATTGATTATCCTATGTTCTATGAATGTTTTAAAGATCGAACAAAGAAGGCATGGAAAGAATTTATAAAACAGGAAAAAGAACTTCGTAAGATTATGGACGAAGATAAAAATAATGAACATGGTAAAGAATTAATCAAGAAATGTGAAGATATACTAAACATAGCATTTTATAGTGTTTCTTTTGAATTAGGGTATAATGGTGAAAAATATGAGCTTATCCTTACTCCTGAAGGTGATAAGATAAAATTATTTGAACTAATTTATTTTGTAAAGCATGCTCCTAAAGAAATAGAAAATAATTGGAATATTTTAGTAGGAAGACAAGCGAATACTGATATAGCTATTAGAGTAGAAGGTTTTGACATTAACGGTGACGATGTTTTAGTATGGATTGATAAAAATGATCAAGGTGTAGATTTAAGTATTTATTGTGAAAAGACCCAAACACTTTTGAAAGAAGAAGAAAACAGGGTGTGGTGGCTTCTTACTACTTTGACAGACTTAATTTTGGGAGAGATTATCCATATGCGATATATCGACTCACTTAATATCTTAGATTCTATTCAAGATAAGGAATGGATTACTCTTACAAATCTTCCCAAAAAACTTGAAGAAATGGGATTTAAACTTAGCAATGATCCTGAGTCTCTATTGGAACTATACACTGGATATCAAATGAATCCTATTCAAGATAAAAATGCAGATTTAAGATTAGACACAATTTTTGGTTCATCTTGTTGTGTTGCTTTACTTAACGAATATTTGTGCAATGAAGAAGATAGTATGGACATGCTACATGCAGATGGAAGTGTAGCAGGATTCTTTTATTATCCTTTATCTAGCTTTGCTAAAGATGATTCGACACAGCAAATCTTTGATTTTAGAGATAGTTTAGAAGATTATTTACTTAATAACTGTGGTGAATCATTAACATTAATCGGTGGAGCTACAGGTTCTAATTATGGATATGTAGATTTTATTGCATGGGACTTGAGTCATGTGTTACAAACAGCAAAAGAATTTTTTATTGATACTAATATTGAATGGGCTAATTTCCATGTGTTCAGAAGAAATGCAGGAAGTTTATGTCTAAAATATTCTCAAGATGAAAATAATGATGATCAGGAGGACATACATAAAATGAAAACACGAGATTATATTCCTTATACACCAGAAAATGCAGAAGCCTTTTATGAACAATTAGAAAAATGGAACGATGACGATAACTATACTCGATGTATTGAAATATTAGATTCAATTCCTGAAGAACTTCGCAATTATCGTTCTTCTTATGCTCTTGCAAGAGCGTTAGAAAACTACGCAATCATTGGTGATCATAATGAAGGAACTCCTAGATACAAAGGAGATGAAGCACTTTTAAGAGCCATTGATGTTTTAGAGAGTGTTCATGAAGAAGGACATAACAAATCAGAATGGAATATGAGAATGGCATATGCTTATCAATATCTTTATGGGCAAGAAGAAAAAGCAATAGAATACGCTAAACGTTGGTCTAAACTTGATCCACAGGATGAAGATGCAATATTGGTTATTCGAGAATGTGAGCAAGAAATAAAAAATAGAACGCATACATCTAAAAAAATAAAGAAAGTAAAAAGAACTTTAAGCGACGTCCCTTTTGAAAATTTTGACTTCACTAACTTTTGGGATGATAGTGATTATGCACTAAAAGAATATGTGAGTAATTCCCCATCAAATGAACTTATTGAAAGTATCGAAGAACAATTAGGATATAAATTACCTTCTTCTTATATTTGGCTTATGCAACAACATAATGGTGGTATTCCAGTAAATACTTGCTTCCCTACCGATGAACCTACAAGTTGGGCAGAAGATCATGTGGCAATTACGGGAATAATGGGAATTGGCAATGAGAAAGATTGTTCTCTTTGTGGTGATTTAGGTAGTCAGTTTATGATTGATGAGTGGGGATATCCTGATATTGGTGTGGCTATTTGTGATTGTCCTAGTGCGGGTCATGATATGATTTTCCTGGATTATAGAGAATGTGGTCCTCAAGGAGAACCAAAGGTCATACATATCGATCAAGAAAATGATTATAAGATCACTTATTTGGCGGATAATTTTGAAGAATTTATATGCAATTTAATGAATGATGAAGCTTTTGATTTAGAAGATTTTGATGAAGATGATAATGATACAAAGGAAGATAATGAAACAAGTAAAAAAGGAATGTTTACAGGATTTGTATTATTATCTAAAGGAAGATGGGATAAGACACAATTTATCTATGACATGAAAGAAAAATGGAATATCGATGTCAATGAAGATGAAAAAGAAAAAAGCGATGAAGCATTAGTATTTGAAGTAGACGGAATGATGGGAGTGTTAGGATTTATGCCTTATCCTATTCCTGATAAAGAAGCAGAAATCAATGCAGAAAATAATTATATGTGGGCAGATGCGGTAAATGCTGCAAAAGAACATTGTGCTCATATCATGGTGGCTGTTGTCGGTCAAGAGGAAGATGTATATAAGAAAGGTAAGTTATTTACAAAAATTATATCTGCTTGTTGCAGACAACCTTATGCAAGTGGAGTCTATACTAGTGGAGTTGTATTCGAGCCGAGCTATTATGAAAACTTTGCTGAAATAATGAAAGAAAATCGTCTCCCTATTTACAATTGGATATGGATAGGTTTGTACCAAAGCGAAAAAGGTATGAATGCTTATACTTACGGTATGGATATATTTGGCAAAGATGAGATGGAAGTTTTAGAAGCAAATGCTCAACCTGGAGATTTGTATGATTTCTTACTTGGATTGATATCTTATGTTTTAGAGTATGATGTTGTATTACAAGATAGTGAAACAATTGGATTCTCAGAAGATGACAAACATACTATCACTAGAAGCAAAGGAATTTCACTTGATGGTATGACACTAAAAATATCATACGATTCATTAGATACAGAAGATAACTTCGTTGATGAAGATGATTTAGAAGAAATAGAAAGTATAGATATGGATTATGGTGAATATCATGTTGAAACGATTTTAAAGAAAGAATTATCAGTAGAAGAAATCAATGCTTATAATCATATGGCAATCTATTTACGTTGGTGTATGGAGCATGACCTTATGAGTGATGATTTCCTAAAAGAATATAAAGAACTTGTAGAAGCAGTCAAAAAAGATCCTAAAAGTGAAGATTTAAGGCATTTTATATGGGATACCTTAGATGGTTATTTAAATACCTCTTTGTTTAATAAAACAGGAAAAATGTTTGCAAATTATTATTACGGAAATTTTGATCATCCTTATTATCCAAGTGATATAGACAGCTATGCGATTGAGAAAATCGGATTAGATAGAAATTATTCAGATGAAATACAAGATGAAGCATATCTATTTATTCCATATGATGAAACTTTCTATCAAGATATGTCAAAAATTATTGAAAGACGTTTCATCAACTGGCAAGATCAAGACTTTGATCCGGATACTATGGAACCTTCAGAACTTGCAGAAGCAATGATGGAATACTTAGATTGTGAATGTACTTACTTTCCTTCTATGAAAGATGATGACCCAATTATGTCAGCATACAGTTATGCTAAAAGAGACAGTACATATGAAGGGTATATTCCAATGCTTATAAAAGTTGATGAAATACTTTGGGAATGCTTAATTATGAATTCCGATCCAGATAATGATGGTGCAGATGATTATGAATTTAATTCTGATAATGTAGCTAATTATCGTAAACAAATGTTATCTTTGGTATTGAAGAATGGAAAAGAAGTTTTTGAAAAATATCTTAGTGATAGAAAATCAGAAGCTGAAGATGATGAAATGGATTGGGAGAAAGAAATAATTGGAACTATGAAAGGTGGATATGATAATTGTCGTTTCTCAAGTTATTGGAATTCAGAAACAAATATGACTTATCCTCTTATTTTAGCAAAAATTCCTGTAAAAAATCCTTGGGAAATTTTTGCATATTTACCATTTGGTGGCTGGAATGAATGTCCTGATACATTAGACTTAATGGCAATTTCAAAATATTGGTTTGAAAAATACTCTGCAATTCCAGCTGCTATGACCCATGATGAATTAGAATTTTTATTACCTAAACCAATTGATAAAGATAAAGCAATAGAAGTTGCAACAGAACAATATGGATTCTGTCCTGATGTTGTAGACCAGCAAGAAGATGATCCTACTGTAGGTAATTTGGCTGATGTACTTTGGCAGTCAACAGTTTGGTATTTTTGGTGGGATTAATTAGGTAGAAATTATATGATAACTGTAAATGAAATCTTAAAAGCTGATTTTGATTGGGATAATATAGAAATTGATGAAGATGAGTTTGATGAATTAAGTGCAGACCTTATTATTGATTTTCTTAAGAAAAATACGCCAAAAGAAAGACAATTATTGGCTATAAGCTGGAACTTTGACAATCCTAAAAAAGTATTAAAATGGATTGTTGATCAACCTGATACAGATAAAGGAACAATCCTTTATCTGTACTGGTATATGGCACCGGCTTTTTACAAAGAACATTATGCAGATAGAAAAGAATGCGAAGAAGAAAATTCTTGGAGTTTAGAAGATTATGATATTCTAGATACTATTGAGAAAAATTATCTTTCTAATTTTTATAAAAAGCAAGTTTATGCATTTAACCCAGTGAAGGATTCATATTCTGATGGATATAATTGGACAGAGGGATATGATGAAAATAAAGTAAAATCAAAAATACCTGAGATTTTGTTCAAAGCATTGGATGGTGAATTATTAGAAGCTCCAAACTGGGATGAAGGAATACCTATAGATATTTCAGATATAATGGATAAACTTTATGATGCTTTGGAGGAATAAATGTTGATGGAGGAAACATCATGAATGATTATCTACAATTATATATAGAAAGAAAAAAACAATTCGAGACATCAGATGGAAATAAAGAAAGTGTATTGAGACTTTATGAACTGAAGGATGCATTAGAAAAAATAAATTCTAAAGATGCAAAAGAAATCTTAGTTAATGTATACGATTTATTAAACTATAAAAAAGATGCTTATGATTTGTTGATGAGTATTAGTGATCCTTCAAATGTAAAAATTAAAAAAAGATTGGGGAAAATGAAAATTTATGCCGAAAATTGGAAAAATGAATTTGCTATTCCAAAACCTAAAACAAAAGAAGACATTGAAAAAGAACAAGAAAAACTAACAGAATTAGGAATTCCGACTTTTAAATATCATCCTAACCCATTAGCTACAAAGGCATTTGAAGAATCTAAAGAAGGATTAGTATGTGATTGTTGTGGAGGAGTAACTCATATATATTACAAAACCCCATTTTATTCAATAGATGATGTTGAATGTTTGTGTCCTACATGTATAGCTAATGGTAATGCCGCAACCAAATTCAACGGAAGCTTTCAAGATGATTTATCTATTGAAGAAGGTGTGGATGATTTAGATAAAATTGATGAACTTATTCATCGTACACCTGGATATTGTGGGTGGCAACAAGAATATTGGAGAGTACATTGTGGTGATTTTTGTGCCTATTTGGGATATGTAGGTGCGTCAGAGTTAAAAGCATTGGGTATTATGGAAGAAGTATTAGATGATCTTATATGGGATGATGAACAGAAGCAAATGATAAAGGAATCTGTAAATGGAGGTCATTTACAATGTTATCTTTTTAAATGTCTTCACTGTGGAAAACACCTTGTATGGATGGATTATGATTAATTTATATTTATAAACGTACGTTGTTAAATGAAGGAGAATTATATGCATGATAATCGAAGAGTACATTTAACACAAAGATTAGAACAACTTAAAGTAGAATATAAAAGGGTAGAGATCCAATAATATAAGGAACATTTCACAAAAAGTATTGAGCATTTTTTCTCAAAAATATCGGTATGCGGATGAAGTGGTAGTAGCCAAACTTGAAGCCTTCCTCTCAAAACTTAGTTTTGAGCAGCCGGGACAACTGGCGATTCAAGAAGTTTGCCCATATCCCCATGGGAATACCTACTTGTGCTTTTTGATGGGAACTGATGCATTATTTCAAATTTATGTATTTGGTGAATATTCTGACATCATGAGCGATCGTGAGGAATGGGGAGTTTTCAGTCCATACATGCTTCTTGTGGATGAGGATTTTATTCATTGCACTTATATTAACGATTATGGCGAAGTCATAGTATCACAAGTATAGAGTCAACCAAGAAAGAGAGAGTATGTGCCTATGAATAAAGAAACAATGACAGCAAAGCTTTTGAACTTAGTCGAGGGATGGGAAACCCCTGAAAGTTGGCGTGGTTGGTGGGATGAGCATGAGCCAGAACTGGAAACTCTGCTGAGCCGGGGAGAATTTCTTAAACTAAAACCATGTAAACATGATTTTAAATGGGTTCCAATATTAAGAAGTCAAAAAGTAGCTTTAGCTATATTAAATAATTATGGCGTTGAATATCAAGTCAGTAACATGTATCATGAACAATATATAAAAGAATTAGATGATTTTTGTAATGAACAGAAAAAATACAAAAAAAGAAAACAAAAAGAATTTGAAGAAAAACACAATGACTTATTTGTACATTATACAAGGTTTTCAAAAGCACTTGCTAAAGTCTTGTTACCTACGGATATAATAGAATCTCCTGCCACAGAGAGTCAGATCTATGAATGTGAACAAAGATTAGGATTTATACTTCCGACAAAGGTTAAAGAGTTTTTCTTATTAACTAAGCAAATTAATATTTCTATAGGAGTGAAAATTGAATTGTTAAGTATGTTTACTTTGTCTGTTAATGAGCAAAAATACTGCGTTTTAGGTGAATTTTGGAAAGAAGCTGATGGAGATCAATTATTGATTCAATCGGACAATGAAACGATTTATTATTATGCTCATGAGAAAAATGAAGTTAAAAAATTATGTGATGATATAAACGAATTGCTAGAAAGAAAGATATCAGGTTATATAAACAATAATTAAAATATTTATCTCTAATACATTAATAAAGTCTTAAACATTTAAATCTGTTTAAAGCATTTGCCATTATATTTTCAAGTGTTTATTATATAAATATCAATGATATTGTTTAGATTCAGTTTGATTTTTACAATTTGAATCATTTTTGTATCAAAATTTATCTTAGCTACTTTCCCCTTCCATTTGTACATATTGTCCATTATCATAATAAATAACTTTAATAATCATACCTACTTTAATTATCTGTACTTGGTGCAATTAAGAAATATAAGGCTAAAGAACAAATAAAGCCATCTGATAAAAAAGAAACATCAATAGAAGCTGAAAGATAAGATATGTCGGTGTGGTCTTAGGACTGCACCGGCTATTTTTTTGTAGTGAGAGTTCGAGAAAATAGACTATTTTATTGAGAAAGACTAATATATTGTGTTATAATGGGAAAGAATAATTTTGAAATAGGTAAGGATGGAGGTTTCTATGTCAAAATTAAGCTATAAAAAGTTGTTTAAAATGTTGATTGATATCGATATGACAAACACAGAACTTATTGAAAAAGCAGGAATAAGTAAAAGTACATTTTATAAAATGAAAAATGGAGAAAACATTACTACTGATGTATTGGTGAGGATTTGCGATGTGTTGGATTGTGATGTTTCTGATATTGTAGAATTTGCGAGGGAAATTAAATGATTAAAGTTGGAACTGTATTTAGTGGAATTGGTGCCATTGAACATGCTTTAGAACGAATGGGCATTGATTATGAAATCAAATTTGCTTGTGATAATGGTGATGTAGACATATTATCAAAAAAAATTGATAGTAATTTCGTTTCAATTCAAGATGAAATAGCAGACATACAAACCATTTTAGATGATACATATAAGTCAAATTTAAATATATTAGAAAAGAAAGTCGAAGAACTTATTGCTAAAACAAAAGAAATCAATATTGACTTTTTTAATATTGAATCTGTATATGAAAAATATCAACAATCTAATCAAATAAATGCTAATCAAGAAAAAGCATATAGTGATTGTTTTAAAGGTATTAAAAATAGTATTACTTTCGAAGACAAGGTTTTACTTGGGATGAAAACAAGTGTTAAATTAGAATCTGATATAAAAAGAAGTAATGTATCAAATAATTTGAAAAAGGATTTAATAACTCAGATATCAAAAAACAATACTGAGTTTAAGAAAATTATTAAACAAGTAAAGTCAATAAGCGAAGAACTTTCAATGCTACATGAACGAATTAATACAGAAAATATTCGACATAAAGTGTTTAAACTTAATACTTTGGAAGAACAAAAAAAGTATGTGGATAGTCTTTATGCTAAATATGACTCGCAAAACAAAGTAAAACAAACATATATGGCAAATTATAATATTTCTGAAGATCGTTTTCATTGGAATGTATCGTTTTTCGATGGAAGTCATTTTAAAGAAGATATTGATTTATTTGTTGGTGGTAGTCCGTGTCAATCTTTTAGCTTAGTTGGTAAACAGCGAGGTTTAGATGATACAAGAGGTACTTTATTTTATGAATTTGCGAGACTGGTAAAAGAAATTAATCCTAAGGTATTTATTTATGAAAATGTGAAAGCTATATTATCAAATGATAATGGAGAAACATGGAAAACTATCTCTAAGATTTTTGATGATTTAGGATATGATTGGAAGTATGAAATTTTAAACGCAAAAGACTATGGAATCCCGCAAAATAGAGAAAGAATTTTTGTTGTAGGTTTTAGAAAAGACTTAGATATAAATAAATTTGAATTTCCACAAAAAATCAAATTAGATAAAAAGATGAAGGATTTCTTGTTGGATAATGTTTCAGGGAAATATTACTTACCTAAAAAAGGCGTAGACTTTGTTACTTCAAATAAAAATTTAGAAAAAAGATATACCCAAATTGATGGAGATATTCAATTGTGTCAGAAGAAAAATCAACAATTTAATTGGCATGGGGATTTTGTGTTTGAAGAAGAAAATACAAACAAAGAACAATTAATGGATGATTTAGAGAAATATTTCCTTTCTGAAAAAGTCAAGAAATATGTTTTATCTTCTGGAACAAAGGGATTTTACTCAAAACCAGAAACAGATTTAGAAATTGCTAGACCATTATTACAATCTATGCACAAAATGCATAGAGCAGGTGTAGATAATTATGTTACCACAAATGGGAGATTACGAAAGTTAACACCAAGAGAGTGTTTGCGTTTAATGGGATTTTGTGACAGTTTCAAAATAGTAGTGTCCGATACTGCTGCATACCAGCAATCAGGAAATTCGATTGTTGTTGATGTTTTAATGCATATTTTAAATGAAATAATAAAGGCATATCCTGGACTCATAGGAGGAAATAAAGATGAATAAACTTTTAATACCAATTTCCAGTAGTTTTGTTAAAAATAAATTGAAACTAGAAGAAGATAGAGGCAGTGGAGAAAGTAAATTATTTGTAGGCTCAAAGAAAAAAGAACAATATTATGATGATTTTTTCGGAAATTACGATTCGAATAATAAATATTGTTTTTCTAAATCTAATTTGATTGATTATTTGAAAACAGTCAAACTTGAATATGTTGCACAGAAATGCAATAGATATATAAATATCGATTTAGAATATTTTGAAGAAAAGATGAGTTTCGTAGAGTCTTTAGATGATGATATTTATTTGAAAATTATTAAATTCGTAGATAGCTCTAGATACTATATAAGACCAGAAAAAAATGATCAAAAATTATTTGATAGTATTTTAAGAGAAATAGCATTACCTAAAATTACAGATTTGGAAATTATTAGAGATGATAAAAATATTTTGTTTAATCTAATGGTAAATTTTGATGCTATTAGAAGTAGAAATGTTGATAATGATACAGAAGAAGTGGCAAGTGAAATTATAGGTAAGCCTCATCAACGAATCTTCTTTGGTGCTCCGGGAACTGGTAAAAGTTATGAGTTAAATAAAGAAGCTAAAGAATATTTTGGTAAAGATTATGAGCGTGTTACATTCCACCCTAATTATATGTATGGGAATTTTGTTGGAGCATATAAACCTTTTCCAAAAGTTTTGAAAGATACTGATGGCAATATACAGGAAACAATCACTTATGAATATATTCCAGGTGTATTGATGAAGCAATTAGTCAAAGCTTTTAAAAATCCTAATAAAAACTATTTACTTCTAATTGAAGAAATCAATAGAGCAAATGTTGCAGCAGTTTTTGGAGATATTTTCCAATTACTTGATAGGGATGAAACTGGGGAAAGCGAATACTTTATTGCCACATCAAAAGAATTACAAGAATATTTGATAAAGGAATTTAAAGATGTTGAACTTTCAGAAGAAGTTAGCAACAAATTAGAAAAAGATTTTAGTAGATTGTATTTACCTAGTAACTTATATATTTGGGCGACTATGAATAGTGCTGACCAAGGAGTAATGCCTATGGATACTGCCTTCCGTAGAAGATGGGAGTTCAAATATTTAGGAATCAATGATGCAGCCGATGCAAATAAAGAAGATTTTGCTAATTATATATTCAAGATTAATTCAACTGAAACTGTAAAGTGGGACGAATTTAGAAGAGAATTAAATAAAAAACTATCTTCTTTAAATATTCCGGAAGATAAATTAATTGGGCCGTATTTTATTTCTAAATCTATTTTAGAAGGAACAGATTTAGAAAGACTAACTGAAACAATTAAGAGTAAGGTTCTTATGTATCTGTATGAAGATGCGGCTAAGGCTTTTAGATCATCGTTGTTTGCGGAGGGTAAATATTCAACTTACTCTTCAGTATGTAAATGCTTTGATGAGAATGCATTAAGCTTGTTCAAAGGTAATATTGAAATTGATACAGAATTAATTGGTCAAGATTTACAAGAAAATGAAGAGGAAAATTCAAAATATGAAGAATAGAGGTATAAAATGAATATTCAAATTTTAAAAGAGTTAAAGCCTTATTCTTTATTTGAATTAGAAAATATGTTCAATGTCGATGAAGATGAAGTTAGAAATATTTTAAAATCTTTATCTTTAATGAATATCGTTAAGAAGCTTTCAAAGGACACTTCTAAGGTAGAGCTGGAAGAACTATTGGATATTGAATCTTTGGAAGAACTGAATGTTCAAATGGAAAGTGATATGTATGTGTTTAAGTATGTTGGTATTCTTATGGTAGGAGAAATATGTTTGATTTTATATCCTAAATACTCTGATAGATACTTGAGTGATGAAACTAACAATTTTAAGATGCTTAAACAGATCATTTCTGTAATCAGAAAATATCAATCCAAAGAACAAAAAATAGGCCTAGGCGAAGGAATTGATTTGTCAAATTTTAATTTACTATCAATTACTTTGGAACTACTGAATAGTTACTATGAACATGGATTATATCAAAATGATAGACAAATCATTGAGAATAATGGTGACGGTGAAATTCTTTGGGAGAAAACAATAAATGAAAATACTGCTTATTTTTCTAATGGAGTTCCAATATATTTAGATACTTTCACAATAAATCAAGAAAGTAATGAGCAAGATTTTTTTAGAAGATTACATGCTTTTATTATTACTGAAGCCTGCAATAGGTTAAAAGATATTCTAGGTATTCTAGATATTGAATGCCTTAATCTCACTTCTGAAAAAATAGAAAGTTTTGGAAGTATGGAATTTATTGTTTACCGATTAAACCAGGAACTTTCTAATCAGTTTATTACACATAAACAGAATATCTTAAAATTAATGAAAAGATATATAGAAGAAGATTCGAGTAAAAATGTTTCAGATACAATATCTTTTGTGGGGACAAATAGCTTCAACTTAGTTTGGGAAGATGTATGTTCTGTAGTGATGGATGATTGCATAAATAAATCTATTAAAGAATTAGGTTTAAGTTATTCAAAAAATAAAAAACAATCCGCATTAGTTGCTGATGTTATTGCTAAACCAATGTGGAAGCATAATGAATCTGGCAAAGTTCACAAAGCTATAAAGACTTTAGTACCAGATATTATAACCATAAAAGGAAATCAACTTTCCATTTATGATGCTAAATATTATAAGATTAAACTAGATGATAAAGAAGTTAAAAGTCAACCTGGTGTAGGTGATATAACAAAGCAATATTTGTATGAATTAGCATTTAAAGAGTTTGCACAAGAAAATGAACTATCTATAAACGCTAATGCGTTTTTAATGCCTACAGATGGGGATAAAGAAATAAGGTTAGGAACTGCGAGTATGGAAATATTCCATACTCTTGGAGATATCAACCTTCATGATATTGAGGTTGTCTTAATGCCTTGTGAAAAAATGTATAAAATGTATCTTAATTATTGAAAAATAAAACAAAAATATAATTGAAATAATGTTACACATATATTAAAGAATAATAGATTCAAACAAGTGGCATGAAAGGAGGAATATAGTGAATAAACAAGAATATTATATGAATTTACCAAAAGACTTATCGGGTAGCATTTCTAAAAATCGTTTTAGGTTAGAATTGCTTTGGGGAATAAGCAAAATTATTGATGCTCATAAGGAAGAAGATGATTATACCGTTATATTTGATTTCAAATGTGATATAGAATTGCACAGACAAGATGAAATGTGTTTTTATCAAATAAAAACAAAGAAATCATCACATTATACTGATAATAGTTTGTGTACCAAAAAGGGAAGTGAACAAAACTCAGTTTTAGGTAAGCTTTATGCACTATATTCTCCAGGTCAAGCTATTAAATTAGCAATTGTTTGTAATAGACAGCTGAAAATTAATAAAAAAGATATAGATTTTCCTAAGGTGTGTTTTGGAGAATTGGATAAAGATACTGTAGATAATATTAAAAACAAGCTTAAAGATGAACTTAAGCTAGACACAGTAGATTTAGAGAATGTGTTTTATATTTTTGATAATATGGATTTTTTAAATCCAGAGGATGCAATTAGAGGTAAGCTTATAAAGGCTTTTGTTGATATAAAAGGTGAAGAGCCACAAAATCCTAATGCACTATATAGATTGGTATCTGATACAGTTAAAGAGAAAGCATCTTATGAATTCGATTCAAATACATATGAAGAAGTAGTTAAAACAAAAGGAATTACTCGAAATGAATTTGATAAAATGTTGAATGCACATAAAAAAGAATCTAAGACGGGTATTGTTGAAACACAGGAGTATATTAAGAAATTACCACTATCAAAACAAAGAAAATATAACACAGCACTTGGAAATCTGATAGAAATGCCAAGAAGTGAATCGTTGCAAATGTTAAAATTACAAATATATAAATATATTGAAGAACATGAAGATGATTTTATTGATGAAGAGTGTTATTTAGATAAAATTTCAATGATATTTGATGATGATTTTAATCTTGAGTTTACCAAAGAAATGAAGATGGTTCAGTATTTAATAATATATTATATATATGCTTCAGGAGGAGAGTTGTAATGAATGTAAAGTTTGAAAAAATTTATATATTTGATGTGAAAGAGGAAGAAGCATATACACTAGAATTTAAAGAAGGAGTTAATCTTATAACATCTAGTGATGTTGACGGAACAGATAGAGGAAAGTCTGTATTGTTGCGTAGTTTGTATCATGCATTAGGGGCGGATTCTCATTTCGACAAAAAATGGAATGAAAAAAATAAAATATATATTTTAGATTTTATAGTAAACGATACAATGTATTCGATATATCGTTCACAAAACCTATTTAAGATATTTGATAGCAATGAAAAATTGATTTTTACTACAATTCACAGAAGCGAGTTAGCGGAATTTTTGGGAAAGTTATTTGATTTTGTAATATACTTGCCAGATAAAAATACAAAACAATTAGTTATTGCTCCACCTGCCTACAGCTATTTACTGAATTATTTAGATCAAGATCAATATGATGGAACAAGATTCAATTCGTTTAAAAATCTTGCTCAATTCAGTAATTTTAAAACAAATGTAATTTATTCACATCTAGGAATCTATAACAAAAAATATTTTGAACTTATAAAAAATAAGGAAGAATTAGAAATTGATATAAAAATTAAAAAAGATGAAGTCGCTGATTTAGTAAAAATGAAAGATAGAACTATTCAAATTTTGAATGGATTTTCTTGTCCGGAAACGACAGAAGCCTTAAAAAATGAACTTAGCATAGAAACTAAAAAATATTCTGAATTAGTAAATGAAATGAATAATGTTAGAAATAAGCTTGTCGAATTAAGAAACCAACTAGAAGAGCAAAATATTGCTTTGGCACAGATGTCTAAATTTGAGAAAAAGCAAGAAAAAGAAATTAAAACAATATTGAATTCTAAAATTTGTCCAGAATGCCATTCTGTTTTAAATGATACTTTGACAATAAGGAGTAAAAAATATAATCAAATAGATAATGTGCTTAATTTAAAAGATACAATTAAAATAGAAAATGCTCGTATTCAAGAAGATATAATAAAATTAGAGAGAAAATACTCAGATTTGGTTAACAATTTAGATGAGCATAATAAAAAAATACATAGAAATCAAAAGGAAATAAACGATTACACAAAATTTAAAGGTTTAAACAAATTAATAGATGAGATAAATGCTGATTTGATTTCTAATAATGCAACTATTGCTATAACTACAGAAAACTTAAAGCCAATAAAAAAAGAAATAAAAAAGGTCAATGAGATAATTAAGTCCATTGATGAACAATATTTTCAAATGATTGAAAAACTTAAAATTAAGTTTAATTTAAACGAACTTGAAACTGAGAATTATAAGCAATTATCAAGAAATTTTTGTGCCAGTGGAAGTAATAAACCTTTATCTACAGTTATATGGTATTTGACATTAAATGATTTAAAGCATATATTTTATGCCGATGGAACAACCTTTCCTATGGTCTTTGATAGCCCAAATAACGCTGAAACAGATCAAGAGAAAAAGCATGCATTAGTTCAATATATCTTAGATTCATCTAATCAATTTAATCAAACAATTATTTCCGCAATCGGATTTAAAAAAGAAGATTATGATATTGAGTCAGAAATTAAGATAGAATTATTGACTAATGAAAAATATAGTTTATTGAATAAAAAAGCATTTGAAGAAAATTATGAAATACTTATGCGTATGAATGATGCCTAAAGGAAATAAAGTTGGTTATTATTAACGGTTAGGAAGGTAAGGTCTATAAATAACGATTATCTCTCCATATCTTTACCCATATATTTCTCATAATTTTTCCTAATTTGGTAAAGCTCACTCATATCAGATTTTGTAGAAGAATACTCTTGCATTAGGGTATTCTTTTTTTTATGAAGTAAATCAAGCTGATTTAAAATATCTTTGGTATCTGGTAGCTTTGAATAAGATTTTTTGAGTTCCAAAAGAGCTTTTTGGTATTGTATTATTTCTGACTTATGTTCACCAAAAAATGCTTTGTCAGAAGTGTCATTTTTATATTCTAAGTAAACTTGTCGATACATTTTTACTGTGTGAACTTGCTCCATTGTAATTGATAAATTAGAAATATCTTTATCTAGGATTTTGATTTCATCTTGTAATTCTTGTCTTTTATCGGCATTAGATTGAATATACTCATCAAGTTCTGAAAGAGTTTTAATTCCTTTTTCACGCATTAAAATAACAATGTCAGAAGCTACTTGTAGATTATGTTTCGTAGCCCAATATTCATATCCTTTGCTTGATTTTATTTTTTCATTGTTATCAATATCGATGATATTTCCAATACGCTTTTTAATAGGATAAGTCCTAGTATTGGTATTCTCTTTAATGCGTTTTTTTAATCTATCTTCGGTATAGTCAATACCTATAACTTTTGATCTAGTGAATCTTTCCTTATTCTTATGCTTAAAAGCAATATGTTTTCCATGCTTAATTTCATATCCAAGAGTAGTCATCTTATCAAGAAAATCATCCCAATCTTTTGATTGTTTTATGTTTCTATCAATATCAAATTGTAGCTTGCTTTTCCAAGAAGTTCCTTTCTTAAACTGTTCATTTTCATACCATGACTTACCACTAGTTTTATATTTTTTCTTGTATGTTTCATAGTGTTCATCAATGACGATAAGATTATTTTCTTTGCATAACTTATCACTTTGATAGCGAATTTTATGATAGCTTTTTTTGTTGGATTGATAACATTTTCCAGTAACCATATTAACATTGTTGAAGATAATATGGTTATGAATATGTCCTTTATCGATATGGGTAGTAAGCACGAACTCGTATTCATCTTTTAGTATTTTATTGCATAGATCCAATCCAATTTGATGTGCTTGTTCAGGTGTAGTTTCATCTGGTAAAAATGATTGAATAAGATGTCTTGCAAGCACAGTTCCTTTAACATTATTATCTTCTCTTGTTTTTAAAAATTGTGTATGGGCAGTAGCAGGGAAGCAATTGTTTGTTGTAACTAGTATTTTTTCATCAGTCTTTGTTTCGTTTATTATGTAGTCAATTGCAAGATTAAGTGTAGATTTTATTGGATGAATTTTAGTAATAGCCACTTATGTATCATCTCCTTTTGTTGTAGTTCTATCTAGCAGTAATGAATGTATTTGCCAAATTTCTTTTGAAAGGTGTTCGATTTGTTGTTTCATATCGTTGATGTCATCGCTATAAATAACACCAGTAGAATTAACTCGTTTTGCTATTTGATTAACACTATTAGCGTATCTTGAAAGCAGCCCTTGAATTTCTCTAAAGGGTTGCAAATCAACGACATATATGTTTGATTCTGATACTACTTTTCTTAGAAAATGATTCATGGTCTTACAATTAGCCATCTTCATTTTATTTTGAAATAACGCTTTTTCTTCTTCAGTTAGATTAATTTTGAGCTGAACATTTCTAGTTCTATGTGTCACACTAATCACTTCCTTTGTCAAAAAATGGGGTCTTAGGGTTCTCCCTAACAAGTTAAAATTGATAAAAAAAGAAGCAGTTCCACGAGGGGCTGCTTCATCAATTTTCCGTAAGTGGGTACACACTTACTGTGCTTGCTACAAAAGTACAGTTTGTAGTATAAGCGTTAAGCGAGTATTTAATTTTATACTGTAATTATACCAATACACAAGCACAATGTCAGCGTGTTAATCAGTATATTGGATAAAAGTAGACATTAATATAATAATTACTGATCATCATTCAATTGTTGAATGATTTGTTTGAATTCTATATCTTTATTCAATGCTTCCTTTTCTTCATCGTTAAGTGATTGAATAATTGTTTTTTGTAGTTTACGACCAAATGCTTTATCAACTTCTTTTGTTTTAATATGACGATATAACGGAGATTTATTTATTTCCCATTTCTTAGTTAATGATTTAAGCATAGGTATTAGAATTTTAAATGCTTTCAATCTTTCTTTTGTAGCATCATATAGTTGTAATTGAGCAACATAAGAACTGTATTCCCATAAGTCAAATATTTGGGCTGCGTTTTTATCAACATTAGCGATATACTCTGCGTCTGATTTTCTATCTTCTTTAATTGCAATTTCCATTAAACAAATTAAACAAGAGTGAATTTCAGAAGTTGCTGATAAAAGTTTTTCTTCTGTTATTTGTGCAGCTTCATTAAGTTCTCCTTTGGCGATATATAAGTCTATTTGTAACTTCTTTTTATCAGTCCAACTTTTATCGGTAAAAGTATTAAGCATATTCTGAGCTTCATCGAAATTGCCATTTTCAATTAATTTGGAAATAAGAATACCTTGCGATTGTTCTCTAATGTTTATATCGTTACTAGTAGCAGCACGCCTATGTAGTTGCTCGATTTCATTTTGATATTTATCATTTGGTTTTTCACCAGTTAATAACCACGCACCATCTAATAGCATTGCCATATTGCTAATTAATAAATCACAATTAGGATACTCTTTAATTTTATCCATAGCTAATTTATATCCGGCTTCAAATCCATCTTTTTCAATCGTTTCAGTTACTTGATTCATAAATAAGGCAACTTCATTTTTGGTCAAGCTATCTTTAAAAGATAATAATGTATTTAAGTCAGTATCTAATAGCCTTGCAAGTGCTGGTAATAACATAATATCAGGATAAGTTGTAGCACTTTCCCATTTACTAACTGCAGGTACAGACACACCTAAGTATTTGGCAACTTGTTCTTGAGTTAAGCCTTTTTCAATTCTTTTTTGTCTTATAATTTCATTTATTTTCAATATGAACACCACCTTGTTTTGATTTAATTTAATTATAATGGCTTGTAATGTGCTTTACAATTTACTAGTTGTTAATATAAAAGTAAAAAAATTAACTTATGGTAAAGTGGAATTTTTAAGTTGTTATAAAACAAATGTTGCTCTATAAAACATATTAATTTGTTGGATATAAATATGTTATAGGATTTTGAGCACTTTGGTTAATTTTTAACTCAGTTATGGACTTGTTTAAATAAAATAATTGATTTTTATCGAGAGGTATTCTATTTTCGAAATTAGTATCTTCAAAAAATATCCTGTTTTCTGTTTTGCCGTTTATAACAATATCTTGTCTAGGTAATTTGTCTTTGGCATTTTTACATATAAACCATTTCGTTGGCTTATAAACTGCAATAATCAAAGAATTATAAACTCCAAAAACATAATCAACAGTTTTTGCTTTTTCAATAGAAGCTCTCCAAATTCCACGCACAATTTCATAGATAGACTGTTCGTTCATTCCTCTTTTGTAGAGTTGATTTATTTTTATAACAAGAATTTTGTGTTTAATGTCTTTCTCTTGTAATGGTACAGCTCCATGTAGTTGTTCAAATTCTTCAACAGTTAACGCTTCGGTAGAATGATGTCCAGCTGCAATATTTGTTAAATTCATACCACTTATAAAATTAAATGCATTAATTAATGAAGCTTCTGCAGCAAATGCTTCCTGTTCTGTAAGATTACTGTTAATAATAATTTTTTTAACTTCTAGCCCTGCATTTTTGATTTCTAAAATGGTTTTAAGTTTTAGTTTATCACTATCTATAGAGTTTATACTTTCTTTTTCGTGTTCAAACACACGATTATCTTTACCTTTGCCAATATAAAACAACTGATTGGTTCTAGGATCTATAAGTCCATACACATAGAAATTACCTAAAGCTATTAAACTTTTTTCTGAAAATTTATCCATTAAAACATCTCCAATCAAAATAGTTTAAGATAATCGAATTATACCATATTGAGAAATTACCATATAGGTTATTTTAAAATATTTTGAAACAGTTGTTGAGTGAAATGTTGGATAAATGATATAATTATTTTGAAAATATTTGAAATAGATTAGAGGAAGGTTTGCTAATGAATTATTGCGAAAAATTTAAAGCTCTATCTGATCCAATTAGATTAGATATATTAGATGAATTAGCTAAAGGAGAATTATCTGCTGGCGATATTGCTAATAAATTTTCTTTATCGCATTCAAAAATTTCATACCATTTATCAATATTAAAAAAGGTAAATATGGTATTGGAAAGAAAGTATAAAAACTATATTTATTACACCTTAAATTTAAAAGGTGTGGAAGATACAATGAGTTGGTTTAATAGATTTAGATGATTAAAGTAGCTACGATATATTTGATTCATTTTAATTATGAATTATACAAATTATCTTAAGAAGGATGTGTATGTAACATGGAATTAATTAGACGCATTTACACAAGGGAAATTCATAAATTTTGGAGCTAGTTACTATTCATATTGCATTTTACATTCGCTTTATCCTAAATTAAATAAATTAAGTTATAAAGCAGTTTTCGTTCGCTTAAGAGGACTAGGTATGTTGTCATGCCGTAGTCCTCCTTTTTTGTTTTCAAACAAGTTTTTTGAAATGAAAAGGAGGACTACAAAATGGATAAAAAGTATTACTTGTTTGTAAACGGAAAGAAAGTTTATGTCAGTGAGGAGATTTATAAAGTCTATTGGCAAGAAAAAAAATCATGAGAATTATTTGAAGCAGATAGATAAGGAAAATCATCTGCTTTTATTTTCATCATTTGATAAAGATGGACATTTTGAAAGCAACATCACTGATGAAAGTTTTGATTTGAATAAAGTGATTCAAACACAAATGATGATAGAAGCAGTTAGAGATGCTATATCAAAGCTAAGTGATGAAGAAAAGGATATCATTCAAAGGCTATATTATGATGATGAATCACTTCGTACAGTAGCAGAAACTAAGAAGATATCACATCCTGCATTGCTAAAAAGAAGAAATAAGATTCTTAGAAAGTTAAAAGAATTACTAAAGGATATCAAGTAAAAATGAACGAAGGACAGGTGTAAATCGCCTGTCCTTTTAAAAAAATATAATTATTTTTCAAAATTTGGTTACCAGAAGGGTCGAATTTTCACTATTAAAGTGTAGGAAGATGAAAGGCTTTTTGTTGATAAGAGAGTGACAAAAAGAATCAAATCATGAAGTCCTATGCAGCGTAAGCTGTTAGATCTTTGAAAACTGAATAGACCATGGTAGGACTTTATCCGTTTGTTGAGAATTATGACTTACGCCAAGACTTTTCTGCTTAAGTAATTAGGTTTAAATGAATACTGGTAAGTGCCAAGGATAAAAGAAAATGAGCGATAAATAAGAATACATAAAAGATAAGCGTGGCTGCTTATCTCGATGATACAAATGGTGATAATGATACTTCAATAGTTTAAGCCGGTTCGTCTTAATAAGGGGCGGTGGTGAGATTCCAATGTAGCATGCCAATGCACCTACCAATGTCATAAAACTTAATAATTAATAGTGAGGTTAAGGCTATGAAAAAAGACAAAGAAGCTAATAAAAATAAAGATAAGAAGCAAATAGCTGATGATTATTCTAAGAAAATAACCTACTCTACTAGCAAAAATGGAACAATTGATTTGCTGGATATTATTGAAATGTACCTTTGTAAGGCATGTATTAAGCTTTAGGGGGCTGACAAAAAAATGTAGTGCGGTAAAATGTAGGTGGTAGAAGTAATCTTTCTAAATGACTATTTGCCCAAATATCATTTTAGGAGGATTGTCATGAAAAATATCGCATGCATGTATCTTCGTCTTTCAAGAGAAGATGGGGATAGTAGTGAAAGTAATTCAATATCAAATCAAAGACAAATCATTAAATCTTATGCTAAAGAAAATGACATCAAGTTATCGTATGAGTATGTAGATGATGGTTTTAGTGGTTCAAATTTTGACCGACCTCATTTTAAGAACATGATTGATGATCTTAATAAAGGTAAATTTAATATCATCATTGTAAAAGACTTATCACGCTTTGGCAGAGATTATATTGAATCAGGTAAATATCTTCAAAAGATATTTCCAGAAAAAGGTGTTCGCTTTATATCGGTAAATGATAACTACGATAGTGAAAACGCTGATATGAGTGATACGCACTTAATACTTCCAATTAGAAATTTCATTAATGACAGTTATTGTCGAGATATTTCTATGAAGGTTAAATCATCTAAAGAAGTCAAAAGAAAGAATGGTGAGTTTATTGGTGCTTTTGCACCATTTGGCTACAAAAAAGATGATAAAGATAAACATAAGTTAGTAATTGATAAAGAGGTTTCTCATATTATTGAGCGTATCTTTAATATGAAAATTGAAGGTTATTCATCAAAAGCAATTGCCGATTTTTTAAATAGTATTGGAACAATAACTCCATCAAAACATAAAGAAAATAATGGAGATAACTTTAATACTGGTTTTGTTGTGAAGAATGCCAAATGGGACGCTAAGATGATTAATCGTATTATTTCCAATAAGGTTTATATTGGAGTTTTAGAACAAGGCAAAACAACAAAGCTTAATTATAAGTCCAAAAAGGAAATAGATGTGTCTAAGGAAGATTGGATAGTCATTCAAAATGCACATGAACCTATCATTTCTAAATCTATTTATTTGCTTGCAAATAAGATGTTACTTCGTGATGTAAAACAATCAAAAGATAAGCCATGTATTTTATCAGGTATGCTTTATTGTAAGGATTGTGGAAGTCCGATGGTAAGAAGAAAAGTAAAAGCAAAAGATGGCTACAACATATTCTATATATGCTCTGAGTATAACAATACTGGTGATTGTTCAAGACACAGCATTAAAGAAGAATATATTATCAAGGCTACAATTCATGCTTTAAATGATTATTTAAGTAAATATAACGAACTTCTTGAAAAAGTCAGTGCAATCGATGTGTCAAAACTTACTTTAAAGGTGGACTTTGACTCATTAAATGCTGAAAAGAAAAAGTACGAAAGACTTAGACAGTCATTATATATGGACTTAGAAGAAGAACTGATTACAACAGAAGAGTTTGAAAAGTTTAGAAATAATTATCTTATTAAGATTAGGGAAATTGAAAAGCAAATTATTACAAAGCAGAATATCGTAGAAGAATTAAAAGCTAAGATTAACGATAAAGGTAGTTTAGTTTCGGATATAGTTCCTAATATTGATAGTGATAATCTAAACAGGTTGTCATTGGTATCTTTTATAGACCGTATTGAAATTGGTGAAGATAATGCAATTCACTTTATCTTCAATAACATTGATACTGTTCATCTACTTGAAGCAATTGTTGAAGGTGAGAAAGAATCTAATAAAAAAGATGACAGCAGACTTATTTCAATACATCAATATCTAGGTAATCAAATTGATATTAGCAATTCGTCAACTGCGATTGGAGGTGTTTGTTAATGGCAAGAACTTCCAAAAGGTATGTAGAGAAAAAAGATACACAGGTTCAAAAAGTATTTTACAAAGCAGGGATTTACACAAGGCTATCGAGTGAAAGAAAAGAAGAATGGCGTGAAAAATCATCTTCTATTGAAACACAGGTGCTTTGTTGCAAGGAGTATGCATTAAAAGAAAATATCAAAATTGTTCAAACTTATATCGATTACGAATATAGTGGTACAGACTTTGAAAGACCACAATTTCAAGATATGATGAAAGATATTCGTGATAGAAAAATCAATTGCATTATCATTAGGGATTTATCGAGGTTAGGTAGAGAATATCTTGAAATGGGCAGGCTTATCGATAAGGTGTTTCCATTTTTAGGGGTTCGCTTTATATCAGTTAACGATAAACTTGACACCGTCAAAGATGTAGACTCAAAAAAATCTTTTGAAGTGACTTTGAAGAATATCGTTAATGATATGTATTCAAAGGATTTATCGGTTAAAGTTAAAACAAGCAAACAAAATAAAGCAAGAAATGGATATTTTATTGGTTCAGTCCCATCTTTTGGTTATAAGGTGATTAAATTAAAAGAAGGTCAAAAACTGGTAGTTGATGAAAAAGTAAGGTTTATCATCGAAGAAATGTTTCGTTTAACACTTGAAGGTAAAAGCCAATATGAAGTTGCTAAATACTTTAATGAAAAAGGTTATGCGACAGGTACGACTTACCATAAGACAGGAAGAATTTATAGAGAAGATGGAGATCCACAATGGATAAAATCCACAATTTCCAAAATGCTTACTAATCGAGTTTATATAGGTACTTTAGTTCAAGGTGTAAAACAACAAAATCTAGCTAAAGGGATTAAACAACACTTTGTTGATGAGGACCAGTATATCATCTGCGAAAATGCACATGAACCTATAATTTCAAAAGAAGATTTTGAAAAAGTTCAAAAAGGAAGAAAGGAAAGATTGGAAAATCATCCATTTGGAGCAAAACCACATGATTTTGAAAGAGATCCAGAAAATAGATATAAAGGATTGGTATTTAATCATGCAACAGGTAAAGAACTTTATCGAAGAACAAGAATATATGGAACAAATAAAGATAGGTTATACTATTCTTTTCAAAATGATACTTACACAGGTCGATTAAACCAGGAAAAAAGGGTTTTTATCATGGAAAGAGATTTAGATAAAGTAATTTCTGATAAAGTTTCTGAATGCATTATGAAAGTAACAAGTAAAGCAAAATTCATTAAACAAGTATCAGCTAGATTTGATGAAAGTATTAATTCATTAAATAAAAATATTTCTAAGCTGGAAACTAAACTTGAAAAAGAAGAACTGCTTATCCAAAAGGCTTACGAGGAATATAGCTTAGGAAAACTTGATAAAGATGCTTATATGCTCAAAAGAGAAATTTCCATAAGTCATATTACTACAATCAATAATGAAATTGTTGCAATTGATAATGCTGCTAAAGACTTAGAAAAAGAAAAGAAAACTTCCATTAAGTGGATTAATGACTTATTCAAAAGTAAGAATATCAAAAAACCATCGAGCGATTTAATTCATGGATTGGTGGAAAAGGTTATTGTATATGCAACTCATGAATTTGAAATTATCTTTAAGTTTGATGTAGAAAAACTGATGGGAGGTGCTTTAAATGAGTAAGATAGCTCTTTATATCAGATTATCCGTAGAAGATCAAATAGATAGAGATGAAAGTGAAAGCATTACAAATCAAAGGTCACTTTTAAACAATTATTTGGACAAAAATGCAGAATTTAAAGGATTTCAAAGAGAAGAGTTTGTGGATGATGGATATAGTGGCACAAATGATAAAAGACCGTCATTTCAAAGAATGCTCGATGAAGTAAAAAATGGAACAATAAAAACAATTATCGTTAAGGATTTATCAAGATTTATGCGTGACTACATAATGTTAGGAGATTACCTTGAAAACATATTTCCTTTTATGGGAGTTCGCTTTATAGCTATTAATGATGGTTATGATAGTGCTAAGGAAAAAGGTAATGGAACAGACCTTGATATACAGTTTAAGGGGCTACTTTACGACTTTTATTCAAAGGATATTTCACAAAAAGTAAAAACAGTAGCAGATGAATTAAAAAAGCAAGGCAAGTTTCTTGCTTGGAGTCCACCTCTTGGTTATATGAAAGATCCAAATGATAAACATAAAATTATCATAGATAAAGAAACAGCATGGATTGTTAGAAAAGTATATGATTTGGCACTTGAAGGAATGTCTTCAGGGAAAATCGCTATGCTAATGAATAAAGAAAATATTCCAACACCCAATAAACGAAAGACTGAATTAACTAATATGGATTATAAGTATAATATTATCTCTACTGAAGCTAGAGAAAATCCTACATGGACTTTTGGCACAGTAGCACATATTTTATCTAACGAAAATTATACTGGAACTTATGTATATAACATGCAAGAAAGGTCAGTTTTAAATTCTGGCAGTATTAAAAATGTTCCTAAAGAAAAATGGGGTCGAGTTGAAAATCACCATGAAGCAATTATATCAAAGGAAGATTTTGATAAAGTGCAACAAATTAAAGAAAAAAATAGATTTTTAAAGGGTAAGAATACAGATTATCCATGGCGTAATAAATCCCCCTTACAAGGATTTGTAAGATGCCCTACTTGTAATCATATCTTGACTTTAACTCAATCAAAACATGTGAGAAAAGATGGCAGCTTCAAATATTTTAAATATTTTAGGTGCAGGATTTGCAAATGCAACAATGTTGAGCATAAAGGATCTAAGGTTGAACTTTTAGAAGAACAAGTACTATCACTTATAAAAGAAAAATATAGGGAGGTTGATACAAATAAAAACGACGCAGTTAATTTAAAAGAATTAGAAAAAAGAATAACTAAACTTCAAGATAAAAAGATGGCTTATTTTGAAAAATACAAACTTGGCAAAATGACAAAAGCTAAGTTTGTAGAAAGTAAGTCAAATATTGATGAAGAAATTGAAAAACTTGAAGAAAAAATTAAAGTATCATCAACTACTCAAGAAGTAGTTAAATGCAATGAACTTACTAGAGAAATGATGGAAAAATATATTGATTCTGTAATTTGTGAAAATAGTATAGTTCAAAAAATTATATGGAAATAAATATTCATTCAGGAACGCTTAATCATTAGGCGTTCTTTTTTATATTTTTAGAAAGGAGCATTTTAATTATGAAAACTGTTTTAAAACGAGTGTGCATGAGTTTTCTAGCATTTGCAACGCTTGTCACAACCTTACCAATAACGCAGGTTCATGCTGAAAGTACCCAATATTGGACAGAATCAATTGGTCATGTTGGTATGGTTGAACAAGTTATGAATGATGGTTCGATTAGTGCTAGCTTTAATGAAGGACATTTAATGGTTGAAGGAGAAGAAGCTTTCTGTGTAGATATCAATACAGCATTTCAACCTGGATATAAGACAAGAGTAAATGCTAACTCAAGATTAAGTGAGGATCAGATAAGTGATGTTGCTTTATCCATTGAATATGTAAAACAGTATTTATCAAATCATGGTGGAATAAGTGCAAATCATGCTTATCTATTAAAACAACTTGTTGTATGGCAAAGATTAAGTGAACATCTTGGTTGGAAATGTGATAATGTTCGTGCAGCATATGATGAAATTCCAAAGGCAACACAAGAAGAAGTGTTTAAAGGAACAAGAGCCTTTGTTAAAGAAAATAAAGGGCGTTATGAGTGTGGTGGATATATTTACTCAGGCGAAGGTCAAGAACTTGGACAGTTTTGGGCAAACTTAAATGTTGGAAACGCCACACTTCAAAAGGTTTCTAATAATCCTAGCGTTACTGATGGTAATGGCAATTACTCTCTTGCTGGTGCAACTTATGGCGTGTTCACAGATAAAGATTGTACAAATCAAGTAGCTACTCTAACAACAGATGAAAATGGAAATAGCAATATTGAGGAAGTGAAAGTAGGTACAGTTTATATTAAGGAATTATCTGCACCTCTTGGTTATAAAGTAGATGAAACAGTATATTCATTAACAATTAAAGCAGGAGAAACATCAACTTTAAAAGTTTCAGATACACCAAAAGTAACAAATATGGCAATTGAGTTACTAAAGATTGACATGGAAACACAAAAAGATAACCCACAAGGCAAGGCTTCTTTAGAAGGAGCAGAGTTTACATGGAAGTACTATGATGGCTTTTATAACAAAGACAATCTTCCTAGTGAAGCTACTCGAACATGGGTAACAAAAACAATTCCTGAAGAAAAAGATGGAGAAATGCATTATGTTACAAAGCTAGATGAAAGCTATAAGGTATCAGGCGATGATTTTTATATGTTAGGTGATTCAGTCGTACTTCCACTTGGAACATTGACAGTTGAAGAAACAAAAGCACCTGATGGATATTTATTAGAAGGAGCATATATGCAAGATGGCGATCAGTCAGAGCAAATCAAAGGCTTATATGTGACTCAAATTGTAGAAGATGAAAATATAGCAGTATTAACTGGTAGTAATCAATTTTCTGTATCAGATAAAGTGATTCGTGGTGGTGTAAAAATTCAAAAAAGAGATTTAGAAACAGAAGAAACAAAATCGCAAGGAAGTGCAACTTTAAAAGATACTGCCTTTGATATTATCTCTTTGAATGATCATAAGGTTCTTGTCGAAGGTAAATTATATAAGAAAAATGAAGTTGTAAAGACCATTCATACAGATATCGAGGGCGTAGCAACAACTTCAAACGATCTATTACCTTATGGAAAATATAGAATTGAAGAAAGTAAAAGTCCAGATGGTTATTTAGTTGATGGGGCAAAACCTATTGAATTTGAAATTAAAGAAAATGGAAAAATCATTGATTTAACGGATAAGGAACATTCAATCTATAACCAGGTAAAGCGTGGAGATATTGAGGGTGTAAAAATCGGTGCAGGTACACATAAGCGATTAGCAGATGTTCCGTTTAAAATTACAAGTAAAACAACAGGAGAAAGCCATATTGTTGTGACAGATGATAATGGGCAATTCTCTACTTCTTCAAAATGGGCAAGTCATAAGCATAATACAAACGCAGGTAAAACTAGCGAAGATGGTGTATGGTTTGGAACATCAGAACCAGATGATAGCAAAGGTGCATTGCTTTATGATACTTACATGATCGAAGAATTACGATGTAATAGTAATAAAGGCTTTGAACTTATTCCACCTTTTGAAATTGTCGTATCAAGAAATAATCTTGTTATTGATCTAGGTACATTAACAGATGAATATGAAAAAGAAATTTCTATCCATACCACAGCAACAAGTAAAGATGGAGAAAAGACAATTGTTGCAGGTAAAGAAGTTACAATTGTAGATACTGTAAAACTAGATGGCTTAGAAAAAGGTACAAAATACATGCTTAAAGGATGGCAAATGCTTAAAGAAGATAATGCTGAATTAGTAATTGATGGTAAGCGTGTAGAAAGTGATTATACCTTTATTGCTGATGATGAGGAAATGAAAGTAGAAATGATTTATACCTTTAATGCCTCTTCTCTAGGTGGTAAGAATCTTGTTTCCTTTGAAGAATTATATGATTTAAGTAATCCTAATGAGCCTGTAAAAGTTGCAGAACATAAAGATATTGATGATGATGGACAAACAGTATTAATCACAAATCGTATTATTAATATCCATACAACTGCTACTGATAAGGATGGTAAAAAAGAAATTGAAGCAGCTAAAGAAGTGACAATCATTGATAAAGTAACTTTAGAAGGTTTAGAAGCCGGTACAAAATACAAACTTGTAGGATGGCAAATGTTAAAAGAAAATAAAGCTGAATTATTGATTGATGGTAAAAAAGTAGAAAATGAATATGAATTTATTGCTGATAAAGAAAATATGGAAGTTGAAATAGTCTATACATTCAATGCATCTGCTTTAGGTGGTAAAAACTTAGTAACATTTGAAGAATTATATGATATGAGTAATCCAAATGAGCCTATAAAAGTAGCTGAACATAAAGATATTGAAGATAAAGGACAGACAGTAAGTGTTAAAGAAGTTCCAAAAGAACCAGAACCTGAAAAACCTGTAGAACCTAGTAAACCTAACAAACCAAATAAACCTGATAAATTTGAAATCCCAAATACTTCTGTAAAACCAGATAGCCCAAAGACTGGAGATCGGACTAATTTATTTAGTTATATTGCATTACTTTGTACATCTAGTGCTAGTTTGCTTGGAACTCTACTTTGGAGAAAATATCGTAAATTTTAAGGAGTTTAGTATATGGCTGAAAATATGAAGTTTGAATTACTAGCAAGTAGTATAAAGGAAATAAGTGCCAAAGCTAGTAACGCTGCTAAAAGAGCAGTAAATCAATCAATGACACTTAGGAACTGGGCAATAGGTTATTATATTGTCGAGTATGAACAAGGCGGAAGTGATAGAGCAGAATATGGTGCAAATCTATTAAAAAACTTAGAAAAACAAATTGACGAAAAAGGTATGAATGTTACATTGTTTAAATGGTGCCGTCAATTTTATCTTCTGTATCCTCAAATTGGTGCGACAGTGTCGCACCTTTTTGCTTTATCTACTGATTCAAAAGATTTTAAGATATCTAATCAATTTAAAACGGATGCAGATACACTTTTGAATAATTTATCTTTTTCTCATATTAGAGAGATTATGGTGCTAGAAGATGAATTTGAGCGTTTCTTTTATGAAACAGAATGTATTAAATGTAATTGGAGCGTTAGAGAATTAAGAAGGCAGATAAAAACAAATCTTTATGTAAGAGCTGGTATTAGTAAAAATCCAGAGAAGTTATTGGAAGCAAAAATGGATAATGCAGATACATTTCTGCCTACAATCAAAGATCCATTTACCTTTGAATTTCTAGGCTTAGACGCAAGAGAGTCTGTATCTGAAACAGATTTAGAACAAGCACTGATGGATCATTTACAAGAGTTTATGATAGAACTTGGTCAAGGATTCTGTTTTGAAGCAAGACAAAAACGAATTATTATTGATGATAAATATTATTTCATAGACCTAGTTTTCTATAATCGATTGCTGCACTGTAATGTAATTATTGAACTTAAAAATGATGAATTTAGACATGAAGATTTAGGACAGTTAAATGCGTATGTTGGTTACTATAAAAAGCACGAAATGATTGAGGGAGATAATCCACCTGTAGGCATACTGTTGTGTACTGATAAAGGAAATGAAATGGTTGAGTATGCCTTATCTGGAATGGATAATCAATTGTTTGTATCTACATATATGCTACATCTTCCGGATAAGAAAAAATTGAAAGAGTTTATAGTTAAGGAGATGAAAGAAATGGAGAAATAAAAATATAAATAAATCGTGTCAGTCTGTTGACACGAGAGGGAACAGGTGGTGCTGAAATCTATGATTATGTAATGAATGTAGAAAAGTCAAGTTATCCTTTAGCAGGAGCACTTATTCAAGATATTATTAAACATTTTGAAGATATGGATGTGAATTTTGCGATTCCTTATGAAGGTATATTATTTGCTCCTCGAGATGACCGTCATATTCAGATGTTAGCAACTGCTGATAAAGTTCCTTATCAGGTTGTTGATTTTCAAGAGTTCCTAAAAGAACCTAAACCAAAATTGATTATTATTTGTGATCCTGAATACATGGATAAAGTGATTGAGAGAAGTGAAACTTTCTCAAATGATCAATACAAATCATCGTCTTTAAAAACTGCCAGCGTCCTTTATGAATACATGGATCCAAGAGTGACAAAGACCCATGGTTTAGAAGAAGTCATGGCGATGCATGGATTTTCAATGAAAGAATTATGTATATTTGGTGATGCAGATAATGATTACGATATGACATTGAATGCTGGAGTTGGTGTTGTCATGGCTAACGGCAGCGAAAAAACCAAAAGTGTTGCTGATTATATCACGGATGATAATAATCATGATGGTATTGGTAAATTTATTGAAAAATATATTTTATAGCTTTAATGATTTCATTAGAGCTTTTTTTCTTATATAATGTTTAATGAGGTGATTTATAATGAATATAGCATTAATTGCACATGATGAAAAGAAATCAGAAATGATTGAGTTCGCAAAGAAACATGAAGATATCCTAAAAGAACATCTGCTTTATACAACTGGAACAACAGGATTGCGTATTATGGAAAATACGCAATTAAAAGTCCATCGTTTTTTATCTGGACCTTATGGTGGAGATCAACAGATTGGAGCATATGTCGCTGAGGGGAAAATCAATCTTGTTATTTTCTTTAGAGATCCTTTAACTGCTCAACCACATGAACCAGATGTAAGTGCACTAATGAGACTATGTGATGTTCACAATGTTCCATTAGCTTCTAATAAAGAAGCAGGAGAATTATTATTAAAAGGAATCTTGAAATAAATAATCAAAAATAATTCTCATTTATTTGAATATCATGTAAAATGAAAGTATAGGAGGAATAAAATATGGAATATGAAATTAAGGGAGTTCCCCTTCCAGTCGTTATTTGTTATCTAAAAAAGGGTGATGTTATGCTAAGTGATAGTGGTGCTATGGCTTGGATGGATCCATGTATGGAAATGGGAACAACAAGCAATGGTGGAATTGGAAAAGCTTTTGGGAGAATGTTTTCTGGCGAAACAATGTTTTTGAATTCATATACTGCTAATGCAGATGGTAAAATTGCTTTTTCATCATCTTTCCCAGGTGAAATTAGAAAATATGATATTGAACCAGGTAAAGAAATTGTTATTCAAAAATCTTCATACTTAGCGAGTGAACCAACTGTTGAAAGAACAATCTTCTTTAATAAAAAAGCCATGACAGGTATTTTTGGAGGAGAAGGTTTTATTATGAATAAACTTTCTGGAAAAGGAACCGTTTTTGTTGAAATCGATGGTGCAACAGTTGAATATGATTTGGCACCTGGACAAAAGATTGTTGTAGATACAGGATATGTAGCTGTGATGGATGCCACTTGTACCATGACTACACAATCAGTTCCAGGATTAAAAAATAAGATGTTTGGTGGAGAAGGATTCTTTAATACAGTCGTGACAGGTCCAGGACATGTTGTTTTACAGACAATGCCAATCTCTGCAATTGCGGGTAGTCTTGCTCAATTCTTCCCATCTGGAAAATAAGTCATACATTGTATGACTTTCTTTTGATTTATGATTATAAATGCAAGTTCAAGAACAGATATACCAGCTTACTTTAGTGATTGGTTTTTCCAACGTCTTAAAGCTGGATATGTCTATGTGAGGAATCCTTATTATCCAAACCAAATTACCAAATATATACTTAATCCTGAAGTTGTAGATAGTATTGTTTTTTGTACCAAAAATCCACATCCAATGTTATCCAGATTAAAATTGTTAAAAGATTATCACCCTTATTTCTTTGTAACAATAACCCCTTATGAAAAAGAGATTGAACCTCATGTTCCATCTTTTCAAGATGTTATTTATGATATTCAAGAACTCTCTTTAAGCTTAGGAAGCCATAGTGTAAGTTTTCGTTATGATCCTATTTTCATAAATCAATATTATACGATAGAAAAGCATATTCAAACTTTTGATATTATCACAAAACAACTAGAGGGATATACACATGAATGTGTTATAAGTTTTATTGACCTTTATGAAAAAACAAAAAAGAATTTTCCTGGTATTCAGGAAGTCTCATTGAATGAACAGCAATATTTAGCAGAAGCCTTTGCAAAAATTGCTGCTCAAAGGGGAATTCATATCAAGACATGTGCTGAAAAATTAGATTTAAGTGAATATGGAATCACTCATGAAGGGTGCATTACCCGTCAAATACTAAAAGATGTGACAGGATATCCATTAAAAGAGTTGAAATCGCAACCTTTAAGGCAGGGATGTCATTGTTATCCAAGTCGTGATATTGGTGAGTATGATACATGTTTACATGGCTGCATCTATTGCTATGCTAATGAAGACAAACAGTTGGTACAAGAGAAATATAAAAGACACGATCCATCGTCACCATTACTCATTGGTCATATTCATTCTGACGATGTGATAAGATTAGCCAAGCAAGAAAGTTATATAGAAAGACAACTCTCATTTGATTTATAGAAATGAGCATAAATACCGAAACTTTGAGGGATGTCTGTAAGTTATTCATGATGTCTTTTTGAAACTAATACACAAAAAGACCTTTGGCTGTGTTTGCCTTGTCCACAATGTCATTCAATGCATAATTGAGATATAAATGCAGTAAAAAAAAGCAGCCAATGGATTATCTGTATAAATAAACAATAGATTAAGGTATGCTCAAGGAAAGTAAGTGCGAGTCATATTCAACATCAAAACGAAACAAAGATAAGATACCATGTTTTGCTAATGAGAAATTCATAGAAAATAAGTCCATATAATAAATTCAGGAAAAAGAGATGTGAAGAAGTATAAGCAAGATAACAGGAAGTTTAAAATATTATTCTTTGTATTGAAAAGTATAATATTCTCTGATGAGATTTGTTTGATGAAATATAATTAAATTGGTATATAGTTATGGGATTTTTGACACAATAAATTATTAAGTCTGGTGTTTTCTTATCAATTGTATAAGAGATAAGTAGTATAATAATTATTCATCAATTGATAGGAAAACATTGACAAGGTTATGAAATTGAGAAAAGAGGTTAAAAGAATGAAAGATTTAGAAAATATTTGTTTATCAGTTGAACATGATTTTGATGGAAAGTATCAGTCTGTTGCTCCAGAAATTGTTCAAACATCATCATTTCAATTTCAGAATTTTGCACACTATGTTCATGTTAATACAGATCATGAGTTTGCATATACGTATACAAGAGGTGATAATCCAACACTTGAAATACTAGAAAAGAAAATCGCTCATTTAGAAGGAGCGGAGTGTGGAAGAAGTTTTGCTTCAGGTATGGGAGCTATTTCTGGAACAATCTTAAGTTTAGTGAAAAAAGGTGATCATATCATTATCGTTAACACTGTTTATGGCTCAAGTGTTAAATTGATTCAACAGCTTCAAAAGTTTGGAGTGGAAAGTACAAAAATAGATGTTCAAGAGACAAAAGAGATTTTTGAATATATTGAACCAGAGACGAAGATGATTTATTTTGAAAGTCCTTCTTCGCAAAGATTTGAAATGTTAGATTTAGAAATGATAGCAAATGTTGCTAAAGAAAAAAATATTTATACAGTCATTGACAATACTTGGGCAACTCCATTGTTACAGAATCCATTAAAATATGGTATAGATGTTGTCATTCATTCTTGTTCAAAATATATTGGAGGACATAGTGATATTGTTGGAGGTATTGTTTTATGTCGTCAAGAGATAATGAAATACATAGATGATTTCGCACATATTTTTTAGGAGCAACTATGTCTCCTATGAATGCCTGGTTAGCTGTACGTGGACTGAGAACTTTACCAGTTCGTTTGAAAGCACAAGAAAAATCTGTTTTAGATGTGATAGATTTTTTAAGGAATGATCCAAGAATAGAGAGAATTTTTCATCCAACTTGTAATGGTGAAATGCAGAAAGATTTGGCTAATCGTTATTTAAAGGGGTATGGAAGTTTATTAGGAGTTGTTTTAAAAGATGCAAATCCAACCATTATTGAAAGTTTTGTAGATGCTTTACATCATTTTACATTGGCTTATAGTTGGGGTGGTTTTGAGAGCTTGATTTTACCAGTATTTAAGGGCAATAATCAAGATGAATTAGAAGCGCGTGGTTTGGCTTTGGGACAATTAAGAATGTATATTGGTCTTGAAGAAACTGAAATTCTTATTGAAGATTTAAAACAAGCACTAGATATTGCTTATCAAGTGAAAATGTAATTTTTAGGCATGATATTTGGTGAAGAATTGTATCGTGGTGATATCAAGAAAGTTGATTCTATAAAAGAGTTTCTAAGTTTAAAAGTAGGAAATTAGGATGGTGAAGATGAAATCGAAGCTATGTTATTATGAAAAAGATATTTAATAATAAAAATAAGCGACAATGATTTGTTGCTTTTTTACATTTTTTTCTTTTTATCACATATAATGACTTGAGGTGTTTCCATGATTAAAAAAATACTTATATGTTTATTTGTAATGTTATTGTGTATGTTTCCTAAAGTTGTTTATGCTGAGGATTTAAAATTGGCGCCGAATGCTGCTTCATCTGTATTGATGGAAGCATCTACTAAGCAAGTCCTTTATTCATCACATGAAACAGACAAGTTATTCCCAGCATCCACAACAAAAATTATGACAATGATTCTTATGTTTGAAGCAATTAATAAAGGAACATTGAAATGGGATGATGTTTTAACATGTAGTGCTTATGCTGCAAGTATGGGTGGAAGTCAAATCTATCTTGAAGAAGGCGAACAGATGAGCGTTTCAGACTTATTTAAAGGAATTAGTATTGCATCAGCTAATGATGCCTGTGTTATGGTGGGAGAAAGAATTGCAGGGACAAATGATGGATTTGTGAAAATGATGAATGAAAAGGCTAAAGAATTGAATTTAACCAATACACATTTCATGAATCCAACAGGACTTCATGATGATAACCACTATACTTGTGCTTTAGATTTAGGATTAATGGCTTCCTATTTAATTCAAATAGGTGGTGATCGTTTATTTGCAACAACTTCTCTTTATGACAGTTATATTAGAGAAAATTCTGCTCAAAAATTTTGGTTAGTCAACACCAATAAGTTACTAAAATCTTATGAAGGAGCAGATGGATTAAAAACAGGGTATACAAAAGAAGCAGGTTATTGTATTGTTTCAACAGCAAAAAGAAATGGTTTAAGACTTATAGCAGTCGTCATGAAAGAAAGTGAACCAAAAGTGAGAAATCAAGAAGTTTCTCAATTGTTAGATTATGGTTTTTCACTTTATGAAAATGTGATTCTCTTTAAAAAAGATGATATCATTGAAAAGATTCCTATTGAAAATGCAAGACAAAAATCAGTAGAGGTTGTTTGTAAAGAAGATGTTGTCTATGTTAAAGATAAGAGTGCTCAAGATGAAGTCACATATGAAATGAATTATACAAATCTAGTTCCACCTATAAAAAAAGGTGAAACAATTGGACATATATTATTAATGCGTAGTGATGTTAATATTGCTTCGTTTGAAGTTGTAAGTAAAGATGATATTGAAGCTTTAACTTTACCTGAAAAAATGTACAATTATTTTAAAGCATTCGTATAAAATAAGATATAGTTCAATGAGATTGTTATACTCTATAGAATGAATACGAAATAAAGTCGTATCATATATAGGGTATTTTTATATTTTAAATAACAATACTTCTCATGTGTATAAAAAATAACTTAATTTATCAAAAAAGATGATTTCATAAATATATAAAATCATCATGAGATTATTTGCTTATGGTTATTCTATTGTTTCTCTATAGAAAATATTAGGTTTATAAATTGGTTTCCTTTTTTAATTTGTGATGTGCCCATAAGAAGCTGATACACCCAAGTATCATAAAAAGAATCATTACAAAAATCATCTGTCCAATATCTAATCTTTCATAGAGAATAAATGAGCGTAATATATTAATAACATGAGTAAATGGATTGATATGAATAGCAATTGCTAAAGCACCATGAATATTGTTAGCAGGAAATAATGCAGTGCTAAGAAAGAAAATGGGAAGAACAATTGCATTCATAACTGTTTCATACATAACTTCATTTGGAAGTATAAGACTTATAGCATAACAAATTCCTGCCATAAAAAATGACATTAAGAATATCAAAATAATTATATATAATATGATGGAAATATTTAAAGGAATTCTAACAGAAAAGAATAGACTAACTATAACCATAATTGTCACTTCAAAAAACGAACATAATACAGCTTCCAAAAGTTGTCCTAAAACAATAGAACTGCGATGAATAGGGGCAATCAGAATACGATAAAAACTGCCATCATTTTTCATTAAGTAATTCATAATTCCACCACTGCTACAAACACCAAAACTCACCAACACTATGAGTCCAGGTAGAATAAAGGCAGTATAATTCTTAATTCCTGTATTTTGCATAGTGCTTCCAGCTACTGAACTATACATGACTAACCAAAGCATTGGTTGTAGAATAGTAATGATTATGGTCAATGCATTGTGAAAACGCCATTTAATATTTCTGTGTAATATTGCCAAGACATTCATTTTCTTTTTTCACCTCCTGTTCTTTTTTTGTAGTTAAGCGTAAGAATACATCCTCTAAAGTTGGTTGTATGATTTGAATACTTTGACAAGGAATGTGGTTTTTTAATAGAAAATTCATTGCTTTTTCCATATCAGAATGGCTGTTTTGTATATTAACAATTATTGATTTATTTCTTGCAAATACTGATCTGCCTACAAAAAGTTGTTGGAATAAAGGAAGGCATTCTTGAACTTCATTTTGAGTTAAAAATTGTATTTGCAGACTATCTTGATGAATAAGCGAACGGAGTTGTAAAGGTGTTCCCTGTATAACATCTTTCCCATCTTTCATAATGCATATTGTATCGCTGAGTTGGTCTGCTTCTTCTAAATAATGCGTTGTTAGAAATATTGTTGTACCAAAATGATCACGTATTTTTAACAACATATCCCACATCCTCATTCGTGATTGGATATCCATTCCAACAGTTGGTTCATCTAAAAATAAGATTTTTGGATTTGACATCATGTTCAATGCAATATCTAAGCGCCTTTTTACTCCACCAGAATAAGATGATACAGGATAATTTCTATATTGTTCTAGTTCAAAATCTCTTATTAATTCCTCTATCTTTTCTTTTGCTTTAGCTTTAGGAATTTTATAAAGACGGCTTTGAAACATCATGTTTTCTTCTAAGGATAAATGTGTATCAATAGAAGTTTGTTGGGCAACACATGCAATTGTTGAACGTACAACATCAGTCTGATTGTGAATATCTTGATCAAACATAATCACTTTACCAGAAGTCGGTTTTAAGTAAGTTGTGAGTATCTTAATAAGTGTAGATTTTCCTGCTCCATTTTGCCCTAGTAGAGAGAAAATTTCACCTGTTTTTACAGAAATATTAATTCCGTTTAATGCCTGTACACCATTCTTGTATTTTTTAACGGTGTTTTGTGTCTGAATAGCGTACATATTTATTCCTCCATAATTGGAAATTGTATTTCTGTAATGTATTTGCTGGGATTCCCTTTTAAGAGCATGCCAGGACCTTTTATGAAAACTTCGCGAAAAGGTGGAACTAAGATAAATTTATTTTGTTTGGCAAAATCATTAATACATTCATATGCAAGTGAAAGTGTTTCATAGGGACCGATATGAGTAACGCAGATTGCTTTTATGCGTGGTAATTGCTTAGTTTCTATACCATTTCCAGTAGGTGTTGCGTTTGTTGGAACACAAAGTTCCATCTCTCCAATTTTCGTTTCTTTATTAAGTGAGAGATAGTTGAATAAGGGCGCCCCATTTGTCTTTCCCATAATCGCTTTAAAGACATGAGGAAAAACTTTATTGGCTTCAGTAACAACTCCCACATACTTCATATAAGCGACATGAATTGGTTCAATATCTTTTAATACAATTTGATAGTTCATAAATTAATTCTCCTTCTTTTTTATGGCAATCCACACTTCAGAATAACCACTTATGGGTTTTTCCTCTTCTATGGGATATACCTCAATATCAGGAAGTCCTGCATATTCATAGCCCGAGAATAATAGCCATTCTTTATAAAATCGTTGAAAAACACTTTGTACACTCTCTTGAAAATGTCCATCAGTTTTAAAGATAACCCATGTTGCTGCTGGTATTTCATATTCGTACATTCCTTCTAAAATAGGTTTATCACTTGCTGCAGCAATATAGTAAAAAATATTCTCAGGATTCTGATAAACACTGATTCCTAAAATTCCTCGAGGTTCTAATGTAGATAAAGAACATATTTTTTGAAAATTCATTCCTTGTCTTGTTTCTTTCCAAAAGTTGGGGATATTTTTGTGATTTTCTCCCATGTCTTCAACTAATGGAGTACGGATGCCAACAATACGCATAGCATCTTTTTTCTCAATGTGATATGACATAACATGACCGCCTGTAACTTCAACAGAAAATTTGATTGGTGGATATGCATTTAATATACTTCCCATGTTTTTAGCAGCAGTGGGAGTCATACCATGAACATTTTGAAATGCTCTATTAAAAGAAGTAGGGGAAGAATATCCATATTTCAATGCAATATCTATGACCTTTTGTTCTGTTCTTTGTAATTCAAAAGCCGCTTGCGACATCCTGCGACGACGAATATACTCCGCTAATGAAATACCTGTTACATAGGTAAACATACGTTGAAAATAGTACGTTGAACAACAGGCAATACGTGCTGCTTCATCATTAGATATTTCTTTATCCAAATTGTTTTCAATATATTCTATGGCTTTATTTAAATTCATTAACCATTCCATGCAAGTTCCTCCTCATACATTATCTTATCTTAATGGTTATTTATATTCCTCTCTTTTCTTGTCCTCATTTGTAAACTTTATCTTAATCAAATTTTTATATCAATACATTTCTTTAAGTTAATCAAGATCTTTTTATCTATAATAATGTAAAAATTTAAAAGTGCAGATTTTTTCTACTTTTGTAGGTTTTGTTCTAGTTTTAGCGAATCGATTTTCTTTCAAATTGAATTGGTATATGATAGCAAAGAAGGAGGAATTGATGTGGAAAACAGTATGAATATAGAAATTACAGATCAGTTAATTATTGTCCATTTTCAAGGTGAAATAGATTGTGTTAATGCCCCTGTTTATCGTCAACAATTAAGTGATCTACTAGAAGAAACAAATGAAGACGTCGTTTTTGATTTTAAAGGCACATCTTTTATTGATAGTTCAGGAATTGGTTTGGTTTTAGGTCGTTATAACCAACTCAAGTTTGATCATAGAACTCTTATTTTAACAGGTTTAAATCAGGTAGCATATCGTTTATTTGAATTAACAGGATTATTTCAAATTATGCCTTATTATGAAACAATTGAAAGTTTAAAGGAGGGGACACTATGAATCAAATGGAAGTTAGCTTTAGTGCATCACTTGATAATGAGAACTTTGCTCGTACGACAGTAGGTGCTTTTTTAACACCTTTAAATCCAACAATCGACGAGATTATTGAATTTAAGACAATTGTTGCAGAAGGTGTCAGCAATGCGATTATTCATGGCTATAATCATAACCCAGAGTGTATGGTTGTTATGAAAGTACAAATAGAAGATCGTCAAGTCAAACTCATTATACAGGATTATGGAAAAGGCATTGAAAACTTAGATCAGGTGAAAACACCTTTTTATACAACCGCAAAAGACTTAGAACATGCAGGAATGGGAATGACAATCATAGAAACACTTGCTGACTCATTAGAGATAGAAAGTGTTGTCAATATAGGAACAAAACTAATCATCACAAAAAGACTGAAAGATAATGGCTAGCTCAAAAACATTAGACTTACTTGTAAAGGTGCGTTCAGGGGATGAACAAGCTAAAGAACAGGTGGTCAAAGATAATCTTGGATTGGTATGGTCTATTGTTCATAGATTCAAGAATAGCTATTATGATAAGGAAGATTTGTTTCAAATTGGTTGCATTGGATTAATGAAAGCTATTAATCATTTTGATCCATCATATAATGTCCAATTTTCAACATATGCTGTTCCTATTATTATGGGAGAAATCAAAAGATATTTCCGTGATGATGGAACAATCAAAGTTTCACGTTCACTCAAAGAATTAAATATCAAGGTCACCAAAGCCAAAGAGATATTGCAGGCAGAAAATAATGAAGAACCTACTGTTGAAGAAGTTGCCCGTTATTTGGAGGTAGATGTACATGATGTTGTTGAAGCTATTGACTCATCTTACTACCCAACTTCATTAAGTGAACCAATATATGAAAAAGATGGTTCAACAATTAGTATGGAAGATAGATTAATTGATAAGAGTGATCATATGTGGTTTGAAAAAATTGCCTTGGAAATGGAAATGGAAAAACTAGATGAGAAAGAGAAAATGATTATCTATATGCGTTATCAATTAGATTATAATCAGGAAGCTATAGCTCAAAGATTGGGAATTTCACAAGTTCAGGTTTCACGACTTGAGAAAAAAATTGTGACAAAATTGAGAACACGCTTAAAAGATGGAGGATAATGTGATATAATAAATCAAGGTGATAGAAATGGAAAAAGAAGATATCAAGAAATCCTTGTTTGAATATATAAAAGTGATTATTATAACAGTTGTATTCACTTTAGCAGTCCTTTATTTTATACAAATCTCTCGTGTTGTTGGTGCTTCAATGGAACCAACTTATCATAATGGTAATATTATTCTTGTAGATAAAGTCTTTTATAAGAAAGGACAGCCTTCTTATAATGATATTGTTGTTGTGGCATATCATGTGAGTCCTGGAGAAGATCAAATTATTAAAAGAATTATAGGATTACCAGGTGATCATATTGAAATGAAAGACAATAAACTTTATCGTAATGGAGAATTATTGAATGAAGACTATATCAAGGAAGCGATGGTAGGCAATGAAGATTTTGCCTATGATATACCAGAAGGAAAAGTCTTTGTTATGGGAGATAACCGTAATAATAGTATAGATTCACGAATGATTGGATATATTGATTTTGATGATCAGGTTGTTGGTCGTGTGTTTTTTAAGGTCTTTTGATAAGACCTTTTTATTTTGGAGGAGAAAAAATGAAAATCAGATATGATCGTTTGATAACTGTCGGAGTTATTGTCAGCATTATTATTGGCTTGTTTATATATTTGATGTCGCATAAAGTTCATGATGAAGAATATAATGGAAAGATAGAAACATATGTTGCAAGTTATCGTCAGAATGACAAAATCTATACCTTTGATTTGAAAGCATTTCAAAAAGATGATATATGGTATGCATCATTAAATGATATGTATAATATGGTTGTGATTATGGATAAGAATGCTCGTGTCTATATTGATCAAAATAAGCACACTTTAACATATCAATTGAGCGACAGCGACTATCATTTTGATTATGGTCGAGGAAGGATTGTATACAATAATGATAGTATAGATTTAAGAAAGAATAGTCATGATATTTATATTTCTCATAAAAATGTATATGTATCTGTCTATTTTATAGAAAAAATAGTATTAAAAAATGAAAAAAAGATAAATTTTAAAAATAAAAACGCTATCATTGAATAAATTTTACGTTTTTAGTAGTCAAGGAGAACTTTTTTTGATAGAATGTATGATAATCAAAAGGGATATAGATTGATATATCTAAAGGAAGGGTGGAATTATGGCGTATAAATTTAATGTCACAAGAGGTAATGCTATTTTAAATTTCTCAGAAGAGTTTTGTCAAAGTCGCTGTCAATTGATAGAAAGTGAATCTTTTGCAAAAGTCTTAGAAAAATATATTAGGAATATAAAAAGAAAAGATACAACTATTTATGTATATCTTCATAGTATTCAAGAAGATGATGTTGATTTGTTAGAAAACTTAAGAGGAATCTTTAAATTATTATTAGTTATGTCTGTTGATGAAGTTTGCAGTATTCGTCCAGAAGCTCAAAAATATTTTAAAGATAATGATATGTTCATTGCACTTGTTGAAGATATTTACTTATTCTGGAGACGTCTTCAAAGATATGCAGTTGTTTTTAATGAAACGAAACGTGCTGGTTATCAAAATGTTCAATTTGCTGATGCCCAAAATGAATTTGAAGAATTGGTTTTGGAAGTCTATCGTACCATCGAAAGAGCACTTGGTAAAAAAGATAAAGTTATGCGTCAAATTACAGCAGGGGTGAATGCTGGATTAACTGTGACACATATGCGACCATTTTTACCATATGAATATCGTAATTTAGATGAAATCCCATTTATTGAATCTGTGGTTATTCATCCACCATTTATTGCTTATTCTAAACGTAATAAAAGAGATGGTGTTTTTCCTGAGATGAAAACAAATCCAATAGAAGATAAGAAATTTGATTCAGATTCATGGTTCTGTTATCCTGCCAAGGTTGGAGATTTATTATGTTTTATTTATTTTAATGTCAAATTTATGGCACAAGGTGTTACATTGTGTAATTTATTTGATTTAGCAGATGAATCTGAATATAGAAATAGAAAACCAGATTTGATCTATGTCTATGGTTATGAGGATGGGAAGGATAATCAGGCATTCTACCAAGATGAAACAAATGATATGATTGTTGCTTTATTATCAGCAAATGATGATTTTGATTATTTTGGTTATATGAAAAAAATGGTTTTAACTTTGCATAATGTCCAAAAAATCAATCATAGAGAATTACCAATTCATGGAGCAATGGTGAAAATGACTCTCCATAATGGAGAAACAAAGAATATTGTTGTTATGGGAGATAGTGGTGCTGGAAAGAGTGAAACTATTGAACAGATTAAAGTTTATGGGGCTGCATATATTACTGATTTGAAGACAATCTATGATGATATGGGAGTTCTTTCATTAGATGAAAAAGGACAAGTAAAAACATCTGGAACAGAAATTGGGGCTTTTGTTCGTTTAGATGATTTAGATGCTGGATATAGCTTTAAGGAATTGGATAGATCTGTATTTATGAATCCTGATAAAGTGAATGCTCGTATTGTTATTCCTATTACAGACTATAAAGATGTTGTAGCTAAACATGATGTTGATATGTTCTTATATGCTAACAACTATGAAGATAAAGATGAAGCATTAAGTTTCTTTGAAAATGCTGATGATGCTTTAGAAGTCTTTAGAGCTGGTGCACGTATGGCAAAAGGAACAACAACAGAAATGGGAATTGTAGAAAGTTATTTTGCAAATCCATTCGGTCCTGTTCAAAGAAGAGATCAAACTGAGCCTATTTTACAAGATTATTTTAAAAGAATGTTTAAACAAGGTGTTAAAGTTGGTCAATTACGTACTAGACTTGGAATTAAAGGAAATGAGCATGAAGGTCCTAAAGCTGCTGCTATTGAAATTTTAAAATATGTAACAGGTGAAACTGAATTAAAAGAACTTCCTGCTGAAGAATAAAAAACGGCTCTGTGTCAAGAGTGGAGGATAAAGGAATAACTATTGAAAAATAGGGATTCC
>ERZ812616.157-NODE-157-length-101641-cov-10.714350_pt1 | contig 101641 bp, 71 predicted proteins | sample MGYA00376249_ERZ812616 | MGnify/ENA primary metagenome ERZ812616 (study PRJEB26924, sample SAMEA4378265) | human gut metagenome | biome: human gut; feature: human-associated habitat; material: faeces | place: China | collected 2013 ...
GGTTGATACGTTGCCAATTCAAAAGTCCAGTTAATTAATAACGGTTATACTAGTACATCGTTTCGTAAATAACTATACCAATCACGCAGAATGCAGATTCGAGTGTGCAGGTATAAAAATGTAGGCGTAGCGGGCTACGCCGAGGCTTTTATGCCTGTGCAATCGAATTTGCAGACAAGTTAGTGGTATAGTTATTTCGAAAACGATGTACTAGTACTGATTGAAGAATCCAGCGTGTCTATTTTGCGGATGCTTTATGCACTGATCGCATTTCCGGTATACAACTGATAATACCTGCCTTTTTCTTCGATCAACTGTTCATGCGTTCCACGCTCTATGATTCTTCCCTGTTCCAGAACCATGATACAATCTGAGTTTCTGACAGTAGAAAGGCGATGTGCGATCACAAACGTTGTCCTTCCTTTCATCAGACGATCCATACTTTCCTGAATAATCCGCTCTGTTCTTGTATCGATCGAGCTTGTCGCTTCATCCAGGATCAGAACCGGTGGATCTGCCACTGCTGCCCTTGCTATCGCAAGAAGCTGACGCTGTCCCTGGCTTAAATTCGCACCGTCTCCGGTCAGTACGGTATCATATCCATCCGGAAGCCTGCGGATAAATCCGTCTGCATTGGCAAGCTTTGCTGCCGCCACGATTTCTTCATCTGTTGCATCCAGCTTTCCGAACCGGATATTTTCCCGGACTGTTCCGGTAAAAAGATGCGTATCCTGAAGAACGATCCCCAGGGAACGCCGCAGATCTGCCTTTTTGATCTTATTAATATTGATGCCATCATAGCGGATCTTACCATCCTGGATATCATAGAACCGGTTGATCAGATTCGTAATGGTTGTCTTTCCGGCTCCGGTCGATCCGACGAATGCGATCTTCTGTCCCGGCTCAGCATATAACCTGACATCATGCAGAACGATCTTATCATCATTATATCCAAAGTCAACTCCGTCAAAGACAACATTTCCTTTCAGTTCAATATAATCCACTGAGCCATCTGCCTGATGCACGTGCTTCCATGCCCAGCGTCCGGTTCTTTCTTTACACTCTGTCAGCTTTCCATCCTCTTCTTTCGCACGTACCAAAGTGACATAACCTTCATCTACTTCCTGCTTTTCATCCAGCAGATGGAAAATTCTTTCTGCCCCCGCCATTGCCATGACGATTGCATTTAGCTGCATGCTGACCTGATTGATCGGCATACTGAAGCTTTTATTGAAAGTCAGAAAACTTGCCAGACCACCTAATGTAAAGCCACCGACTCCGTTCAATGCAAGACCTCCACCGACGATCGCACATAAGACATAACTGATATTTCCAAGCTGGGCATTGATCGGTCCTAAAAAATTGGAAAAAGTATTGGCACGATCCGCACTGACGAATAGTTCGTCATTTAACTTTTTAAAATCTGCCTTATTTTCTTCCTCATGACAGAATACTTTAACGACTTTCTGACCATTCATCATTTCCTCGATAAATCCATTGACTTTTCCCAGATTCACCTGTTGTTCCAGGAAGTATCTTCCGCTTCGTCCTGCTGATGCCTTCGTGCATAAAACCATAACTGCCACCATAACCATCGTAACCACCGTCAGTGGGATATTCAGGATCAGCATACTGATAAAGACACTGATGATCGTAATCCCGCTGTTGATGATCTGCGGAATACTTTGGCTGATCATCTGACGCAATGTATCAATATCATTCGTATAAACAGACATGATATCGCCGTGTGCATGGGTATCAAAATACTTAATCGGAAGCGTCTCCATATGTTCGAATAATTCATTTCTCAGATTCCGCAAAGTTCCCTGCGTCACATTGACCATGATCCGGTTATACAGATAGGTTGCCACCACACCCACTGCATAAAAGACCGCCACCCTGCCGATTGCCTGGGCTAAAGGTCCAAAATCCGGTGAATCCGTCAGAAGGAACGGAGTAATATAATCATCGATCAGATTTTTGGTAAACATCGTACCCTGTACATTTGCGATAACTCCTGTCAGGATCAGGACAAAAACCAGAATACACTGCCACAGGTAATCTTTGAATACATATTTCATCAGCCGTACAAAAAGTTTTCCCGGGTTTTCCACTTTTCCCTTTGCTCCACGGGGAGTTTTCCTCATTGTTCCTGCCATTTTATTCACCTGCCTTTTCATCAAAATCACCGCCGCCCTGCGTCTGAGACTCATAAACTTCCCGGTAGATCTCGTTTGTATCCAGCAATTCTTCATGCGTTCCAAATCCATTGATCCTGCCCTCATCCATCACAATGATACGGTCTGCATCCTGCACACTGGAGACACGCTGGGCGATGATCAGCTTGGTTGTATCAGGGATCTCTTCTCTGAACGCTCTGCGGATTTTCGCATCTGTAGCTGTATCTACCGCACTGGTACTGTCATCCAGGATCAAGATCTTCGGCTTTTTCAGAATTGCCCTGGCAATACAGAGTCTCTGCTTCTGTCCACCGGATACATTATTTCCAGCCTGTTCGATGTACGTCTCATATTTCTTTGGAAATCGTTCAATAAATTCATCTGCACATGCCAGTTTACACGCTTCTATGCACTCTTCATCTGTAGCATTTTTATTTCCCCACCGCAGATTTTCCAGAATCGTGCCGGAGAAAAGAACATTCTTCTGAAGTACAACTGCTACCTGGTTTCTCAGAGATTCCATGTCATATTCTCTGACATTTCTGCCACCGACAAGAACTTCTCCCTTTGTCACATCATACAGACGGCTGACCAGATTGACCAGACTGGTCTTTGCACTTCCTGTTCCCCCGATGATCCCAATCGTCTCCCCTGAACGGATCTTCAGATCTATATCGGTCAGAACCGGCTCTTTGCTGTCCTTTTTATAAGCAAATTCTACATTTTTAAATTCGATTCTTCCATCTTTTACTTCAAAGACAGGATCTGCCGGATTATGAAGGTCGCTCTCTTCATTCAGTACTTCTGAAATTCTCTGCATACTGGCTGTACTCATAGAGATCATGACAAATACCATGGATAACATCATCAGACTCATCAAAATATTCATACAATATGCCAGCAGACTCATCAGTTCCCCGGTCGTCAGCGTACTACTTACGATCATTTTTGCTCCCAGCCAGCTGATCAGGATAATACAGGTATAAACCGTTGTCATCATCAGCGGTGCATTAAAAATAACATTTCGTTCTGCCTTTACAAAAATTCTGTAAATATTTTCACTTGCTTTCTGAAACTTACTTGTTTCCTGCTCTTCTCTTACATAAGCCTTCACGACACGGATCGCAGAAACATTCTCCTGTACCGATGCATTCAGGTCATCGTATTTCGGAAATGCCTGCTGAAAATACGCCGTTGCATGACGGATAATGAAGAAAAGGATCGTACCTAATATAATGACTGCAACAAGATAGATGCTTGCAAGTCTTGCATTGATCGCAAATGCCATCACCATGGCACAGATCATACTGGCAGGGGCACGCGTGAACATACGCAGTGTCATCATGTACGCATTCTGTACATTCGTCACATCGGTTGTCATACGGGTTACCAGTCCTGCCGTACTGAAATGATCGATATTGGCAAAGGAAAAGCTTTGGATATGGTTGAACATTGCCTCACGCAGATTTTTTGCAAATCCTGCAGAAGCCTTTGCTCCAAATCTTCCGCCTGCCAGTCCTGCAAATAATCCGACTGCGGCGGCAATGACCATAATGCCTCCTACTTTGTAAATATGCTGCATATTTCCTGCATTGACCCCTTCATCAATGATCGATGCCATCAAAAACGGGATTAATGTCTCCATCAGGACTTCCAGTATCATAAATACCGGAGTCACGACAGAAGCCCGCTTATATTCTTTTACTTCTTTTAATAATGTCTTTAGCATGGACATCCTCCTTCCCTGTTCTCTCCACTTTTGAATTTCAGATTTTTTTCAATATTTTTTCTCAGTGCCCGTGTCGTCCGCAGGAAAATCTCCAAATCTTCCTCACTGATGCCCTGAATCATCTGATGATTCAGTTCCATGATCAGTTGTTCGATCCCTTCATGACTCTCCAGTCCTTTTTGAGTCAGCATGACCTTTTTCAGCCGTGCATCATTAGGTACAGCTTCTCTTCTGATCAGTCCTTTTTTTTCCATCAGCTGTAAAATATTTGTCACGGTAGATCTTCCAATTGAGCAGTGCTTCTCTATATCCTTCTGATAAATGTCCTTGTCTTGATTCTCAATCAAATATCTTATAATCCATCCATGCATCAACGTCAGTTCATCAATTCCTTTCTCCCGGACTTTTGCTTCTAGATTCCTGGCAAATACATGATCAAGACGACGCACTTCAAATCCGTAATGACGTACATCTTCCACTTTCTTTCCTCCTTTCCACAGTACTTCTGTAAAATTCTTTACATTTTTCCTGTAATCGCATGCTTTTTTTCACACTATCATGCAATCGTTCGATATAAAACTGTTCGATATAGAACTATTTTATATTTGATATATTCTACTCTCAAAAATTTTAAATGTCAAGAAAAAAGAACTGCCTTTTATGACAGCTCTTTCACAGTATAAATCTTCTTTATACTATCTCTATTTCCCGTTCCCCAGGTTGAAATCCACTATATCTTGTCAGATCAGTGACAGACTCTTTAAAAGATACAGCCATCCGGTCAGAGTAAATGCACTGAACAGCGTTGTCAGCATAACAACACTAGAGGAAAGCACTCCCTCATGTCCCATATTTTTTGCCATTACAAAGCTACTCACTGTTGTTGCTGATCCAAGCATCACCAGGATTGCGATCAGCTCTTCCCTGCGGAATCCAAGATATGCAGCCAATGGTAAAAAGATTGCCACAAATCCGATCAGCTTAATAAAAGCAGCTGTAACAGCAGGCTTTACTTTTCCCATCGCTTTCTTAAAATCAAAGGCTGCTCCCATTGCCATCAGACCCATGGGTGTTGCAACAGCCCCTATACTGGACACCGCTTTATTGAGTATCAGTGGCATCGGAATCCTGAGTGCAGACCAGATCAATCCTGCTACAATTCCAATAATGATCGGATTCGTCATGATCCCTTTCAAAGTTTTCTTCCACACTTCCCTGTCCAGTGCTTTTCTTTCTGGCTGGAAAAAGGATAAGACAACTACTGCCATCACATTATAAAGCGGCACGCTCCCAATGATCATCAATGGAGCCATCCCTGCATTTCCATAGATATTCTGAATGAAAGCAATTCCCAAAAGTGCTGCACTGCTCCGGTAAGATGATTGGATAAATTCTCCCTGAATCGTCTTATCTTTCCATAAAAATGAAATTCCTGCCACGATTGCAATACTGATAAATGTAACAATAAAACAGAAAATCACAAACCGAATATTCCATACCTTCTCAAAATCAACCGTTGCAAGATCATTAAAAAGCAGAACTGGAAGTGGAACAAGAAAGACAAATTTGTTCATCTTTTCCGCAAATTCTATGTCCATCCATCCAATCTTACGAAAAATCATTCCCAACACCATCATGAGAAAAATCGGAACTGTTGCATTTAAACTAAAAATCAAATTTTCCATTTTATCACTCCGTTCTTAATGCCGTTACAGGATCACTTTTTGCTGCTTTTCTAGAGGGGATCAGTCCTCCAAGTAAAGTAAGCCCGATACTTAACAGGATCAGAACCACTGCCGGGATAAATGGAAGTACTGCACTGACCGCTGTTGTATCTGCCAGCTGGTGGATCACCGCATTACACGGGATCAGAAGTAAGAGTGTCAGACCAATTCCGATGAGCCCTGCACAAAGACCGATGATAAAGGTCTCTGCATTGAAGACCTGCGATACATTTCCTTTGGACGCACCGATGGCACGGAGGATACCGATTTCTTTTTTTCGCTCCAGTACACTGATATACGTGATGACACCGATCATAATCGAAGAAACGACCAGTGAGATTGCCACAAATGCAATCAGAACGTAACTGATGATATCCACAATATCTGTCACGGAAGACATCAGCGTTCCAACTACATCCGTATATGTGATGACCTGCTCTTTTTTTCCGTCTGCCTCCATCTGGCTGTTGTAATCATCCAGGATCTTTACAACCTGTTCTTTACTCTGAAAATCTTTTGGATAAATATTAATGCCGGATGGTTCAGAAAAATCAGCATAGCCAAGTTTCTGTAAATTTCCATCATAAGATGCACTCTGCTTTGATCCAAGAGATAAGAACAACTCCGTTAAGTCTTCCTCACTTACATTCATCTGAAATGCATCTGCAAAAGCATCCACATCAATACTGATTGCATTTTCCATCACGTTCTGCAGATTCGTGCCGAGCTGTGACATTGCCTGCTGCATGGAATTTTCCATTGCTTTCGTGATCTGCCCCATCAACTGCTGCACCTGCTTCTCTATCGCCTGTGCCACAGATTCTGACATTGCCCCAATCGCCTGTTCCATATAAGAAGCCATGGCTTTGGAGAGCTGCTGCTCCAGCGAATCCATATCGACCGCTGCAACCAGTCCTTCAGAAAACCGCTTCTGACCGTCCTCCGTATTCAGATATTCAAGAATATGATCTCCCAGCTTTGTCGGATCCGGCAGGCCATTCACTTTTACATAATCAAGATAACCGTTAAGCAGCTCATCTGTCAGTTTTTCAAGCTGTGCATCGCTGATCTCAAAATCTCGGTCCGACGGATAGATCTTTTCCATCCAGTCGGCAATGATCTTCTGTGCTTCTGCTGTCTGCAGATATTCTGTCAGATACTCATCAGATTTTGCAGGATCTGTATAACCATTTTTAATGAGGAACTCCTGATAACCTGACATGAGATCCCGGAGCAATTCCTGTATCTGTTCTGCACTGACTGTGACTTTTCCGTTGGCTTTTAAAATCTCTTTCAGATTATCCGAAAGGATCTTTCTTGCAGTTTCCGAACGCAGATAATTTCTGAGATCTTCCTGTAAATTGGAATAATCTGCCTCCGGATGCGTCTTTGCATACTCCTGATATCCTTCCAGCATACTGGCAGATAACTTCTGCATTCCATCCGATGAAACCTCGACTTTTATCCCTTTTAACAGCTTTTGCAGATCCATTGCAGGCAGTCCGTCCAGATTCAGATCCAGGCTGCCACTGTCCATCATTCCTGAAAGATCCAGTGCATTTCCACCGGATGTAAAGACTCCTGAAAAATCCGATGCTGTTCCAAGTCCTGCAAGTACAGACTCATCCATCTTAAACGCCTTTTGCAATGCTGCTTCATCTACAGTAAAAAGCGAATCTTCTGAAAAGCTGCTCTCTCCGTCCTCCTCTCCGAACTTCTTATTTGTAAATACATTAACTCCTGCATCTGCAAGCTGCTGCTTTACAATCTCACTGTCTGCTGCCTGCTCTGCCACATACCTGGTCAGTGATGCCGGATAGCAGATGCCCGGATTCAGGGAAGAAGCTGCTGCTCCTTCCCTGGGCTGTACTACACCGACGATCCGAAGCGTCTCACCATTTTCTACCAGTTTCTTCATATAAGAAGCATTATCTGTTTTATCCTTCCAGACCTTATACTGACTGTCATATTCATAAAAGTCAGAACTGTTCACCAGTTTAAACGTCGTTCCCACGATCTGATCGTAACTGTAATCCTGAAAATCGGATGGTACATCAATCGTCTCTTCATTCATAAACTGCCGGATCATCTCATCCAGCTCCAGCGGATCTCTCAGTCCCAGCGTATATGCTACAAAATCACTGATACTTCCATTAGAAGAAAGCACCAGGACACACTCATTATATTTTTCCGGCCATTTTCCTGCTTTCACATCATACTGACTTTCGTAGAGACTTCTGGTTTCAGGCATCTCAAAAAATACATCCGTACTCATCATAGATGACATGATACTGTTGGAACTGCTCGATGATCCAAGTCCCAGAGAAGAAAAAGACTGATCCGGATGTACCTGACGGACACCATCCTTCTCCTCTTTAAAGATCTGAGGCGTTACACTATAGGAATATTCCACGGCATTCGTATACTTTTCAATTCCGCTTTTTCCTTCATCAAGATATTCTTTTAAAGATTTCAGGTCATTGGAATCCATCGTCGAAAACATATTGGTTACCAGTTGCATGACTTTGACTTTTCCATCCTCATTGTCTGCCGTATCCTTTTCATCATCGGCTGCCATCTCAGATGCATTTCCGACCATCATGGAAGTGATATCAAATCCGGTACTCTGAATCTGTAAAGGATACTCTGACAGAGTCTCTTCTTCCACATTCTGAATGTATTCATTGACTCCATTGGACAGAGAAAGAATCAGGGCAATCCCGATGATTCCGATGGAACCTGCAAAAGCAGTCAGAAGTGTCCTTGCTTTTTTGGTCTTCAGATTATTAAAACTCAGTGCCAGTGCCGTCAGAAATGACATCGACGACTTTCCCATATTTTTATGCTTCGGTGGTTCTGCCTGCGTTTCATCCACTTCATATGGATCCGTATCGGAACGGATCTTCCCGTCACGCAGGGTCACGATCCTGGTGGCATACTGTTCTGCCAGTTCCGGGTTGTGCGTGACCATCACAACCAGACGGTCTTTTGCCACCTCCTGAAGCAGATCCATGACCTGCACACTGGTATCGCTGTCCAACGCTCCGGTCGGCTCATCTGCCAGTAAAATGTCAGGATCATTGACCAATGCCCTTGCGATCGCCACTCTCTGCATCTGACCGCCCGACATCTGACTTGGTCTTTTATGGAGCTGCTTTCCAAGCCCCACCTTTTCCAGTGCTTCTGTTGCACGTCTTCTTCGTTCACTCTTTCCGATTCCCGAGATTGTCAGTGCCAGTTCTACATTTGCCAGCACACTCTGATGCGGGATCAGATTATAACTCTGAAAAACGAATCCGATGGTATGGTTTCTATAGGAATCCCAGTCTCTGTCTTTATATTTTTGGGTTGAAATCCCGTTAATGATCAGATCTCCACTGTCATACCGGTCCAGCCCACCAATGATATTAAGCAGGGTTGTCTTACCGGAACCACTGGGACCCAGAATGGCAACAAATTCATTATCCCTTAAATTCAGGCTCACATCATCCAGGGCTTTCTGCACCAGTCCCCCTGTTCTGTATTCTTTGCAGACATTCTTTATCTGTAACATAGGCATCTGCTCCTTTTATTTGCATTGTCTTTTATCATACTATATTTTAATTTTTGATACCAGGGGCAAAAGGTCTGACACCACGTGTGCTCGCACACCAGTGGTAGAATGACCTTGTGACCCGCCCCAATATGAGCATAAAAGTAGGGCGTAAGCACCACGATATGCGAATGTTGGGTAGGATTGTGGGGGCACGTAGTGCGTAACAATCCGCAGGTATCATAGTCGGGGGCTTTTGACCCCGACATCTAATTTTTTGGTCAAAAGATCTTTTTTCTTATCCGACACCCATATCCGACTCCCGGTTTTTTCCCTTCTGACAAATAGTTTTTCAATGCTTTTTGCAGACTGGTGTTCTCAGGATATGCCTCCGGATCTTCCAGTATTCTTCCAAAAACCCTTTCCTCTGCCTGACGGTTTTCCAGATTCACAGACTGAATTTCAAAGCAATTCTGAAACTGAAGGATTCCGCTTTCTTTCTCCAGCAGCTCTTTCAGTGCCGGAGAAAGCAGCCAGGATTCGCAGTCATACAGTTTATAGGAAGAACCAAAAAAACGGTCCGCCCATGCAAAAGATGCTTCACATCCTTCACGGCTCAGAGATTCTCCTTCCGGTACATGGACATGGATCACTTTCTGCCCCTCATCCGGCTCAAACTGAAGTCTTCCAAGCCGGAATAATTTCATTTTCAAATGAAGTTTCAGCCACTGCTCCTCGCAAAGTCCGATCTTTTTTCTTTCTTTTACACAATACCGATACCAGATTGTAAAATCTGAAAATGTCGCATCATACACTTCATCCGGTATTTCTTTTTCCACATATGCTTTATACAGATCCGTTGCAAAACGGACATATAAAGAAAGAAGAAGTCCTTCTTTTTCCTGTTCTCCTGCAAGCATTTCAAAAAATTTTTCTTCTTTTTTATAAAATAATTCTTTCCATCTGTGGTATTCCTGCTCCGTCATCTTCAGACTCCGTACCACATCTCTTCCCTCTTTCGGTAGCCTGATCCTTTCCATCAGTTGTTCTTCATCCACTGCATACCGGCAGGACAGTGTACCGACTGCCCGATGCAGCCGTTCCACTTCTTCTGCCAGTTCTCTTTTTATCTGCTCATCTGCCTCCATAAATCCGGCTGTTCCGACTCCGTTGCTTTTTCCTTTTCCATAAAAGCATCTGACACTGTCCAAAAGCTGTTCTGCCTTCTTTTCATATTCCGGTACTTTTTTCATCTGACACAGTTTCCTTACATCATGGATGGCTTCTTCCAGCATCCTGAACCTCGGTGAAATCCGCACATCCGGCTCTTTTTCCCGCCTTTCTCCGGGATACACCAGGAACATATCCCCTGCTTCAAAATAGCAGTGGACATTTTCCTCCAGAGGATCTTTACACCAGGCATCATATGCCCATTTCAGAAATCCATCCGCACCACATGACTCGATATACCAGATTGTCCATGCAGCTTCACCCGGATCACTCATGGAAAAGATGCCCGGATAATCATGGATCATACTGTAAATGCTTGTCAGCTTTCCTTCCTGCCTCCGCCTGCGGACAATCTCCCTGAACAACTCCCGCGGGATCTCCTCATTTGCCAGTGCAGACAGATGGGGTGTCACCGTAAATAGTCTGTCCCACATTTCTTTATTATAATGCACCACCGCACCGCCCACTTTCAGGGAATTTCCGTGCCTGTCCGGGAAAGTTGCGATCAGGTTCAGAGCTGCCTCCATCTCTTCTTTCGGGCGTTCATCCATCGCCAGTATCATCCGGTCAAACCATCCTTTTTCTTCCAGATGTTGTACAAAACTCTGTAAAAATGCACTCCACGCCTCAGTCCAGAACTCACTTCCGGGTTCTGCCTGCTTCTCTATTTCTTTTCCATCTTCCCTGTATCGCAACACATTCCCCCAGGGAACAACAGAATAACACTCTATATAGGACACCTTTACTTCTTTCAGCAAAAACCCAGTCCACCGGTCAAACTCTCTGTATTCAAACTGCCATTTTCCATTTTCTCTTTTCCATCTGACCATGGACGGATAGTCACACCATGTCTGATGATACCACGGTTCTTCCACGATCGAAGCTGTTCCGATTTTTCCACCAGCCTCCATATAAGGCCGCATCTGCCGTTTCATGATCTGAAGATGCTCCCTGCCAAAAGGTTCAACCTGATAATATGCCGCACTGGCATAAGGATACTGCCACAGATTCAGATAATACTCATTGTCCTGGTCCAGCTTAAGATCCAGCACCCGGATCTTTAACTTCAGGCTCTGCTCCCCACCTTGTTCTGTTCTCACCCGGATTTTTGTACTGTAAAGCCCCGGTTTTGCATCCTGAGTCGTTGACACCGTGATCCAGATCGGCTGGATGATTCTTCCGTTCTTCTCCAACAGCTTTTCACGCTCCATCTGTGAACCATAGATCACATCCGCACTATAGCTTTTGTCTCCCTTCGGTGCTTCCGGCAGACGGTACGGCCTCGACTCCGGGATCCAGTTACTTCCCGTATACGTGCTGATCCATTTTTGAAATTCTGCTCTTACCTCTATCCCTTCAGACAAATTTCCTTTTTCATTCATCACCGGATCTGCGATCAGTTCCAGGTCTTCTGCCTTTTCGTCCAGGATCACTTCCGCCGCTGCATTTCCACGGTCTCCCTGCCATAAAAGCAGTCTCTCCTCCTGCCGATGCTGCTCCGGTATTCTGTCCCACTCGGCTCTCCGTTCTTTTTTTATAAATGTATACTGACTGATTCCCATGGTTCTCTCCTGCTATCAATTATTTTCATCTGTTAACGCTCATTATATCACAGGAAGAAAAAAGATACCCATAGATTTCTCTACGGATATCTTTTTCAGAGAAGATTCCTGTTATATTTTTCAGAGGAATTTCCTACTGTATATTCAGGTTTGTATAACCCATCAGGCTTTCATCAATTTCTCTTGCAACTTCGCGGCCCTCGCGGATCGCCCACACAACAAGTGACTGTCCCCGGTGCATATCCCCTGCTGTAAACACATTTTTTACATTCGTCGCATATCTGCCCGGCTCTGTTTTTACATTCGTGCGTTCATTGATTTCCACACCAAATGCTTTTGTCACATAATCCTGGCTTCCAAGGAATCCTGCTGCGATCAGAACCAGATCCACCGCCACTGTATATTCACTTCCCGGAATTTCTTCCATTCTCATGCGTCCGGTCTTTTCGTCTTTTTTACTCTCAAGTTTCACAAGAACAGCCTTACACAGCTTTCCTTTCTTATCCTTGATAAATTCTTTGACCGTTGTGGTATACACACGCGGATCTGCACCAAAAACTGCGATTGCCTCCTGCTGGCCATAATCAGTCTTGCAGACTCTCGGCCATTCCGGCCATGGATTGGATGCAGCTCTCTGATCCGGTGCCTTGGGCATCATTTCCAACTGAACCACACTTTTTGCTCCATGACGGATGGAAGTTCCAACACAGTCATTTCCTGTATCTCCACCACCGATGACCATGACCTTCTTTCCTTTTGCAGAAATATATGTGCCATCCTTTAACTGCATATCATTTGCCCATAAGGCTTTTGTCGTTGATTTCAGAAAATCTACCGCAAAGTAAATTCCTTCTGCATCCCGCCCCGGTACTTTGATATCTCTTGGATTGGATGCACCACATGCAAGTACAACCCGGTCATAATTTTTCAGGATCTCTGACGGCTTGATTTCTTTTCCTACATCACATCCGGTCCGAAACTCAATTCCTTCCTCTTTCATGATCTCGATCTTGCGGTCAATGATCTGCTTTTCCAGCTTCATATTCGGAATACCATACCGCAGCAGACCGCCCGGCTTGTCTTCCCGTTCAAATACCGTCACCTGATGTCCTCTCTGATTCAGAAGATCTGCGGCAGCAAGTCCGGACGGACCGGATCCGATCACTGCAACTTTCTTTCCGGTTCTTACTTTCGGTGGATTTGCCTTGGCATAACCCATCTCATAAGCATTTTCAATGATGGCATATTCATTGCTCTTTGATGCCACTGCCTCCTGGTTCAGTCCACAGGTGCAGGCATTCTCACACAGTGCCGGACATACACGGGAGGTGAACTCCGGGAAATTATTTGTCTTCTTCAGACGCAGATAGGCTTCTTTCCAGTTTCCGTTATAAATCAGATCATTCCATTCCGGTACTAAATTGTGGAGCGGACATCCGCTTGCCATCCCTGCCAGTAATTTTCCTGACTGACAGAATGGAACTCCGCACGCCATACAGCGTGCTCCCTGAAGTTCCTGTTCTTCCTTTGATAACGGCGTATGGAACTCGTTAAAATGCTGTATTCTCTCAAGTGGTGTCTCCGCTATTTTATCCTGTCTTTTATAATCCATAAATCCTGTCGGTTTTCCCATCTTCCTACGCCTCCTATCTTCCGTTCTTAATCAGGTTAAATGCCTCGATCTTTGCTTTTTCTCTGCTCAGACCTTTTTCTTCCATCTGAATGATCGTTGACATCATTTTCTCATAATCTTCCGGTATGATCTTCTTGAACTTCGGAAGATACTCTTTAAAGTTATCAAGGATCTTCTTTCCGACCTCTGAATTTGTATAGGCTACATGCTCCTGGATCATGCCTTTGAGTTCCTGCACATCATACTTATCGGTCACACGCTCGATGTTGACCATCGCTTTGTTGACTTTCTGATAAAGTCTGCTGTCAAGGTCAAGAACATAAGCAATACCGCCGCTCATTCCTGCTGCAAAGTTCTTTCCAACCTGTCCCAGTACAACGACACATCCTCCGGTCATGTACTCGCAGCCGTGATCGCCGACACCTTCTACCACTGCTCTGACTCCTGAGTTTCTTACTGCAAATCTTTCTCCTGCCACACCACCGACAAATACTTTACCACTGGTAGCTCCATATAAAGCAACGTTACCGATGATGATATTCTCATCTGATTTGAACTTCACGCCCTTCGGCTGGCATACGACCAGTTTACCACCGGAAAGACCTTTTCCGAAATAATCGTTGCTGTCTCCGGTCAGTTCAAGAGTCAGTCCCTTCGGAATAAATGCACCAAAGCTCTGACCGCCTGCTCCTTTACACTGGATCACGAAGCTGTCTTCTTCCAGTCCTTCAGGATATCTTCTCGTGATCTCTGATCCGAAGATTGTTCCGAATGCACGGTCTGTATTCGTGACATCGACTTCAAGTCCTCTCTTTTCTCCCCGCTCAAGTGCCGGAAGAAGCTGCTTTACAAGCACTTTTTCATCCAGGGTCTTACCAAGTTCAAAATCGTAAACTTTCTTTGGATTGAAGATCATGCCTTTCTTTTCTTTTGCATATGGGTTATACAGCACGCTGCTCAGATCCAGCATAGCCGCACGACGGGAAGTCGGTACATCCTTCACTTTCAAAAGATCGGTACGTCCAACCAGTTCGTCTACTGTGCGGACACCCAGCTTTGCCATATATTCTCTCAGTTCTTCTGCAATAAACCGCATGAAGTTGACTACATACTCCGGCTTTCCTGTAAATCTCTTTCTCAATTCCGGGTTCTGCGTAGCAACTCCCACCGGACACGTATCCAGGTTGCAGACTCTCATCATCACACAGCCCATCGTTACAAGCGGAGCTGTGGCAAATCCGAACTCTTCTGCTCCAAGCATTGCTGCGATCGCCACATCACGGCCGCTCATCAGCTTGCCGTCTGTCTCAATGCGGACACGCTCACGCAGCCCATTCTGGATCAGTGTCTGATGCGTCTCGGCAAGTCCGAGTTCCCACGGAAGTCCTGCATTCTGAATGGAGCTTCTCGGAGCAGCTCCGGTTCCTCCGTCATAACCTGAGATCAGGATGACTCCTGCACCAGCTTTCGCAACACCGGCTGCCACAGTACCGACTCCTGCCTCTGATACAAGCTTCACTGAAATCCTTGCATTTTTATTTGCATTCTTACAGTCATAGATCAACTGTGCCAGGTCTTCGATGGAGTAGATATCATGGTGCGGCGGTGGTGAGATCAGACTGACTCCCGGTGTTGAATGACGGGTCTTTGCGATCCACGGATATACCTTTCCTCCCGGAAGATGTCCACCTTCTCCTGGTTTTGCTCCCTGTGCCATCTTGATCTGAATCTCTTTTGCACTGACAAGATATCTTGATGTCACTCCGAAACGTCCTGAAGCCACCTGCTTGATGGCCGAGCATTTATTTGTATCCAGTCGCTCGATATCCTCTCCACCTTCACCGGAGTTGGATTTTCCGTGAAGCATGTTCATGGCGATTGCCATGGTCTCATGAGCTTCTTTGGAAATGGATCCGTAGGACATGGCTCCTGTCTTAAATCTTGTTACGATAGAATCTACGCTTTCCACTTCTTCGATCGGAACACTCTTCTTCGGATAATTAAATTCAAGCTGGCCCCTCAGGTTGATCTTTTCGCCCTCTTCATCCACCATCTGTGTGTACTGTTTGAACAGATCATAACTTCCTGTTCTTGTAGACTGCTGAAGCATGTGGATCGTCTGTGGATTGTAAAGATGTTCTTCTCCACCGCTCTTATATTTATGCTTTCCGACGCTGTCCAGTGTCATATCTACAGCAAGTCCCAGCGGATCAAAGGCCTCTGTATGGAATGCAGTATAATCTTCTGCAATCTCCTCAATTCCGATTCCACCGACACGGCTGACTGTATCGGTAAAATAACGATTGATAAAGTCACTCTTCAGACCGATCGCCTCAAAGATCTTTGCTCCCTGATAAGACTGGATCGTTGAGATTCCCATCTTGGATGCGATCTTGATGATTCCATGAATCACCGCAGAGTTATAGTCATCCACCGCTGCGTAATAATCTTTGTGAAGCAGATTTGCCTCAATCAACTGACGGATGGACTCATGTGCCAGATACGGGTTGATCGCACATGCTCCATAGCCCAGCAGGGTTGCAAAATGATGGACCTCTCTCGGTTCCCCACTTTCCAGGATCATGGCAACAGAGGTTCTCTTCTTTGTGCGGACCAAATGCTGCTGCAATCCCGATACAGCCAGAAGTGACGGAATTGCTACATGATACTCATCTACATCCCGGTCTGTCAGGATCAGGATATTCGCTCCCTCACGGATGACTCTGTCTACTTCGATGAACAGATATTCAATGGCTTTTTCCAGGCTCGTATTCTTATAATAAGTGATCGGGATCTCTGCAACTTTGAATCCGTCCACATTCATGTTCTTGATCTTCAGAAGATCGGTATTGGTCAGAATCGGGTTATTTACCCTGAGCATCTTACAATTTTCTTCTTTCTGCTCCAGCAGGTTTCCGTCTTTTCCAATGTAGATCGTAGTGGATGTAACAATCTCCTCACGGATCGCATCAATTGGCGGGTTCGTAACCTGGGCAAATAACTGCTTGAAATATCCAAACAACGGCTGACGCTTTTTAGAAAGAACGGACAGTGGTGCATCCATTCCCATGGCTGCGATTCCCTCTCCACCGTTCTTTGCCATGGTCAGAATGGAGGTCTTCACATCTTCATAAGAATATCCGAATGCTTTCTGAAGCTGTGTACATTCTTCCGCCGTATATTTCGGAACATCTTTATTCGGGATCTTCAGATCCTTCAGAGCGATCAGATTGCTGTCCAGCCACTCACCGTACGGATGCTCGTTTGCGTATTTTTCTTTCAGTTCCTCATCATCGATCACCCGGCCTGCCACAGTATCAACCAGAAGCATCTTGCCCGGATGAAGTCTTTCTTTCATGACAATCTTTGACGGATCAATATCCAGTACTCCGACCTCAGAAGAAAGGATCAGGTTATCATCCTCTGTGATATAGTAACGGGAAGGACGAAGACCGTTTCTGTCAAGTACCGCTCCCATCACATCTCCATCGGAGAAAAGGATGGATGCCGGTCCGTCCCATGGCTCCATCATGGTTGCATAATACTGATAGAAATCTTTCTTGTTCTGAGACATTTCATTGTTGTTGACCCATGGTTCAGGAATTGCGATCATGACTGCCAGCGGAAGCTCCATTCCACTCATGACCATAAATTCCAGTGCATTGTCAAGCATTGCCGAGTCAGAACCGGAGGTATTGATCGCCGGAAGAACTTTATGAAGCTCACCTTTCAGCTTGCCTGCCTCCATCGTTTCTTCTCTGGCACGCATCTTATCCGCATTACCACGAATTGTATTGATCTCTCCGTTATGCACGATGAAACGGTTCGGATGGGCTCTCTGCCAGCTTGGTGCTGTATTCGTACTGAAACGGGAATGTACCATGGCAATGGCTGATACATACTCCTCATCCTGCAGATCTGCAAAGAAAAGGCGGAGCTGTCCTACAAGGAACATCCCTTTATAGACAATCGTTCTGCTGGAGAGTGAAACGACATACGTGTCATCACTGCTCTGTTCAAAGATCCTTCTTACCACATACAGCCGGCGGTCAAATTCCAGTCCCTTTGCATACCTGGACGGACGTTCGATAAACGCCTGCATGATACACGGCATACAGTCAACCGCACTTTTTCCGAGGATATCCGGGTGGATCGGAACTTCTCTCCATCCTAAGAATTTCAGTCCTTCTTTTTTTACGATCACCTCAAAGATCTTCTTCGCCTGATTTCTCTTCAGCTCGTCCTGCGGAAGGAAGAACATTCCCACACCATAATCTCTCTCTCCTTTGAGATCGATCCCGAGTGGCTGACAGACCTTTTTAAAAAAGTTATGTGGAATCTGTGTCAGGATTCCGACACCATCTCCTGTCTTTCCCTCTGCATCCTTTCCGGCTCTATGCTCCAGATTTTCCACGATATGCAGTGCACCTGCTACTGTACTGTGGCTTTTCTGACCTTTAATATTAACGATTGCTCCAATACCGCAGTTATCATGTTCAAAACTTTCACGATACAGACCCTGCTGTGGGATTTCATTTTCTTTCCTCATAGTCGCTGTCCTTTCTTTTGCATATTTAAAACTTTTTTAAAATATAACTCTTTTTCCCCATCTTGTAAACAGGAATTTTCTGTAAATTATCTGATAATTCGACTTTTTATTATTTTATTTTTAATTGTCTGATTATTTAAGTTTTTTATAAATTTAACATCAATTCCTGATATCTTTTATATTTCCTTTAATCACTGGATTTTTCTTCATAAAAGTAAAAAAATACGCAACAGGTCACACGCCCCATTGCGTACAATTCAAGATTGTATTTTTATAAATACAATTTTCTATATAATGTTCCTGTTATGGTTCATCGTTTTCCCTTGAAGGTTTTTTCTCCATTACCGGATCACCGATCTTCTGTATCATAACAAATAAGACGGAACAGAAGAAAGCACTTAAAATGATCGCCAGTCCCATCCTCATCAGATCTCCTGCCAGCCATCTGAACAGACCGACCCCGGTAAAGAGGATCGACCCGGTATTCAGGCAGATATGCAAACCTATCGCTGCCTTCACTGAGCCATACTTTTCATAGACATAGCACAGCAGGATTCCCAGCAGAAATGCATAAACGGTCTGGATCATCGTCAGATGCGTCACCGAAAAGAAAACCGATGACCACAGTGCCGCATAATAAAAGCCCTTTGTCTCTCTGTATCTGCGATACAGAACCCCCCGGAACATCATCTCTTCTGCGACCGGGATAATGATCCCCACAACCACAACCTGAACAAAAATCGGTGCGGCATAGGTACTCTGTACACTCTGCTGATAGCTGTTGCTGTTCATCGCAAGCTGTGCCACAACAGACAGACAGGTTACTCCGATACTTCCTGCTGCTCCCATCAGGATCAGCCAGAGATAGTTTCCGGCAGATACTTTTTGCCGCTGCGGTATCCCTGCCTGCTTCTCTTTCTTTCTGTCCAGACGAAATAAAGATACCGTAAGAATCAATGTGAAAAGTGCTGTCACACCGTTAATCTCTGTAGCATATTTCAACACCAGCTCCAGCCCCGGCTGCATCGTCTCCATATAATATTTATTTACCACATCTGTATAATTCATTTCTGAAGCATGGTTCATAACCAGACTCAGATACTTTGCTGCATAAGGAAGCATGACCAGCATCGAAACGATAATCTCTGCAACTAACTGGATCACCCAGTATCCCAGCAGCGGTCCTGCCAGATGCCAGAATGGATTTTGCTTTTTTTTCTGATTCATCTACAGTTCCTCCGCTTTCCTCAGAATCCAGTTCTGCAGTTCCTCTTCCGTTCCTCTGACTGTTCCCTGTACCATCTCCGGTCTTCCTCCACCGCGTCCTTCAAATGCGGCATTCAGCTCTTTCGCCATATTTCTCACATCTACATCCCGGCTTCCAATCACATACCGGTATCCTGCAGCATCATTTCCACTGAACACGGCACAAAGCTTCCGATTTTTCTCAAGGACTGCATTCATCAGTATCCTGAGAGAGTCTCCCTGGATTCCTTCCGGGAAAATACAGACAATCTGCTCTGACTCCGGAATCTGCTCCGCTTTACACCGGATCAGTTCCTGCTCCTTTTCTGCCAGTTCTGTCTTCTTTTCCGCCAGCTCTTTCTGCAGATGTGCCACGGCATCGGTCAGTTCATTTTCTTTTGCACACAGCATCGCTGAAATTTCTTTTGCCTGCTTCTGCTTTAAAGCATAATCAGCCATTGCCCTGCCTCCGCAAAGCATCGTTACACGCACACCGCCTTTATACCGCTGCATGCCAACCAGCTTGATCAGTCCGATCTCTCCCGTAAAATCTACATGCGGTGCACAGCAGGCACAGGCATCATATCCGGGAACGATAACCACTCTCACCTGTCCGGTGATCTCGATCTTGCTCCGGTAAGTCATCTCTTTTTCCTCTTCTTTGGAAGGATAAAGGATCTGTATTTTGAGATTTTCCCAGACTGCCTGATTTGCACGAAACTCTATTTCCTGCAGATCTTCCACCGGGATCTCTCCGTTAAAATCCATCGTACAGTCTTCATTTCCCAGATGAAAACCAACATTTTCATAACCATAGCGTTCATGCACGATTCCGGAGACGATATGCTCACCTGTATGTTGCTGCATCTTCATAAACCGCAGTTCCCAGTCAAGCTGTCCTGTCACCTTTTCTCCGACCGGCAGTTCCCCGTCCGTTCTGTGGAGGATCTGTCCATCCTGCTCCTGCACATCCAGTACCTTTGCATCCCCCAGATATCCGGTATCTGCATACTGACCGCCCCCTTCCGGGAAGAAAGCGGTCTGATCCAGTACGATTTCATAATATTTTTCCTTTTTCTGACAGGAGAGGACCGTCGCTTCAAATGACTTCTGATGACTGTTATTATAAAATAATTTTTCTGTCTGCGAGCTTTCCATCAATCCATTTTCCGTCATGAAGTCTTACATCCTTTCCGGTGCAGTGAATCCAAGCAGATCAATACAAGTCTCCAGAACTTTTTTCGCCAGATTCAGGAGTGCGATATAGCCACTCTTCTTTGCCTCATCCTCTTCAGACAAGATCTTTGTCTCATGATAGAACTTATTAAATTCATTGGCGAGATCATAAATATAAGCACAAAGCTTATGCGGTGCTGTCTCGGCATATACGGTATCGATCACTTCATTAAATTTCAGAACCTGCAGCATCAGTGCCTTTTCTGCCGCATTTTCTGCTGCAAGAATCTTCGCTCCCTCTGCATTTCCGCCATTCTCCGCATATTTCTTGAGGATGGACTTGATACGCACGATCGTATAAAGGATATACGGTCCTGTATTTCCCTCAAAAGATGTAAAGCGGTCTACATCAAAGATATAATCCTTGGATGCCTGATTGGAAAGATCTCCATACTTAATGGCAGCAAGACCGACTTCCGCCGCTGTCTTTCTTGCATCCGCCTCCTCTACTGTACGGTTGTCCATAATCTTCTTATACATCTCTTCGTCAATCTCACGGATCAGGTTCTCAAGACGCATTACACCGCCTTCTCTTGTCTTGAACGGCTTGCCGTCCTTTCCATTCATCGTACCAAATCCGAGGAATTTCAGCTCGGTCTCCGGTCTTACAATTCCTGTCTTCTTTGCACAGCGGAATACCTGGATAAAATGAAGTTCCTGACGTTTATCCACAACATAGATCACTTCATCCGGCTGATATAACTCTTCACGCTCTACCAGCGTTGCAAGATCCGTCGTGTCATACAATGCCGCACCGTCTGACTTCAGGATCATACACGGAGGGACTTCCTTATTATCTGTCTCTTCTGCCACATCCACAACCAAAGCTCCCTGGTCATAATGTGCAAAGCCTTTCTCTTTAAGCATCTCTACCATGCCCGGAATGTATTTCTGTGCATCTGCCTCACCTTTCCACAGATCAAACTCCACATTCAGACGCTCATAATTCTTCTTTAAGTCTGTCACAGACACATTCATAATGTGCTTCCAGATCGCACGATATCCCTTATAACCATTCTGCAGCAGATAAGTCGCATGCAATGCTTCTTCTCTGTAATCCTCATGCTCTTTGGCATAGGCACTGGCAGTCGGATAGATTTCTTCCAGTTCGCTGATCGTAAACGGAGCTTCCTCCGGGTATTCTCCTCCAAAAGACTCATCAAAATATGGCAGATCCGGCTGACGCTTTTTCAGCTCCATAATGATCAGTCCCATCTGATATCCCCAGTCACCTAAATGAATATCTCCGGTCACTTTATTTCCTTTATAGCGGATGATCCGCTTGATGCTCTCTCCGATAATCGCTGAACGAAGATGACCTACATGAAGCGGCTTCGCCACGTTGGGTCCGCCATAATCAATCATGACAGTCTTTGGCTCTGCTTCTTTCTCCACGCCTAAATTCTCATCTGCAGCCATCTCATTCAGATATTCTGCCACAAACTCCGGCTTCAGCTTCAGATTAATAAATCCCGGCTTCACTGCCTCTGCCTGTGCAAAGCACTGACTCTCTGCCAGATTTACCACAACGTCCTCTGCGATCATGATCGGGGCTTTTTTATACTTCTTTGCTCCTGCCATAGCACCATTACACTGGTACTCGCACAGATCCGGGCGGTTAGAAAGAGTCACTCTTGCAAGCTCTTCACCGTAACCGGCCTTTACAAATGCCTCTTTCATCTCTATTGTAATTAACTCCAGTAATGTTCTCACTTTCCACACTCCTTTTGAATCTCTCGTATCTAAGATCTGTCTCTGGATCTTCAGTCTTTTCAGACTCGAACAACAGTAATCTTTATTTTATCATGAATATTCCCAGACGGCAAGTCACTAGCTATTTTTACTTGTATAGGTGTGTAGCTATCTTTACTGACATTTCTGCTATTTATCTTTCATGATGCCAGGGTCAAAAAGTCTAAGCCCATATGAGCTTGCTCATAGGTGGGTGAGCAACTGACAGCAAATATTTTAGCCGAAAGTAAAACCGAAGATTTCCTTGCTCCTTCTTTCAGATTCCTTTATAATGGAGTAATACTTTCAGAAAGGACGGATTTATCTATGAAATTAGGTTCTCACGTAAGCATGAGTGGAAAGGAGATGCTCCTTGGTTCTGCGAAAGAAGCAGTCTCCTATGGAGCTGATACATTTATGTTCTATACCGGTGCTCCGCAGAATACCCGCCGAAAAGACATCAGCGAACTTCAGATTGATCCTGCCTGGGAATACATGAAAGCCCATGGCATTCAGGAGATTGTTGTCCACGCTCCCTACATCATCAATCTCGGAAACACCGTCAGACCAGAAACTTTCTCCCTTGCTGTTGAATTTCTCGCCAAAGAGCTTGAACGTACCATTGCCTGTAAAAGCCACACCCTGATCCTTCATCCCGGTTCCCATGTAGGCGAAGGAATTGAGGCCGGAACCGCACAGATTATTAAAGGGCTGAACGAAGTCCTCTCTTCTGACACAGACTGCTGCATTGCACTGGAGACCATGGCCGGAAAAGGCTCGGAAATTGGTCGTACCTTTGAAGAACTGGCTGCCATTTACGATGGTGTAACGCATAACGACAAACTGCGGGTGTGCTTTGATACCTGTCACACCAGTGACAGCGGATATGATATCATCCATCATTTCGATGCTGTCATGAATTCTTTTGACCGTATCCTCGGAAAAGAACAGATTGCTGTCTTCCATATCAACGACAGCAAGAATCTCCCCGGTGCAGCAAAAGACCGGCATGAAAATCTCGGATTCGGACAGATTGGATTTGATGCCCTGAACTATATTGTTCATCATCCCGACTTTGAAAATGTCCCCAAAATCCTCGAAACTCCCTATATTCCTTCTGCAACAAAAGCGAAAAAATCTTATGCTCCTTATAAATATGAGATACAGATGCTGAGAGAACAGGTTTTTAATCCACATATGAAAGAACAGATTCTTGCCGATGCAGAAAACTAGCAGAAAGTCTCCGGATGCTGGTCACCGGTCTTATGAACAGTAAAATTTTTTCTGCTCATGATGAAATCCATCAACAAGATTCACCCTTTACTTTTCTTTTATTTTATGGTAGGATAAATAAGGTTGTTGATGAATTTCATCATACAATCGGAATGCGTCTGTAGCTCAGTGGATAGAGCGATGCCCTCCGGAGGCATGTGCGGCGGTTCGACTCCGCTCAGACGCTATAAGATATATAGGATAAAAAAGTCCTGTTATTTCAGCACATTCAGATGGCTGAGAATAACAGGATTTTTTCATATAGTTTTTTATTCACAATCTGCAAGGATGTGGTCTTTCATTTCAGGATCAAACCGGTTGTTTCTTAGCATTTCAATCTCATACTTATAAGGGGCATAAGATTTCTTTGCTTTTGTTACAGAAGGAATATAAGGAGTCTCAAGGATCTTCGGTACAGATTCGAAATCCGGGTGATGGACAATTGTAGAAATTGCATCAAAACCGATTTCTCCAAAGCCGATATTTTCATGCCGGTCTTTTGCGGCTCCTGGAATATTTTTGCTGTCATTGATATGGAAGACGGCAATCTGATCTTTTCCAAGCAGACGGTCAAAAGACTCCATAACATCATCAAAATGATGGATGATATCATATCCGCTGTCGCTTGTATGACAAGTGTCAAAGCAGACTCTCAATTTATCATTCTGGACAACTCCATCATAAATCCGGGCAAGTTCTTCAAAATTCCGTCCGATTTCTGATCCCTTTCCGGCCATTGTTTCAAGGGCAATACAGCAGTCAGTCTCAGCAGTGAGAACTTCATTGAGTCCTTTGATGATCTGTGCAGTTCCGATTTCGACACCGGCACCTACATGAGCACCCGGATGAAGGATCAGAGTGTGGCTTCTGCAGGCAATCGTGCGGTCGATTTCTTTTGCCAGAAATTCTACGGCAAGAGAGAACGTCTCTGGTTTTATTGAATTACCGAGGTTGATGATATAAGGTGCATGAACGACAATTTCATCAATTCCGTGTTCTTTCATATATTCCCATGCTGGTTCGATATTCAATTCACTGATTTCTTTTCGGCGGGTATTCTGTGGGGCTCCGGTATAAAACATAAATGTATTGGCACCGTAAGAAACGGCTTCTTTCGCAGAACCAAGAAGCATTTCTTTTCCACTCATGCCAACGTGTGAACCTAATTTTAACATTGTTGGATATCCTTTCTGTCTGATGTTATATCATACAGGATGTAGAAACTGTATGTGTAAAGCTGTGGTTACATTATAAGTATTGGTTATTTTTATGTCAATTGGTTTCGGGGGCAGTCCAGATCAATTTGAATCGTTGCCGTTACTGTGCACAGTAACGCTTGCTGTTCTGTTGGATACATGATAGAATAAATAGTGGCTGTTTGTCTCCAGAAAAGTTGGGAGGCAGACTTGTTTTAATAAAATTGCCGTCAGGCAGAAAAGACAAACGAAAAGTAAAGAGGAGTGTGAAACTTTGAAGACATTACTGGAAATGATCACAATAGAAATGAAAGAAGCGTTCAAAGCAGCAGGATATGATGAAGAGCTTGCAAGAGTTACGCTTTCCAACCGCCCGGATCTCTGTGAATATCAGTGTAATGGTGCAATGGCAGGTGCGAAGAAATATAAGAAGGCTCCGATCATGATTGCAAATGCAGTTGTGGAAGAACTTGCAGATAGCAAGTATTTTGCATCAGCAGAAGCGGTGAATCCGGGATTTATCAACCTGAAGCTGGCACCGGAAGTTGTTGCAGAGTATTTGAATGAGATGGCAGCAGATGAGAATCTTGGCGTTGAAAAAGAAAAGAATCCGAAAAAAGTTATTATTGATTACGGCGGACCGAACGTGGCAAAACCGTTGCATGTCGGACATCTTCGTTCTGCGATTATCGGAGAGAGCATTAAACGTATTATCCGTTTTAAAGGAAATGATGTAACAGGAGATATCCATCTGGGAGACTGGGGATATCAGATGGGCCTGATCATCACAGAGTTGAAAAAACGTAAACCGGAACTCCCGTATTTTGATGAGAGTTTTGAAGGAGAATATCCCGAAGAAGCACCATTTACGATCAGTGAACTGGAAGAGATTTATCCTACAGCAAGTGCTTATGCAAAAGAGCACGACGATTATAGAGAAGAAGCACTTCATGCAACTTATCTGTTACAGAATGGATATAAAGGATATCGTGCAATCTGGAAACATATCATGAATGTGTCTGTAACTGACTTGAAGAAGAACTACGAGCGACTGAGTGTAGATTTTGATCTCTGGAAAGGTGAAGCAGATGCCCAGGCATATATTCCGGATATGGTTGAGATGCTCAAGGAGAAAGGATTCGCACATTATGATGAGGGTGCGCTTGTAGTAGACGTTGCAGAAGAGACAGATAAGAAAGAGATTCCTCCGTGTATGATTCTGAAATCTGACGGAGCTGCGCTGTATGATACAACAGATCTTGCTACACTGGTAGAACGTGAGAAACTGTATGATCCAGATCAAGTAATCTATGTTGTTGATAAGCGTCAGGAACTGCATTTTGTGCAGGTATTCCGTTGTGCGAAGAAGACAGGAATTGTAAAACCGGAGACAGAACTTACATTCCTTGGATTTGGTACAATGAACGGAAAAGATGGTAAGCCGTTTAAGACAAGAGAAGGCGGTGTTATGCGTCTTGAGAATCTGATCCGTGAGATTGATGATGAGATGTATAAGAAGATCATGGACAACCGTACAGTAGAGGAAGAAGATGCAAGACGTACAGCAGAAGAAGTTGGACTTGCAGCGATCAAGTACGGAGATCTTTCTAACCAGGCTTCTAAGGATTATATCTTTGATGTTGACAGATTTACTTCCTTTGAGGGAAATACAGGACCGTATATTCTTTATACAATCGTTAGAATTAAGTCTATTCTCAAGAAATATGCTGAGAATGGCGGAGTTCTTGACGGAACGATCAGACCGGCTGAGAATGATGCAGAGAAGTCTCTGATGCTTCAGGTAGTGAAATTCAATGAAGTGATCGATAATGTATATAAAGAGACAGCTCCTCATAAGTTGTGTGCATATATCTATGATCTTGCGAACGACTTTAATAAGTTCTATCATGAGACAAAGATTCTTGCAGAAGAAGACGAAGAGAAGAAGAAAGGCTATCTTGCACTTCTTACACTTGCGAAAAAAGTGCTTGAGACTTGCATCGACCTTCTTGGCTTTACAGCTCCGGAAAGGATGTAATACGAATTATGACAGAAAATGGATTGATGGATGGTACAAGAACAGAAAAACTGTTTTACAATGACAGCCATCTTTCAAAATTTACTGCAATGGTTCTGGAATGTGAGCCATATGAGAAAAAGGAAGGATGCTATGCGGTAGAACTTGAACGTACAGCATTCTTTCCGGAAGGCGGCGGACAGTATGCAGATACAGGAAAACTGAAGGATGCGAAGGTATCTGATGTTCGGGAAAAGAATGGAAGAATTCTGCATATTACAGATCAGCCGTTTGAAGCAGGAGAGATTGTTGAAGGCGAGATCGACTGGGAGACCAGATTTATGAAGATGCAGCAGCACACCGGAGAGCATATTGTTTCCGGAATCGTGCATGCAAGATACGGTTTCAACAATGTCGGATTTCATCTTGGAACAGAAGATTGTACGATGGATTTTGATGGAGAGATATCAAAAGAAGCACTGCAGGAGATTGAACTTGAAGCAAATCGTGCAGTGTGGAAGAATCTGACAATCGAAGTGTCTTATCCATCCAAAGAAGAGCTGGAAGAACTGGATTATCGCAGTAAGATTGAGATTGAGGGACAGGTTCGTATCGTATCGGTTCCGGGATATGATATCTGTGCGTGCTGTGCGCCGCATGTTGAACGCACAGGAGAGATCGGTATGATCAAGCTTGTTAATATGCAGCGATACAAAGGCGGCGTTCGTGTGACAATGCTCTGTGGAAGCCGTGCACTTACAGATTATGAGAAGAAGCAGGAACAGAACAGGAAAATTTCAGCGTTGCTCTGTGCGAAAGAATATGAGACAGCAGAGGCAGTGGGACATTTGAAAGAAGAGCTGGATTCTTTGAAACGGACACTGGTGGAGAAAGAACGCCAGCTTGTACACGTCTGGGCGCAGTCTGTTCCGGAAGAAGAAAAAACGGTCTGTATGTTTTCAGAGGATATCAGTGCGGATGCCATGCGTCAGTATGTGAATGAAGTGCTTGAAAAAGAAAGAATTCTTTGTGCTGTGTTTTATGGAAATGATGTAGCGGGATACCGTTATGTGATCGGAAGCAGAACCCAGGATCTTCGTGCATTTTCCAAAATGTTAAATGCTGCATTCGAAGGACGGGGAGGCGGAAAGCCGGAGATGGTTCAGGGAACTGTAAAAGGTGAAGCAAGAAAGATCAGAGAGTGGATTCAGAAGATAGCGGAGGAATTGTCTTATGAAAAATGATCCGAGACGCTCCTTCTGGAGAGCTGCCGGTCCTCTACTTGGATTCTGGGGAATCCAGCTGGTGATGGAATTTGTGATTGAGTTTATAATCATTCTTCCTTTTATGGGGGAAGCATCTTCCAGGATGACACAAAGTGGAGAAGTCCTTAATTATCAGGAAATGATGAATAAGTACTATGAAGTATTAAGTCCTGCGTTTGATAAAATCATAGGAGGTCAGGTTGCGATTGCAGGGATTGCTACAGCAGCGACGTTGTTTCTGACAGTTACGTTGTTTGTTATCGATCGAAAGAAAGAGCAGATTGCAGGGATACAGCGGATGGGAGTTCAAAAGCCACTGAAGAATTACTGGTCACTTCTTGTGATGGGAGTGATCGGAAGTATTGGTGCTACATGTCTGTCCGTTATGGCACAGGCCGTTTTGGTCGATCCGGAGTATGTTCAGACAGCACAGAATATGTATTCAGCAGATTTTGTGGTCCAGATTATTGTATTTGGATTTGCAATTCCGATTGCAGAGGAATTTATGTTCCGCGGAGTGCTTTATCAGAGGTACCGGGAGACCAGAGGATTTTATTATGCGGCAATCTGGTCAGCGCTGTTTTTCTCGGTCACACACACCAACACGGTACAGATGATCTACACTTTTCTCTTAGGAATTCTTCTGTGCTATGTTTATGAGAAATTTGGTTCAATGAAAGCTCCGATTATGCTTCACATTGTTTTGAATCTGGGATCTTTGATCTTTACAGATATCGGAGTGTTTAACTGGCTTGCCAGAGAACCGTTTAAAATGGCAGCGGCAGTGATTATCAGCACATTTATCTGTGCAGCTTGTTTTGTGTGGATTCAGAGAAGCGGGGATCCGGTGAGTACTCAGAAAACAGAGGAATAATGAAGAAATACAAATGAAATAAATTGTACTGATAAAAATACAATCTTAAATTGTGCGCGATGAGGTGCGAAACCTTGTCGCGCTTTTTCTTTTTAATCTATTATTTTATCAAATAAAATCAAAGAAAAACAGAAATCTTAATAATTAATATTATTTTTATAAGGAAATCAAAATAATCTGACTATTCGAATAAAATCAATGAAAAATCAAATAATCAGACAATTCACAAGGATTTCCCTATTTACAGCCTGGGTAAAAGGGTGTATATTCTAGAAAAAGTTTTACACGACGTGAGAAAGAAATGATTGAATGCGCCGAATAAAGAAGATTTTAAAGTAAACTTTAGATTACAGGAAGAAAGGATAGCGACTATGAGGAAAGAAATGGAAAGTCAGAATCGTGGTCTTTACCGCGAAAGTTTTGAACATGATAACTGTGGTATTGGTGCAATTGTCAATATCAAAGGCAAAAAGACACATAGTACAGTGGCAGGAGCCTTGAGTATTGTAGAACAACTTGAGCACAGAGCCGGAAAAGATGCAGAAGGAAAGACAGGAGATGGCGTGGGTATTCTGACACAGATTCCTCATGGATTTTTCAAGAAAGTCTGTCAGCCACTTGGAATTAAGCTGAAAGATGAAAGAGATTACGGCGTAGGTATGTTCTTTCTTCCGCAGGATGAATTAAAACGCAATCAGGCGAAAAAGATTTTCGAAGTTATTGTAAAAAAAGAAGGACTGAAACTTTTGGGCTGGAGAGAAGTTCCGATTCATCCGGACATTCTTGGAAAGACAGCGGTAGATTGCATGCCATGTATTATGCAGGCATTTATTGAACGCCCTGCAAAATACGAGAGAGGAATTGATTTTGATCGTCGACTGTATGTAGTCAGAAGAATTTTCGAACAGAGCAGTGATGACACTTATGTTGTTTCACTTTCCAGTAGAACAATCGTTTACAAAGGAATGTTCCTTGTAGGACAGCTGAGACTTTTCTTTGAAGATCTGCAGGACGAAGAATTTATTTCTGCAATTGCAATGGTGCATTCCAGATTCAGTACAAATACTGCACCAAGCTGGCAGAGAGCGCATCCGAACCGCTTTATGGTCCACAACGGAGAAATCAATACGATCCGTGGTAATGCAGATAAGATGCGTGCCCGTGAAGAGACAATGGAGGCAGGATGTCTGAAAGGTGAACTCCACAAGGTGCTTCCTGCGATCAATACTTCCGGATCTGATTCCGCGATGCTTGATAATGCATTAGAATTCATGGTGATGAGTGGAATGGATCTTCCGCTTGCAGTTATGATCTGTATTCCAGAACCATGGATCAACAATAAAGAGATGTCCCAGAACAAGAAAGATTTCTATCAGTATTATGCAACAATGATGGAGCCATGGGATGGTCCGGCGTCTATCCTGTTCTCAGATGGAGATGTTATGGGAGCTGTGCTTGACCGTAACGGACTTCGCCCTTCCAGATATTACATTACAGATGATGATAATCTGATTCTTTCTTCAGAGGTTGGAGTTTTGGATATCGATCCATCCAAGATTGTGATGAAAGAAAGACTTCACCCGGGTAAGATGCTTTTGGTTGATACGGTTGCAGGACGCGTGATCGATGATGAGGAATTAAAAGAAAAATATGCAAATCAGTTCCCATATGGAGAATGGCTGGACAGTAATCTGATTCAGTTGAAGGATTTGAAAATCCCGAATAAGGATGTGCCAAAATATACAGCTGAAGAGTGTACACAGCTTCAGAAAGCGTTTGGTTATTCTTATGAAGACGTGAAAACTTCTATTCTGACAATGGCAAAGAACGGTGCCGAAGGAACCGCAGCGATGGGAATGGATGCACCGATTTCCGTGCTTTCGCAGAAACGTCAGCCACTGTTCGGATATTTTAAACAGCTGTTTGCACAGGTTACAAATCCGCCGATCGATGCAATCCGTGAGGAAGTCGTGACTTCTACAACTATTTATGTCGGAACAGACGGTAATCTTCTGGAACAGAAGGAAGAGAACTGTAAGATGCTCAGAGTCAATAACCCGATCCTGACAAATACAGATCTTCTGAAAATTAAAAATATGAAAGTGGATGGATTCAAAGTTGCAGAGATTCCAATCACTTATTATAAAAACACAAGTCTTGAGAAGGCGATAGAGTATCTCTTCATTGAAGTTGACCGTGTGATCCGCGAGGGCGCTAATATTTTGATTCTGACAGACCGTGAGGTAGATGAATATCATGTTGCAATCCCGTCACTTCTGGCAGTATCTGGACTGCAGCAGCATCTGGTACGTACAAAGAAGAGAACCTCAGTCGCGATGATTCTGGAAAGTGGAGAGCCTAGAGAGGTTCATCATTTTGCAACACTGCTTGGATATGGAGCATGTGCAATCAATCCATATCTTGCACATGAGTCAATCCGTCATCTGATCGAGGCAAATCTGCTTCACAAAGATTATTATGCAGCAGTAGATGATTATAATTCAGCGGTAATTCATGGAATTATTAAGATTGCATCCAAGATGGGAATTTCAACAATCCAGTCCTATCAGGGAGCAAAGATTTTTGAAGCAATCGGTCTCAAGACAGATTTTATTAACCGCTATTTTACAGATACAGTCAGCCGTGTTGGTGGTATCGGTATTGAAGAAATTGCAGAAGATTACACTGCTTTCCATACAGAAGCATTCGATCCGCTTGGATTGCAGGTTGATATGACACTGGACAGTGTTGGAAAACATAAATATAAAAGTGGCGGAGAAGAACATCTCTATAATCCACAGACAATCCATATGCTTCAGCAGTCCACAAGACGTGGTGATTATGAAATGTTCAAGCAGTATACAGAGATGGTTGATGAGGAAGGCGAGAAGATCAATCTGAGAGGTCAGCTTGATTTCAATTTCCCGAAGAAGAGTGTACCGCTTGATGAAGTAGAAAGCGTAGATTCAATCGTAACAAGATTCAAGACAGGTGCGATGTCCTATGGCTCTATTTCAAAAGAAGCACATGAGACAATGGCGATCGCCATGAATATGCTTCATGGTAAATCAAACTCCGGTGAAGGAGGAGAGGATATTGAACGTCTTGACACAAACAGATGCTCTGCAATCAAGCAGGTTGCTTCCGGCCGATTCGGAGTTACATCCAGGTATCTGGTCAGTGCACAGGAAATCCAGATCAAGATGGCACAGGGAGCAAAACCAGGAGAAGGAGGACATCTTCCGGGTGGAAAGGTATATCCATGGATCGCAAAGACTCGTCATTCAACACCTGGTGTGAGTCTGATCTCACCACCGCCACATCATGACATCTATTCGATTGAGGATCTTGCACAGCTGATCTATGACTGCAAAAATGCAAATAAAAATGCTAGAATTTCTGTGAAACTGGTATCAGAAGCAGGTGTTGGAACAGTTGCTGCAGGTGTTGCAAAAGCCGGAGCCGGAGTTATCCTGATCTCAGGATATGACGGAGGAACAGGAGCAGCACCGAGAAGCTCGATTCAGAATGCAGGACTTCCGTGGGAACTTGGACTTGCAGAAACTCATCAGACATTGATTCAGAATGGTCTGCGTGAGCGTGTCCGTATTGAGACAGATGGTAAGCTCATGAGTGGGCGTGATGTTGCGATCGCAGCAATCCTTGGAGCAGAAGAGTTTGGATTTGCAACAGCTCCGCTTGTAACAATGGGATGTGTTATGATGCGTGTCTGCAACCTGGATACTTGTCCGGTTGGTGTTGCAACTCAGAATCCGGAGCTTAGAAAACGTTTCAGCGGAAAACCGGAATATGTTGTTAACTTTATGCGTTTTATTGCAGAAGAATTAAGAGAATATATGGCAAAACTTGGTGTCCGCACAGTGGATGAACTGGTAGGACGTACAGATCTTCTGAAAGTAAAAGACGTTCCGACATCAGAGCGTGCCGCAACACTGGATCTGTCACAGATTCTGTACAATCCATATGCGAAAGAGAAGAAAGGTGTTATCTTTAATCCAAAGAAAGTCTATGATTTTGAACTTAACAAGACGTTGGATGAAAAAGTACTATTGAAACAGCTTCTCCCAGCCCTTGAAAGAGGAGAAAAGAGAGGACTTGAAGTAGATGTTACAAATACAGACCGTACTTTCGGAACAATTTTCGGATCTGAGATCACAAGAAGATATCCGGAAGGACTGGAAGAAGACAGCTATGTGATCCAGTGTAAAGGTGCCGGCGGTCAGAGCTTTGGAGCATTTATCCCAAGAGGACTGACACTGGAACTGACAGGAGACAGTAATGACTATTTTGGAAAAGGACTTTCCGGTGGAAAACTGGTTGTTTGCCAGCCGAAAGGTGTGAAATTTAAATCAGATGAGAACATTATTATCGGAAATGTTGCTCTTTACGGAGCTACAAGTGGTAAAGCATTTGTAGGAGGTGTTGCCGGAGAACGTTTTGCGGTAAGAAACTCTGGTGCACGTGCAGTTGTAGAAGGTGTCGGAGATCACGGATGTGAATATATGACAGGTGGATGTGTTGTTGTACTTGGACAGGTTGGAAAGAACTTTGCAGCCGGAATGAGCGGCGGTATTGCCTATGTAATAGATCTCGATAACAGCCTGTATCGTAAAGTAAATAAAGCAATGGTCAACATTGAACGTGTCACAGATAAGTATGATGTACAGGAATTAAAAGGAATGATCCAGGAGCATGTTGCTTATACAAACTCTGAGGTAGGTAAGAAGATTCTTGATAATTTCAAAGAATATCTGCCAAAATTCAAGAAGATCATTCCGGAAGACTATGAGAGAATGATGTCCACGATCATCCAGATGGAAGAAAAAGGACTTAGCAGAGAAAAAGCAAAAATCGAAGCATTTAATATGATCAAGAACGGAAGATAGGAGGCATAGAGATGGGAAAACCGACAGGATTTATGGATTATGAAAGACAGGATAAACCGGCAGAGAGCCCATTGGAACGCATCAAACATTTCAATGAGTTCCATACGCCTCTTAGCAAAGAAGAACAGGAACTTCAGGGCGCGCGCTGTATGGCGTGCGGAGTTCCGTTCTGCCAGTCTGGAAAGCCGCTTGCAGGAATGGCCAGTGGATGTCCACTGCACAACCTTGTGCCGGAGTGGAATGACTTGATCTACAATGGAAACTGGAAGGAAGCTTATTTACGTCTGAAAAAGACAAACAATTTTCCGGAATTTACTTCCCGTGTATGTCCGGCACTGTGTGAAAATGCATGTACCTGTGGACTGAATCAGGAAGCAGTTGCATCAAAAAGTAATGAATATGCAATTATTGAAAATGCATATGAGATGGGATATGCAAAGGCAAATCCGCCGAAAGTGCGTACGGGAAAGAAAGTCGCAGTGATCGGTTCCGGTCCGTCCGGACTTGCGGCAGCAGATCTTCTGAACAGAAGAGGTCATCAGGTAACTGTTTTTGAACGTGAGGACAAACCGGGTGGATTGCTCCGCTACGGAATTCCGAATATGAAGCTGGAGAAACAGATTATCGACCGTAAGATTGCGATTATGGAAGAAGAGGGAATTATCTTCCAGACAGGATGTAATGTCGGAAAAGACGTGAAGGCGGCAGATATCCTGAAAGAATATGACCGTGTGATCCTTGCATGCGGAGCATCAAATCCAAGAGATATCAAAGCACCGGGAAGAGATGCACAGGGAATTTATTTTGCAGTAGATTTCCTGAAATCAACAACGAAAGCACTATGGGCAAATGACATGAAGCTTAAAACAGGAGGCTACATTTCTGCAAAAGGAAAAAATGTAATTGTAATCGGAGGCGGAGATACAGGAAATGACTGTGTCGGAACATCTATCCGTCATGGAGCAAAGAGCGTTCTCCAGCTGGAGATGATGCCGAAAGCACCGGACGAGAGGACACCGCTGAACCCATGGCCGGAGTGGCCAAGAGTCTGCAAGACAGATTATGGCCAGCAGGAAGCAATCGCTGTGTTTGGTTCTGATCCTCGCGTTTACACAACGACAGTGAAAGAATTCGTAAAAGACAAGAAAGGAAATCTCTGTAAGGCAGTTCTTATCAAACTTGAGAGTAAGACAGATGAGAAGACCGGACGGAAAATGATGGTTCCGGTAGAAGGAAGCGAGTATACCGTAGATGCAGATCTTGTTCTGATCGCAGCTGGATTCCTTGGAAGTCAGGATTATGTAACAAAAGCATTTGGTGTAGAAGTGAATGAACGCACAAATGTAAAGACAGAGGCAGGAAAATATTCTACCAATGTGAAAGATGTATTCACAGCCGGAGATATGCACAGAGGACAGTCTCTTGTTGTATGGGCTATCCGTGAAGGCCGTGAAGTGGCAAGAGAAGTAGATGAAAGCCTGATGGGATATACAAACTTATATATTCAGTAGAAAATAAAAGATCATACAGTGAAACAGGAATCTGGAAAGTTTATCAAAAAATAAAGAGAACTTTCCAGATTTTTTTGTTACGAAAATGTTACGAAAAAATGAAAAAAGTAAGGAGGAGTATTGAAAATATTACATAAATACGCTATAATATTGAGCATAGAATGTAAATAAAATACCCTCTTGTTACGAGAAATATGTTGAAAAAAAGCGATAGATGTTGTATTATAACATATGAGTATGTGGAATTATAATGTAACTATTTACAACGAGTTATGATACGAAAATTATAATGAATCACATGGGGGACTAGATAAAAATAAGGATAGGTGGAAAGATGAAGTTAAAAAAAGTAAGCAGCATGATTCTTGCAGTAACACTTGCATGTACAATGACTGTTACACCGGTACTTGCCGACGAAGTCAGTGATCTGAAGCAGAAGAAGCAGGAGACACAGAATCAGGTAAGCGATCTTCAGACACAGCTGAATTCACTTATGACCAAGATCTCTGATCTTGAGAATGATCTGATCGAAACAGGTGAGGAAATCTCTCAGACGGAGGAAGATCTGAAGACAGCGCAGGAGGAACAGGAACAGCAGTATGCAGCTATGAAGCTTCGTATTAAGTATATGTATGAAGAAGGAACAGGAACTGCTACAGTAGAGAAGGTACTGACATCCGGAGATATTTCCAGTGTACTGACGCAGGCAGAATATTCCCAGCAGGTACATTCTTATGACAGAGATAAGCTCGAAGAGTATGTTGCGACAGTTCAGAAAGTAGAAGATCTTAAGACAACGCTTGAGACAAAGATGGCTGATCTGCAGGAGACACAGACAGAGTATGATGCGCAGAAGGATGAACTGAATACAACAATCACAGAGAAGAGTAGTGAAATCGCAAATCTCGATGTTAAGATTGATGAAGCTGTAAAGAAAGCAGCGGAAGAAGCGGCGAAGAAAGCAGCAGAAGAAGCAGCAGCGAAGAAAGCAGCTGAGGAAGCAGCTAAGAAGAATAACTCAAGCAGTAGTTCATCTAATAGAAATAACTCAAGCAATAGTTCTTCCAGTAGTTCAAACTCCAGTAGTTCGAACTCCAGCAGCTCAAGTTCAGGAAGCTCAAGCAGTAGTTCTTCCAACAGTTCAAGCTCAAGTTCTTCCTCATCAAGCCCAAGTTATAGTGCTGATAAGGGAAGCATTATTGTAAATGCAGCTTATTCACAGATCGGAGTTCCATATGTATGGGGCGGAACTACACCGGGAGTTGGACTTGACTGTTCAGGACTTGTACAGTATTGTTACAGACAGGCTGGAATTTCAATTCCAAGAACAAGTGGAGATATTCTTGCAAAAGGAACAATTGTAAGCAATCCTCAGCCGGGAGATATCTGTTGGACATCGGGGCATGTAGCGATTTATATTGGCGGAGGACAGATGATTGAAGCACAGCAGACAGGAGTACCGGTTAAGGTAAGTTCTGTACGTGTTACATATTATGTAAGATATTAGAACCAAAAAAGGAATCAGTGATGCTGATTCCTTTTTTTAAACTTTTCTTATTTGCCCGGTACAATTTCCAGCCAGTATCCGTCAGGATCTTCAATAAAATAAATTCCCATAGATGGATTTTCGAAGCAGATACATCCCATCTCTTTATGTTTTTTGTAAGCAGCATCGAAATCATCGACGGCAAATGCAAGATGGATCTCATTATCTCCCAGTTCATATGGTCGATCCATATCACGCAGCCAGGTGAGCTCTAAAAGATGCGGAGTCACACCGTCTGTGAGATATACAAGCTTAAAACTTTCGTCATCGGCAAGTTTTTCACGTTCTACTTTTAAATTCAGAGCTTTCTGGTAAAAATCCAGTGATTTTTCAAGATCATATACATTCAGGTTATTGTGTGCAAATGTAAAATTCATTTTAGTACCTCCATAGAATTATAAGATTTTTATTCACAGTCAAGTGGAATGCTGACTGGAATCTACTTTCTAAGGATATCACAGGAGGGGAGAAAAAATCAATAATGCATAGATAAAACCTGATGGGATAGAGTGATAACACGGAATATAGTGGAAAATGAATGAAAAACATTTTTGAAATGCAAAACATGTGAAAATAAAGCTGAAAAAAACAAAAAAATAAAAAAGAATGCAAGAACCCATTGACGAAACGTCAAAAATTATATACAATAACAAAAGTGAAAAAATAAAGAAAGTGGAGGATTCCTGCAATGACTGCATATAAAGATTTGAGCAAAGAAGAGTTATTGGAATTAAAGAGTGGCCTGGAGGCGCAGTTTGAAGAAGTGAAGGCAAAAGGTCTGAAACTGGATATGTCCAGAGGAAAACCGTCAGCAGACCAGCTGAATCTGTCAATGGGGATGATGGATACACTGACAAGTGGTGTTGATCTGACTTGTGAAGATGGTGTTGACTGCCGTAACTATGGCGGACTTGATGGAATTGATGAAGCAAAACAGCTTCTTGCAGATATGATGGAAGTTCCGAAAGATAACGTGATCATTTTCGGAAACTCAAGTCTGAATGTGATGTATGATACGGTAGCACGTGCAATGACACATGGTATCATGGGAAGTACTCCATGGTGTAAGCTTGATAAGGTAAAATTCTTATGTCCGGTTCCGGGATATGACAGACATTTCGCGATTACAGAGCATTTCGGAATTGAGATGATCAATGTACCGATGACATCAACAGGACCGGATATGGATATGGTTGAGAAACTTGTAAGCAGTGATCCGGCAATCAAAGGAATCTGGTGTGTACCGAAGTACTCTAACCCGCAGGGAATCACATATTCTGATGAGACAGTGTTCCGTTTTGCGAACCTGAAGCCGGCAGCAGAAGATTTCCGTATCTTCTGGGATAATGCTTACTGCGTACATCATTTATATGAAGATAAACAGGATTATCTGATTGAGATTCTGATGGAGTGTAAGAAGGCAGGTAACCCGGATATGGTTTACAAGTTTTCTTCTACATCTAAGATCAGTTTCCCGGGATCAGGAATTGCAGCAATGGCAGCATCTGATGCGAACCTGGAGGATATCAGAAGCACAATGCGTGTGCAGACAATCGGACATGATAAGGTAAATCAGCTGCGTCATGTAAGATTCTTCGGAGATATTCACGGAATTGTAGAACATATGAAGAAACATGCAGATATCCTGCGTCCGAAGTTTGAGACTGTTCTTGAAGTTCTTGAAAGAGAACTTGGCGGACTTGAGATTGGATCATGGATCGCGCCACGCGGAGGATATTTCATCTCCTTTGATGCGCTGGATGGATGTGCGAAAGCGATTGTTGCGAAGGCGAAAGAAGCTGGCGTTGTTATGACAGGAGCGGGAGCAACATTCCCTTATGGAAAAGATCCACATGACAGCAATATCCGTATCGCACCGTCTTATCCAACATCGGAAGAACTTGCAGTTGCCGCTGAAGTATTTGTATTGAGTGTAAAACTGGCAAGTGTTGATAAGATCCTTGAGACAAAATAAATAACAGCATTTTATAAAGACCTTTTGCAAGTGGTTGATCTGCCGGCAGAAGGTCTTTTTCTAATGGTTGACATGTGTTTCCAGGGAGACTATAATGTAGTGCATAGCAGAAAAGAGGAATGACATGATAAAAGGTGTAATATTTGACGTAGATGGTGTCCTTCTCAATTCCATGCCTGTCTGGGAGAATCTTGGAGAATTGTATTTGGATCATTTGGGAATTGAGGCCGAGAAGAATCTGGGAGAGACATTATTTGAGATGAGCCTGGAGGAGGCGGCAGATTATCTGATCTCACATTATAACCTGGAGAAGACAGTGGAAGAGGTTGTACACGGGCTGAATAAGGAAGTGGAAGATTATTATGCAAAGCGTGTTCCACTGAAAGAAGGAGTTCGTCAGTATCTGGAGGAATTCAGAGAGCGAAAGATTCCTATGGTGATCGCAACAACAGGTGACCGGAAGAATGCAGAAGCAGCTCTGAGCAGATTGAAGGTATTGTCTTATTTTCAAGGGGTTTTTACAGCATCTGAGATCGGAAACGGTAAGGATCAGCCGGATATTTATTTCGCAGCACTTTTGCAGCTGGATACGGAGCCGGAACAGACCTGGGTGTTTGAAGATACTTATCAGGCTCTGAGGACGGCAAAACATGCAGGATTTAAGACAGTAGCAGTTTATGATAAGGCAAATGACAAGAATCTGGCACAGATCTGGAATACGGCAGATATCTATTTGCCGGAATTTGATGATTTTAATGTTTTTTGGAACAGGGTGTCTGAGGAAGAGAAAGAACAGTTGCTGATTGTAGAATAAGAGGAGAATAAAAAAGCAGATTCGAATTCAAAGGAGAGATGCTCCAGTAGAATTCGAATCTGCTTTTTATCATATAATTGGCTGGTCTGTCTTGTGTTTAGAGAAGGTGGATGCCGGCATCAGCAGCAGCTTCAACTACATTTTCAGGCCAGAGGGAAGACTGTACTTCACCGATATGAGCCTTTCTTAAGTAATACATACAGATACGGGACTGTCCGATACCGCCGCCGACTGTATATGGAAGCTCGCCGTTGAGCAGTGCCTTCTGGAATGGAAGTTCTGCACGATCTTCACATCCGGCTTCTTTGAGCTGTGCCTTTAACGAGTCTTCGTCAACACGGATTCCCATAGAAGAGAGTTCAAGACCGATGTCAAGAACCGGATAGTAAACGATAATGTCACCGTTCAGCTCCCAGTCATCATAGTCCGGAGCACGACCGTCATGTCTTTCGCCGGAAGCAAGTACGCCACCAATCTTGGAGATAAACACTGCGCCTTTTTCCTTCGCAATCGCTTTTTCACGTTCTTTGGTAGTAAGATCCGGATAAAGGTCTTCCAGCTCCTGTGTAGTGATGAAAAAGATATCATCAGGAAGAAGAGGATCAATATAGTTGTAACGTCTGGAAATGTATTCTTCTGTATCTTTCAGAGCCCGGTAGACTTTGCGGACAGTATACTGAAGTGTCTCTGTGTTACGTTCTTCCTTAGAAATTACTTTTTCCCAGTCCCACTGGTCAACATACAGAGAGTGGATGTTGTCTGTATCTTCATCACGACGTATCGCACTCATATCTGTGTAAAGTCCTTCGCCGGAATGGAAATTATAATTCTTCAATGCATATCTCTTCCATTTTGCAAGAGAATGAACGATCTCTGCAACAGAACCATCCTGTTCTTTGATGTCAAAGGAAACCGGACGTTCAACACCGTTTAAGTTATCATTCAGACCAGATTCTGGACGGACAAACAGTGGTGCTGACACTCGTGTCAGGTGGAGATTCTTTGCTAGAGCACGCTCGAAGTGGTCTTTCACTTCTTTGATGGCTACTTCTGTCTCACGAATTGTAAGAGGGGAATGATAGCCAGCAGGTATTCTTAACTGTTCCATAATAAACTCCTTTATGTTAGCATTTCATTGCTGTTCATAGTATTATGCGGTCAGCAATAGCATTTCTCTTCTATTTTAAGTGGAGAAGAATAAGAAGTCAATGGAAAGGTGAAATGAACACTTGTAATCAGTAAAAAAAATTGCTAAAATGAGCAGTAGTGAGTAATAAATAGTAAGGGACGAAGGTGTAAATAATGAATGTAAATGATATGATTGATACAATTCTGAATTTTGACCTGGATGTTGTTCTGGCTGGACTTAATGAAAGCAGTCATCATTTGAGTCAGATGGAATTTATTTCTCTGATCGTTATAACGGTCGGAGCAGTACTGTTATGTCTGACGGGGCTGAAACTGGTACGTTTCTGGTCTGTGATCGCAGGATTGTCAGCAGGATGCGCAGCCGGAATTGCGGTCGGAGCGATTGCAGATCTGGATCAGACAATCGCATTGGCGGCAGGAGCAGGTGTGGGACTTGTATTGGCGGCGCTTGGTGCATGGAAGAAGCAGATTGGTGGATTTGTGACAGTAGCGGTACTCGTCTTTGTTGTCAGTGTACATCTGATGAAACCACAGGATCTTATTATGTATGGAATCTGTGCGGGTATCAGTCTTGTGTGTGCATTGCTTTCTATTAAGTTTCATAACTTTATGCTGATTGCTTCTTCTTCTGTGTTTGGAGCAATGGCAGCGGGCAGCAGTATCTTTTATCTGCAGCCATATAAAAACGGAATGATCCATGTGGCACTTTGTGTTGCAATTGGTGCACTTAGTATCTGGATCCAGCTTCTTTTGGAATCCGGAAAACGTAAGAAAAAGAATTTACTTAAAGCCGCAGAGATCCGTGAAGAACATTCTACAGAAAATGAAGTCGAGAAGGCAAGGGCACTGGTTGAGAATCTGGATGATTTTGATGAGCTGGATGAGATTATAGAGAGTCTTCCGGAAAATGTCCTGAAAGAAGACAAGGGCACAACAGTTGTCAGCATGGATGAATTTGATGATCTTGAAGATGATCTGGAAGAAGATGAAGTGGAGAACTTTAAAGAAGAGAAGTTTGATGTGGACGAGGAAGACGTCGAAATTGAAGTAACTGCTGATGAGGCAGATGCGACAGAGGATTATGATTTTGATGAAGATCCGGATGACTTAGATGACTTGAATGATCTGGAAAATCTGGATGACTTAGATGATTTGGATGATCTGGATGATTTAGATTATCTTGATGACGATGATGATATCGAGTTTCTGGATGAAGATGAGTAGATAAAAAAGCTATCGATTACAATAACTTAACACATATCTGTGTTGTTATCGTAGTCGATAGCTTTTGTATTATCTTACTGTTGTAAATACTCCGCGGAGATCATGGATTACATGTCTTGGACATTTTACAGAGCACATTCCGCAGCTTAAGCAGATGTCTTCCTGGATTACTGCGCAATTATCTTCTACATGAATTGCACCTGCAGTACATGTTTTTTCACAAATACCGCATCCAATACAACTGACTTCACACTGTTTACGTGCAACAGCTCCTTTTTCTTTGTTAGAGCATTTTACTACAATGTAGTTTGCACATTCGTGAATCTTGATCAGGTTTTGTGGACAGACTTTTGCACACTGTCCACAGGCAATACATTTTTCTTCGTCTACTTCGGCAACGCCATATTCATTCATGGAAATTGCGCCAAATTTACATTTTTCTATACAGGCTCCACATCCGATGCAGCCATCTTTGCATCCACCGTCTTCAGAGCCGGCTGCGCGGCAGCCACCGTTACAGGCAACCAGAGCTGCCCGGTAAGGAAATCTCTTTTTAATTGCCATGATTATTTCTTCCTTTCGTATGGTGTGTTAGAAAGAGGAAGGCTGTAGCGTCTTTCTCCGTCAAATCTGCAATATGCATCCGCGATTGCAGGAGCAGTAGGGATGGATGTGATCTCTCCGATACCGATTGCTCCACAGGCAACATCCAGACCAGGTTTATCAATAACGATTGCTTCAATCTCAGGAACTTCGTGAGAACGGAAAAGTCCTAAGGAACCATATTTGTCAATTGGTTTACAGTTTTCATCGATTGGATACTGCTCTCTGAGTGCATATCCCATTGACATTACAACACCGCCTTCAATCTGACCTTCGCAGGAGAGAGGGTTGACAGCTTTACCAACATCATGTGCGGCAATCATTTTCTCAATCTTACCTGTCTTAGGATCAAGGATGCAGACCTGAGTTGCATATCCATAAGCAACGTGAGATATCGGATTAGGCACATCTGCACCAAGTGGATGAGTCTTAGCGAGATACTCTCCGTAGAAAGTTTCTCCAATCATATCTTTCATGGACTTACCACTGTTTTTCGCTTCCATGAATTTTTCACATGCTCTGCGGCACGCTTCACCAGTTACAAGTGTCTGACGAGAACCGGAAGTTGTACCGGAATCAGGTGAAATCCATGTGTTGCTTCGCTCATAGACGATATCATCATGGGAAAGATCTGTATTTGTAACGATCATCTGTACAAGTACAGTACCAAGTCCCTGACCGATACAGGAAGCACCAGTGAAGATGTGAAGTTTTTCATCTTCTTCAACAATTAATTTTACACGTCCCGTATCCGGGATACCAACACCAACGCCGGCATTCTTCATAGCACAACCAAGGCCAACAGCCTTACCGGCCGCAAGTGCAGCATCATACTCTTCTTTGACAGCTTCCAGTGTCTCTACAAGACCTGTAGAGTTATCTACAATCTGTCCGTTCGGAAGTACTTCGCCTGGGCGGATCGCATTGCGGTAATGAATCTCCCAAGGCGTAATGCCTACCTTGTCAGCCATCATGTTCAGAAGTGTCTCTGTTGCGAAACAAGTCTGTGTAACACCAAATCCGCGGAATGCTCCGGCAGGTGGGTTATTTGTATAGTAAGCAGTTCCTTCAATTTCAAAGTTTTCATAATGATAAGGTCCTGCTGCATGTGTACATGCACGTTCAAGAACCGGGCCACCAAGAGAAGCGAATGCACCTGTGTCAGATTTAACAATCGCTTTTACACCCTGGATCACTCCGTTCTCATCGCATCCCATTGTCATATCCATGTAGAATGGGTGACGTTTCGGATGAACAAGCAAGGATTCCGCTCTGGATAATTTCATCTTAATCGGTTTCTTTGTTACGTAAGTAAGCAATGCACTTAAATGCTGAACAGTCATGTCCTCTTTACCACCGAAACCACCGCCGACTAATGCGTTCTGAACTTTTACTTTATCTGTTCCAAGCATAAGTGTAACTTCGTGCAATGTCTGGTGAGCGGACTGGTCTGTTGAATATACGAAAATGTCACCGTCTTCATCATAGAAAGAAACAGCGCATTCCGGTTCAAGGAAAGCATGCTCAGTCCAAGGTGTCTCAAAGTGATGTGAGATCACGTACTTGGAATTCTTGATTGCTTCTTCCGCATTTCCGCGGCTGATGTGCTTATAAGCACATACGTTAGTCTCTTCTTCATCATAAACAAGTGGAGCATCCGGAGCAGCAGCTTCTTCCACTGTATGCACATGAGGAAGTACTTCATATTCAACTTTAATAAGTTTCTTTGCTTTTTCTACAGTTGCCATGTCAGTTGCAGCTATAAGGGCAATTGCATCTCCGAGATAATGAGTCAGTCCACCAACCGGAATCAGTGAATACTGATCATGTTTTAAGTGTCCGATCTTATTCTCCCCAGGAATATCATCGGCTGTTACAACTGCTTCTACGCCAGGCAGAGCCTCGGCAGCAGAGGTATCAATAGAAAGTACGCGAGCTCGTGGATATTTACTACGAAGAGCAGCGCCATAGAGCATTCCTTCTGGATAATAGTCATCCGGATATTTACCTGTTCCAAGCACTTTTTCTTCAACATCTATACGAGAAACACGGGAACCAAGAGTCCAGCTGGAATCTCCATCATCTGGTAAAACCCCTTCTTTCAGAATCTTAGCTGCCAGACGTACCGCGTCCATGATCTTAACATATCCTGTACAGCGGCAATAGTTGTTGCGCAGCGCATAGCGAATCTCATCATCGGTTGGTTCCGGATTTACATCCAAAAGTGCTTTTGTGCACATAACCATACCAGGAATACAGAATCCGCACTGTACAGCGCCTGCCTTCCCGTAAGCATAAGTGTAAACTTTCTGTTCCCAATCAGAAAGCCCCTCGACTGTGATGACATTCTTTCCGGCCAATGAATCTGTGTCAGGTACGCAGGATTTGCAAGTCTGTCCATCAATGATAACAGTACAGGCTCCACAAGCGCCTTCGCTACAACCATCCTTTGCAGAGGTAATGTGCAGTTCATCACGCAGGAACCGTAACAGTTTCTGATTCTTTGAAGGTGAGACTTCCTGACCATTTACTATAAATGATGCCATGTCAGTTACTCCTTTCTTTGTGACAAAATCCCCAAAGAAAAATCTTTGAGGAGTATGTGTTTGTTGTGTATTTTTAATTATATAAAGATACCTATGGTTACATTTTATCACATATTCAACAAAAAGCAACAACTATTCTAAAAAAAAATTTGACACCTAAAAATATTTTAGATATATGATATAAAAAATGCATATCAGGACAAAAAAGGGAAGTATCGCAAAATGATACTCCCTTGTAATTATCTTATATAAATTGTTCTTAGAAACCAAAAAGATTTACAACGCGATTTTAATTATCGTGTTCTTCTTCAAATGGATCGTCGTAATCATCTTCATCATCGTAATCATCTCCACCGCGGGAAGCAATTGCGAGAATCAGTGAAATAACAGCAAGTACACCACTTACACCGGCTAAAATCAGAAGCTCGAATTCATCTCCATGTTTCAGGAAAGCAAAAACAGCACTACCGATATAGACAATCATCGGGATAAGGAATGCAAAAAGTGTATCACGGTTATTCATGATGAAGTATAACAGTGCAGTGACAAGCATACAAAGAGCAACAATGACATAATTCATGCCTGGAGCAGAAGTTACGTCAGCTCCTGATGTGCTGAGTCCTGTTACGAAACCTTTATAAATACAGAAACCAAATGCAAGCAGGGAAATGATTCCAAGGATAATGCGCCCAGGTCTGAAACGTGGATATTCGTCTACATATTCATATTCATCATCATCTTCATCATCAGAGGATTTCTCATCATCATAGTCATCCATTTTTCTGGATTTTACATCTTCTTTTGCTTTCGCAGTTTCGGCTTCCTCTTTCTTTTTCTTCTTGGCAGCTTTACTGTCAGGATCAGTTGCAAGCATATCTTCGTATCCCTTGCGAACTGCTTTTTCACGCTTATCACGGATCTCTTCCGCTGGAATATTCCCATATTTCTGCTCTTCGGAATCATCAGTAGCATCAGTGGGAGCAGTGGCAGCTTTCTGTGCAGCGGCTTTGCGTGCTCTGGCTCTCTCCTTAAGGATACGCTCAGCTTCCTCTTCTGAAATCCCTTTGTCAGCAGCAAGGCGGGCAATCGCTTCTTTGCGGGCGCGGGCTTTTGCTTCTCTGCGGGCAGCTCGTTTCTCTTCAGCGGCACGGGCGGCAGCCTCAGCTTTCGCTTTTTCTTCAGCGGCACGGGCAGCAGCTTCGGCTTTCGCTTTTTCTTCAGCAGCACGAGCGGCAGCTTCAGCTTTCGCTTTCTCTTCAGCAGCGCGGGCCTCAGCCTCAGCTTTTGCCTTCTCTTCAGCGGCACGGGCCTCAGCCTCAGCTTTTGCTTTCTCTTCTGCAGCTTTCTTGGCAGCGATCTTCTTTGCACGTTGTTTATCAAGGTTCCATTGCTTTTTACAGCTATGGCAGATTGCATATTCATTAAAGATTGGATCCCCGTTTTCGCTGGTGCCAATCTGCTTATTCTGCAAATCCAGGTCTTTTCCACATATTGGGCACTTCATATTAATCATGTACTCCTCTCTTTTGTATCAAAATATTTATAACAGATTTATTATAGCATCTTAAAAGAGGAAGAACAACGAAAAAAGTGTGTTTTACATAAAATGTTTTAGAAAAACTCAAAATTGCGCAAGAATTTAGTTTAAATTCATAAGAAATGGTGGACTTTAAAAATTTAATGTGTTAAAATCAAAAAGTGGCCTGAGAAGGCAAAAGGTATTGTTATGGTTTATGGTATGCCGTAAGCCATCATATAATTAGCCGGTTGAGAAGGAGATTGTTTCGTATGAGTAAGAAGATCAGAACCGAGGCAGTAGATTATTTGTTTCAGGCAATCTTAAGCCTTGAGAATAAAGAAGAGTGTTATACATTTTTTGAAGACATCTGTACGATCAATGAGCTGCTTTCATTGTCACAGAGATTTGAAGTGGCAAGAATGCTCCGTGAACAGAAGACATATCTGGAGATCGCGGAGAAGACAGGAGCATCCACTGCGACAATCAGTCGTGTGAACCGTTCTCTTAATTATGGGAATGACGGATATGATATGGTTTTCAAACGTGTAGGGCTTGCTGAGGAAGAGAATGGAACGGAAGAATAACACTTAAGAATTAAGCTTACAATAAAATACCTTTTATCAATCAAAAGATACAGCTTGCGGAAGATCCTGATAAAGTCTTTCGCAGGCTGTATCTTGTTTTAAACAGAAATGTTTATTTCCCTTTCTTTTTCTCTTCGTTTTTTGAAGACTTGGAAGAGAGGTCATCAATGATCCGTTCAATGATCATTTTCTTGATATATACATCAAAACTCAAGCTGCATATAAATGCAAACTGCTGTAAGATCTCCTTATCTTCGCCATCAGCAAGATGAGTGAAAGTCTCAGCAGATTTCTCATAAGTAGCAGTTACATTCTCTTTGATGGAATCCAGCTGTTCTTTTTCAATCTTGCAGACTTCTTTGTAAATATCCGCTAATTCAAAAGAGCTTCCATCCGGAAAATATTTCTCTGTGAGCGGTGCAAGAACTGTCTCAATATCTTTGATTGAAAGGATATTTTTAAAATAATAAATGAAGACCAGAAGGAGCAGGTGCTCTCTGGAATACTTCTTCTTCACCGGGGGTGGAAGAAGATTGTTCTTCGTATAATTATTGATCATAGTCTTTGTCAGGATCTTATCATCCGGGTAACGTTTGGTCGAAGCCAGCTGCTCATCCATAAAAGTAGTTACTTGATCCATGTAAAGATTAATATTCGGAACATCGCCGGGATGCACATAACTTAAAGAAGAAAGTTCTTCCAAAATGCTGTTTAACAGATTACTTGTTTCTATATTCATGTTATCACCTCAATACATTTATTATATAGTATTTAAAACTAGATAGCAAGCAAAAGATAAGAAGGTCGGAAAATGTAGTTGACAAACAGGAACGTGTGTTTGATAATGGGAATACATTTACAGATATCTTTATAACTTTAAAGGAGTGGAAAGATGAGCATTTATGATAAATTAAATGAACCACAGAGAGAGGCTGTTTATCACACGGACGGTCCTCTTCTGATCCTTGCCGGAGCCGGTTCAGGAAAAACAAGAGTTCTGACGCACCGGATCGCATATCTGATCGGAGAACGTGGCGTGAACCCATGGAATATTCTTGCAATCACATTTACGAACAAAGCGGCAGAAGAGATGCGCCAACGTGTGGATAAGCTTGTCGGTTTTGGAGCAGAAAGTGTATGGGTGAGCACATTTCATTCTGCATGTGTGCGTATTTTGAGAAGATTTATTGACAGATTAGGGTATGAGAATCATTTTACTATATATGATACAGATGATCAGAAGACATTAATTAAGGAAGTCTGTCGGAAAGTAGATGTGGATACGAAAGTGTTTAAAGAAAGAAGTCTGCTTTCAGCAATTTCATCTGCCAAGAATGAGATGATCCTTCCGGATGAATTTGAACTGAATGCCGGAGGAGACTTTGCAAAGATGAAGATTGCTAAGGTTTACCGCGAGTATGAGGCGCAGATGAGAGCGAATAATGCACTGGATTTTGATGATCTGCTTGTAAAGACAGTACAGCTTTTGCAGACACAGCCGGATGTGCTTGAGAGTTATCAGGAAAGATTCCGCTATATTATGGTAGATGAATATCAGGATACAAATACAGTCCAGTTTCAGCTGGTAAGCCTTCTTGCAGGAAAATATAAGAATCTTTGTGTCGTTGGAGATGATGACCAGTCAATCTACAAGTTCCGTGGAGCGAATATCCGGAATATTCTTGACTTTGAGCATGAATTTCCGGATGCAAAGGTGATCAAACTGGAGCAGAACTACAGATCTACAGGGAATATTCTGAATGCAGCAAACAGTGTGATCGCGAATAACCGCGGAAGAAAGGAGAAATCACTTTGGACAGAGAACGGAGAAGGCGAACTGATTCGTCTGCGTCAGTTTGATACTGCATTTGATGAGGCGGATTTCATAGGCGAAGATATCAAAAGTGCTGTCAGACAGGGAGGTTCCTATAATGACAGTGCAGTTCTTTATCGTACGAATGCACAATCCCGTCTGCTGGAAGAGAAATTTATTGCCATGAATATTCCTTATAAGATTGTCGGCGGTGTAAATTTCTATGCGAGAAGAGAGATCAAGGATCTTCTTGCTTATCTCAAGACAATCGACAATGGACGTGATGATGTTGCGGTTAGAAGAATCATTAATGTCCCAAAGAGAGGAATCGGTCTTACAACAATTAACCGGATTCAGGAGTCTGCGACAGAACGTGGAATTGGTTTTTATGAGGCATTACTGGCACCGGGTCTGATCGCAGGAGTGGGAAGAAGTGCAACAAAACTGGACTCTTTTGCGGCATTGATCGAGTATTTTAAGACGTTGGCAGAAGAGATGAACATCACAGATCTTTTACAGGAAGTGATTGAGAAGACAGGATATATAGAAAGCCTTGAAAATGAAGATAAAGAAGAGGCGAAAACAAGAAAAGAGAATATAGACGAGCTGATCAGTAAAGCGGCAACTTATGAGGAAAGTTGTCAGGATAAAGATGAAAAGGCAACATTGAGCGGATTCCTTGAAGAAGTTGCTTTGGTTGCGGATATTGACAGTCTGGATGAAGACCAGGAATATGTTGTTCTGATGACTTTACATAGTGCAAAGGGACTTGAATTTCCACGTGTTTATCTTGCAGGGATGGAAGATGGGCTTTTCCCGGGATATATGAGTATTAATGCAGGAGACAGAGAAGAACTGGAAGAAGAGCGGAGACTTTGTTATGTTGGAATCACAAGGGCAGAGCAGGAACTGACTTTGACAAGTGCGCGCAGAAGAATGGTGCACGGTGAGACACAGTACAATCCGATGTCAAGATTTGTGAAAGAGATCCCGAGGGAACTGCTTGATACAGGAAACAAGAAGTTTACCCAGGAGACGGAGATGCCAGCACAGCAGAATACATATGCACGTGCCAGGGAAGCGTTCAGGGCACAGGCATTTGGAGGAACATTTGGCGGAATGACACCTGCGAAGAATCAGGGGACAGGTAAGCCACTTACAGGAAATCAGGCACTGGCATCCCTGCAGAAAGGCAGTCAGCTGGCAGCAGGTGGGAATGGTCCACTTGGATATGAGGCCGGAGACCGTGTGCGTCATGTGAAGTTTGGGGAAGGAACAGTAACGGATATCAAAGAAGGTGGACGAGATCACGAGGTTACGATTGAATTTGACAGTGTCGGAACACGCAAGATGTTTGCAAAATTTGCCAAGCTTGTAAAGGTATGAGAAAGTTATAAAAAAATGATAAATCAGTAGTAATATGAATCGTCAGGTGTTATAATAAACACAGATTATCTGTCACCGCAAAAGGTGAAGAAAGGACGTGTTAATATGAACAAGAGAATAGAAGACATCATTGCAGAAACAAGATTGAACGAGATTCTTCATAAGAATGAGGCTGAGAAGCAGAAGAACACAGTAATCTGGACACTGGCTATCATCGGAGCAGTAGCAGCAGTAGCTGCAATCGCTTATGCAGTATATCGTTTCGTATCACCGGATTATCTTGATGATTTTGAAGATGATTTTGATGACGATTTTGATGATTACTTCAGCGAGGATGATCAGGTATAATTCTTGAGTGAATTGCAAAAGTGCAGACAGGGTGAGAGAAGAAACCATCCTGTCTGTTTTTCTGTTAAAATAGATTAGAATTGATAGGAGATTAGGATGAAAAAAGGTCAGATCTACGAGGGTATTATTGAACGTGTAGATTTCCCAAACAAGGGGATTGTATTTGTTCCGGAGGAAGAACAGTATGTTACTGTGAAAAATGGGATTCCGGGACAGAAGATCCGTTTTATGATAAATAAATTTAAAAGAGGAAATGCAGAAGGAAGACTTCTTGAAGTGTTGGAGAAATCTCCATTAGAGACAAGAGAGCCGGTCTGTAGTATCTTTCCGGCCTGTGGTGGCTGTATGTATCAGACGATGCCATATGAAGAGCAGGTGAAGATGAAAGAAGGACAGATCCGCAGAATCATGGATCCGGTAGTAAAAGGTGAATATGTTTTTGAAGGTGTGAAGCACAGTCCGAAGGAATTCCATTATCGTAATAAAATGGAATTTTCTTTTGGAGATGAATTCAAAGATGGTCCGTTATCTCTCGGTCTTCATAAAAAAGGAAGTACTTATGATGTACTGACGGCAGGAGACTGCCAGCTTGTCCATGAAGATATGGATAAGATTCTCCTTTGTGTGCTGAATTATTTCAAAGAAAGAAATGTGAGTTATTACAAGAAAATGCAGCATGTCGGTTATCTTCGCCATCTTCTTTTAAGACGAGGCGATACAACAGGCGAGATTCTTGTGAATCTTGTAACGACAACGCAGGAAGAATATGACTTGACTCCATTAGTAGAAGAACTTCTGGCATTAGAATTAGAAGGAAAGATTGTTGGAATCCTTCATATATTGAATGACTCTCTGTCCGATGTCGTGAAGAGTGATGAGACAAGAATTCTTTATGGACAGGACTTCTTTTACGAGAAGCTTCTCGGACTGGAATTCAAGATTACACCATTTTCCTTCTTCCAGCCAAATTCAAAAGGTGCAGAAGTGCTGTACGAGACTGTAAGAGAATACATTGGAGATATTGATAATCAGGTTGTATTCGATCTGTTCAGCGGAACAGGAACAATCGGTCAGGTGCTTGCTCCGGTTGCGAAGAAAGTGATCGGTGTCGAGATTATTGAAGAAGCAGTCGAGGCAGCAAAAGAAAATGCTGTCCGAAACGGACTTTCCAACTGCAGATTTATTGCCGGAGATGTGTTTAAGGTACTTGATGAGATTGAAGAGAAGCCGGATGTGATCGTACTGGATCCGCCGAGAGACGGAATTCATCCGAAGGCACTTCCGAAGATCTTGAATTATGGGGTGGATAAGATTGTATATATTTCCTGTAAGATGACCAGTCTGGCACGTGATCTGGAGATGATGCAGCTGGCGGGATATCGTGTGGAGAAGATGACGGCGGTGGATCAATTCTGCGAGACAGTGCATGTGGAGACTGTGGTGGGACTACATCGCAAAGATATGTAGAAATCCTTGAATTTACGCACTTTGTGGAGTTTTTCAGTTTCAATGAAATTGGTGAAAATCATAAGGAAAAGGTACTTGTAAATAAAGTAACGGTGATTGTAGCCTTAGACCTCGGTACGGGGAACACAAAAAATCCTGAGATATGAAAGTGAATATTTGGCTATCAGATAAATGATAGATTATAGGGATACCTGTTAAATACGGGTGTCCTTATTTTTTATATTTGAACATTTGTGAATGAATGTTCTTTTAAAAATTAAAAATCAGGAGGAATGAAACATGAGAAGCACAGCGGTAAGAGCAAATCAGAAAACAACTTGCACAATTACTTTCAAGAACAAGGAACATGAAAAATTTTATCAAAAGTACCTGTCAAAATGCCGGTATCAGGATGTGTACCATAAAGCATTGGTCTATTGCCTTGGAATTGACCGTGACACCAGAGATCATGTGAAGCAGATTTATGATTTTCAGACAGGATGTGTGAAACCAGAGTGTCTGCAGGAAGGCTGGCAGACCAGCGGCAGTGTAAAAATTATCCGGATGGCATTTAATCTTTACTGCAACGGAACACCCAGTATTTATAATTTTGAAGATTCTGATCTGGAAGGACAATTACAGGAGTGCAGTCTTTATACGGTAGAGGAATTATTCTGCTGTGGTTACGCTCGGTATTTTTGGGAAGCGGTCAAAATACGCTATCCGGAGTATTGCTTTTATGTGGATTGGGAGGATAGTTATGTTGAAAATTAGGATGCAGGGAACCTTAAAGGATATTCGCTGGTTCAAGGGACTCATGGAACGGCACGGGGAGATTAAAGTGAAGGATGTGTCGAAGCCGTTTAAAAACAAGGGAACAGATCAATATGTCCGTGTTTATGCGGAAATAGAAAAAGAAGAGAAATAAAAGACGGAGGAAAGTAATATGTGCAGAGTTATCGCAATCGCAAACCAGAAAGGCGGAGTGGGAAAAACCACCACATGTGTAAATTTAGGGATTGGACTGGCAAGAGCAGGAAAGAGAGTGCTATTAATCGAAGCAGATGCACAGGGAAGCATGGCTGCAAGCCTGGGAGTACAGGAGCCGGATGAACTGGAGGTCACACTTGCAAATATCATGGAAAAAGTAATCAATGACGAAGAGCTGGAACCACAGGAGGGAATGATCCGGCATGAAGAAGGGATTGATTTTATCCCTGCAAATATTGAATTGGCAGGGGTGGAAACTGCCCTGGTGAATGTAATGAGTCGGGAAATGGTATTACGCCAGTATCTTGCCGCCCAGAAAAAGGATTACGATTATATCCTGATCGACTGTATGCCATCCCTTGGTATGATAACGATTAATGCCCTTGTAGCGGCAGACAGTGTTCTGATACCCGTTGAAGCAACATATCTTCCGGTCAAAGGGCTTCAGCAGCTTATTAAAACCATAGGAAGAGTACGCAGGAAACTGAATCCAGAGCTTTCCATTATGGGAATCTTATTTACAAAGGTAGACCGCCGTACAAATTTTGCAAGGGATATTGCCCGGAAGATATGGGAGGTTTATGGAAACCAGATACATATTTTTACGAACTGCATCCCCATGTCTATCAGAGCCGCAGAAACACCTGCAGAGGGAAAGAGCATTTACCGTCATGATCCGAAAGGAATCGTAGCAGAGGGATACCGTTATCTGACGGAGGAGGTACTGGACAATGAATAAAAGTGCAGAGAAAGTAAAGCTGACTTCTTTTGATGATCTGTTTGGCACAGCTTCTTTAGATTCAGGGGAAAGGGTGACAACCGTTCCCCTCTCCCAGTTACATACTTTTAAAGACCATCCGTTTCGTGTTGCGGATGATGAAAAAATGCAGGAGACGGTAGAAAGTATTAAACAATATGGGGTGTTGATGCCGGGAATTGTCCGTCCATATCCGGCAGGAGGATATGAAGTAATAGCCGGACATCGTAGATGGAGGGCCTGTGAGCTGGCAGGTCTTTCTGAAATGCCAGTGATCATCCGGGAAATGGATGATGATACAGCCACAGTAATCATGGTGGATACGAACATCCAGAGGGAAGATATACTGCCCAGTGAAAAAGCCTATGCTTATAAAATGAAGTATGAAGCATTGAAACACCAGGGAAGCAAAGGAAAAAATACGGCAGTCCTTGTGGGGGAAACTGCTGGTGACAGCGGAAGAACCGTACAGAGGTATATCCGTCTGGCGGAACTTGTAAAAGAACTTCTGGATGCAGTAGATAGCGGGAAAATACCCATGATGGCAGGGGAGAAGCTGTCTTATCTGACAAAGGAAGCACAAGGTTGGGTAGCAGGTGCGGTTGCGGATTGCGGTGTATACCCGTCAAAGGCACAGGCAGAGCAGATAAAGACCATGCAGGAGAGCGGAGAGCTGACAGAAGGAAGAGTGTTTGCAGTCCTTATCAGAAAAGAAAAGGGCAGCCAGGGCGTTACAATCCCGGCAAAGAAGGTTCGTGATTATTTTCCACCTTCATACACAAAAACAGAGATGGAAGAAGTGATCTACAGGCTGTTGGAGCAGTGGAAAAAAGAAATGGGAGAGGAGGAACCGGTAAATGGAAAAGATACAGTTTGAGTATTTTCGGGGCATGGAAGCGGAACAGTATAGTTTTTACCGTGTTCCCAAAGTCCTGTTTACGGCAGAGTGCTTTAAAGAACTGTCCTGTGAAGCAAAGGTATTATACGGTCTGATGCTGGATCGTATGAGCCTCAGTATTAAAAACAGATGGTTTGATGAAAAGGACAGGGTATATATTATTTTTACCATAGAGGAGATCATGGAACTACTGGGATGCGGAAGACAGAAAGCAGTCAAGAACCTTGCAGAGCTTGATTCTGAAAAAGGGATTGGTCTGATTGAGAAAAAAAGGCTGGGACTTGGCAGAGCGAATGTAATTTATGTGAAGAATTTCATGCTGAAAGAAACGGTAGAAACAGAAGAAAAAAGCCAGGAAAGCCTTGAAAATACACAGAAGTATGAAAATCAAACTTCAAGAAGTTCCAGAATCAAACTTCAAGAAGTTCCAAAATCAAACTTCAAGAAGTGTGAAAACCAAACTTCAAGAAGTATGAAAATCAAACTTCAAGAAGTTCCAGAATCAAACTTCAAGAAGTGTGAAAATCAAACTTCAGGAAGTATGAAAATCGAACTTCCAGAAGTTCCAAAATCATACTCTAATAATACTGATAATAATAACACTGAATATAGTGATACTGATTTTAGCAAGACGGATATTAGTGATACTGAGGATTATCTATCTTATCCATCTTATGCTGCAGGTAAAACGAAAGAGGAGACGATGGATGAGATAGAGAGGATGAATGCTTACCGCACATTGATCCGTGAAAATATTTCTTACGAAGCTTTTGAACACAGGGGATATGGAACAAAGGAAGAGGTTGATGAACTGGTAGAACTGATGGTAGAAGCCATGATGCTCCCGAAAGGGCAAATGGTACGGATCGCCGGAGCAGACAGGCCGGCTGAGATTGTAAAGAGCCGCTTTATGCAGCTTCGGTATCCGCATATCGAATATGTTACGGAATGCCTGAAAAACAACACAACAAAGGTCGGAAATGTTAAAGCATATTTGTTGACCACACTTTATAATTCCGTAATGACAATGGATCACTATTATCACGCAGAGGTCAACCATGACCTGTATGGAGGTGGATGAAAATGACCGCACATAAATTTGCTGGCAAAGTGGTATATCCGGTATTGGCAGCAATACTCCTGTTTTTTCTACTGCGTCCGTTCTGTATGGAGCAGGGGAAATGTGATTATCGGTTGCTGGTTCTGCTGATGGGGATTCCCTTTGGAATAGGGAAAATGCTGGTATGGATTGTACCGGGACGAACCGATCTGGGAGGGACACTGGGATTTCTGGTATTCCAAATTTTGATTGGAGGTGTTGTCGGAAGTATGGTCATGCTGTGGAAACTGGCGGAAGCAGCTGTCTATTTGATATGGGGAATATATGCAGGTATTGTGTGGGTATGCAGGATAAGAAAATCAGGAATGGAGGAATGAGGATGGGATGGACAATGGAACAGTTATTCCGGGACGGAATCATGCCCAGGGAAATGTGCTGTCCAAAGAAGCAGGAATACAAAGATACTATGCACCTGTTGGATGAACTGGAAAGTGATATGAAAAAAGAGCTTACAAAAGAGCAGGCAGACCTGTTGGAAAACTACAAGGAGTATTTCAGTTTGTTGGCAACTCTGGAGAATGAGGAATGTTTTATACAGGGAATGGCACTGGGAACACGGCTGACGGCGGAAGCCTTTCTGACCGGGAAGGATAAAACAGAATAGGGGATTAAAAAAAGGCAGCTAAATGAGAATTTGGTTGCTTTTTTGATTCGAGAAATTTATCTCAGGAGGATGGAAGATGCTTGTATTTGAAATTGCATTTTTAGTGGTGGCAGCATTGATGCTGGCAGTAGATATTATTTTTCTTCTTTCTACCCTTTTTTCAGGACCATGGAAAAGTGAAGAGTGGAGAAGAAAGGAACGGGAATATAGGAAGAAACAGAAAGGAACAAAGAATACATGATTTTTTTTAAAATATTTTTGGTTGTGCAGGTACTAGGAGGATTGGTGCTATATCCAATGGTCATTGCAGGAAAAAGGGCGGATGAGAAAATGACAGGGATTATGCATCAAGAACAAGAGAAAACAAAGAAAATAAAATAAACTTTGCGTCACAGTGTCGCAAAGTTGGAACATGTTGCAGGAGGGTATTGTGTTGGGAAACCGTGTTAAATCCAGAGAACTGATGGAACTGGGAATACGTATCCGCAGCAGACGTATAGAACTGAAACTATCACAGGAGGAACTGGCAGAACGGGCGGGAATCAATTCCAACACAGTGAGCAGGATTGAAGGAGGACAGATGGCAATGTCTGTGGAGACGTTCCGAAAGCTGGTGGAAGTTTTATGCATGGGTGCAGATACTTTATTAGATACTGTTGGACAGTCACCGCAGGAAAGCCATCAGATACAAAATGTGTGCCGTAGAATATGGAAGCTGCAGGAAAAAGAACAGGAGATTGTAGTCAAGACAATGGAAACGCTGATTGATGGATTAGAGAGAAGATAAGGAATTTCTGCGTATTGTGTGTTTAAATAATTTGTTTTCCACTTATCGGTTGAGGAAAACAGGGCTGTTTTTTTCTAAAATAAATACATGAGAACGGACGACGTACAGGCTGTAGAAGAAGATTCCGGCTCCCATTAAAAAAAACGGGTGAGCTGGAATTGTTTTTTTCTGCCTGTGCGGTACAGTTCCAGCCATCCGGGAAAAGGATGGTAGATATGGTAACACTGCAGGAATTAAAACAACTCATTGGCTGCCCGGTTCCGGAGCAGAGAATCCCAACAGCAAATTATCTGAAAAATAATGAAAGGAGCATTATGGAAAGAAAAATCAATGAAACAGCAGCAATCACGGTTTATCCCAATGGGTATGCCCTTTATGAAGCGGATGGATCTGCGACTGTTTTCCCGGTACATCCGTGTGGGGATTATTGTTATGGATTCCCACCTTATGTCTGTACCGTGTCTGCAAGGCTTTTTGAAAAAGAGGCATGGTATATCCGTCTGGTATTGGAAGGGGAGGACCGTCTGTTCCGGAATCTGGAAACAAAGGAACAGAACCATACCGTATCCTACCATTTCGCTGCGGAGGACTGGCAGGAATTGGCTGATGCAGAGGATTCTGTTTTTGACTGTGTGATACAAAGAGAAATGATCAGAAAGGTATTGGGCTGTCTGACAGGACGCCAGAGAAGGGTTATGGAAGCTTATGCTGTAGAAGGAAAAACCATGAAAGAGGTTGCAAAAGAGATGGGGATTACAGTTCCGGCAGTGTCGTGGCTTCTGATCAGGGGAAGGCAGAGGATACTTAGAGAATACCCTTCCTTGGATAGGAAGGGGGCAGCAAAAGGGAGGAATGCCTGATGCGTGGGAAAAAACCAAAAGAACGGGAACGGTATGTGCTTTATTCCAATGGTCTTTTGGTGGAAGTAACAAAGGAGGTTTACCTGGAATGGTATCAATCCAGACGCAGAGAGAAATACCAGATAGAAAAGCAGAAAAAACATGGTGTATGCAGTCTGGAGGCAATAGGGCAGCTTGTACAGGAAAGAATAAACATATGGGATAATAGCCCGGAAGAAGCCTGTATCGAAAAAGAAAAGAAAGAATGGCTGAGACAGGGGGTTCTGGCTTTGTCAGAAGAAGAACGGCTTTTGATTTTTTTGTTGTTCTATGAAGAAAAAACAGTAAAAGAAACAGCGGCACAGCTTGGATACAGTAGAAAAACGATTACAAACAGAAAAAAAGCAGTGCTGCAGAAACTTAGGGAAATATTAGAAAAAGTATAAAAGGGAAAAGGCAGAGCCAGCAAAAAATAGCTCTGCCTGTCTTTTCGGTTTATTTGGTGTCGGTATCATTTGGCTGGATGAGCAATAAGGAATCATCCAGGGTGACTTCTTCAGATGGTTTCAGAAGTTCCGTCAGATCATGCTGCCGGCCCACATTTGTTACATCAATTTTATTGACACAAAGTCCAATCCATGGGAGTTGCTGGCTGAGATCATCCATCAAATCATAAATATCTGCCGTTGTTAATTTTTCATCAGATATGTACCCGGAACCCTGCCTGTGGGAAAAATGATGCCGTTTAAAGAAACGGCGTAAATCATCATAAGCCTGCCGATAATTGGCTCCGGGGTAGTGTTCCTGTAACTGGTGCGTATCTAAGTCAAAATTCAATGCCTTAAAATATTTTCTTTCCAAAGATCAAGCCCCCATTGCCTGTTTTTTCCGGTAATGCGTAAGCAGATCTTCTTCATTGAAATCGTCTGGATTATCAGAATCATCGCTGTCGTACAGCCGCCAGACAGATACATTGTCCATAAACCATGCCTGTTTTTTCAGGAGGTTTACAATTTTCCCAAACAGACTGAAGTCTTTTGCACGTCCGCAGTCACGGTACACCAATGCCCCTGAGTTATCTTCCATGCGGAGAAGCCCGGCGTTATGGAATGTGTTATTGAGTGTATTATAAATGCTTTCCAAATGGTATTTTTGTTCAGCAGCTATCTTTTCATTGTCCATACAAATCATCATCTTTAACATGAAAACAGCCTCCTTTCCGGTTGCTTTTATTATAGCATCAGAAAGGCAGTTTCACAATCTCTCAAAAATTATTTTCAAAAAATTTCATATCCCCGTTTAATTTTACCCCTTTCACTATGCAGTTAGTGAAGGGGTTTTCTTTTGACCTTTCCTGAACCTTGAAAATTTCATACCCTGCCCGGATAGATACCTAGCATTGTGTGTGCATTTTGCGTGCCTTGCCAGTGGTGGGAAACCATGACGCTGCGGAAACATCAGGAACCGGAGCAGGAACGTGTCCGGGAAGAACACAGGAAAACGCTCAAACCTAAAAATAACAGTAGATTGATATGGCGGTGGCTGGTCTGAAAAGAAGCAGTTACCGCCATATATATGTGCTGTTATACAGCAAAAATAAAAAGGAAGGGGGACGCTATGAAGATAGGACTTATTGATTGTGACAGTTACCATTTTCCAAATCTTCCATTGATGAAACTTTCGGCTTATTACAAGGCGAAAGGGAATAATGTAGAGTTTGCCAAAAAAGATGGGGAATATGAGGTACTGTTCGTGAGCAAGATTTTTACGGAAACAAAAGAGCCGGAACTTCCAAAAGCCGGAATTATTTTCCGGGGAGGGAGTGGTTATGATCTGGAAAATACACTTCCAGACCAGATTGAGCATATTTATCCGGATTACAGTTTGTATCCTCAATTTACAAAAGACACAGCATATGGATTCCTGACCAGGGGATGTCCCAGGAAGAATCATGGATTTTGTATCACACCGAAAAAGGATGGATGTATCAGCAGGAAAGCGGCAGATCTTGCAGAGTTTTGGCACAACCAGAGAAAAATCCTTCTCCTCGATCAGAACCTGCTTGCCTGCAAAGAACGGATGGAGCTTTTGGAGCAGTTAGCAGCATCCGGTGCGGAGGTGGAGTTTAACGGTGGGATGGATGTCCGGTTTTTGAATGAAGAAATTATTGAGGTATTAAGAAAAATAAGAGTAAAGGATTATCATTTTGCATGGGATGATCCACGGGAACTGTTAGAAGAAAAATTTCGTTTCTTCAAAGAATCCGGTCTGAAAATAAAAAATCAGTGCAGGGTATATGTGCTGACAAATTACTGGAGTAGTATGGAGGAGGATCTTTACCGGATTTATACACTACGGGCGATGGGATATATGCCATTTGTAATGATCTATGATAAACAGAAATTTGTGGACAGAAACGGACGCTGGTTGCCGGATGCTGCAAAAAGATATTCAAAGAGAGAATTACAGGCATTTAAGGTCTGCCAGCATATGCAGCGGTGGTGCGGACAGATACAGATTTTAACAAAATGTCCACGTTTTGAAGAGTACGAGCCATATAGAAGGTGGATTGAAAAGGGAAAACCGGTACCGGGAGATATTAGGAATAACAATAGATAGATGTGGCGGTAATGCTTTTGAAAAACGTGAGCTTACCGCTGTATTTATGTACTGTTATCGGGACATTTAAGGATAAAACGATACAAATTTATAAAAGAGCGAGAGGAGAGGGTGCCAGTGAAAACATAGCATGGAATCATGAAAAAACAGTAACGAAAAAAATGAAAGAGAGGTTTAAGGATGAAAGGAAGAATGAAGCGGGCTGTATCTGGCTTTCTTACGGCAGTTACACTTATTTCTACCGTATTTCAGCCAGTAAATATTTATGCGGCTGAAAGAGATGCAGCAAAGGAAAAACCACCTCTTTATGAAGAGGTAAAGGATCAGTTGGATGAGGATGAAGTAGTGACTGCCCATGACCTGGAAATCGGGGTAGGGTATTCCCTTGATGTAAAAGCGGATTTTTCCGGCATTAAGATTGCAGACAGAAAAAAGGTAAAAGTGACTTTTGAAGAAGCGTTCAATGAACAGGGAGAAACATTTACTACAGACCATGAGGATACTTATACGGCAGTTTACTATGTGGAGCCGCAGAAAACAGACCATCCAAAATATCAGATCAGCAGAAAACTGATTGTAAAAGAAGGGGCTGCTGTAGTACAGACAAAAGAAAGTGCGGAAGCGGCATCAGGAGAAAACTCTGGCGATGCGGAAGAAGAAAGTGAGGATGCAGATCCAGATCATGCAGAGATGACAGAAAATATCCAGATGGAAACAGGCTTGCCGGAAGAAAACAGCACAGAACCAGAAACGGAGATTCATTCTGAGGAAGAGCTGGATCAGGAGCTGGAAGAAGCAGAAACACAGGAAACAGTAGACTCAGAAACAGGGCTGTCTCTTGGATCTGTCATGCTGCAGGCAGTAGAGCAGGGAGTCAACCTTCTGGAGTTAGAAGAGGGGGAGAGCCTTCAGTTTACTGCCAGAAGTGTAAACCTGTTTTCTGCAAAAGCCTCACAACAGGTAACGGTAACAGCAGGGGAATGGTATCATTATGCAGATTATGGTCTTGGAAGTTATCTGACCTGTCATTATACTGTTTCCTTTGGGAATGTCAAGGCAACAGCATATTGTGTACAGCCATCCAAACCGGGACCAGGAAATGGAACTTATACCATTACAAGGCTGCAAGATGGAAAAACGCTTGCAAAAGTATGTTATTACGGAACGAAAGCAAGTGGAAATGAAGGTTTCTTTGCAGAGAAATATCCGGAGTTTTCAGCAGGAAAAAGATTTATCATTACCCATCTTGCAGCGGCTTATGCAAATGGGAGCAGTGATGCTTTTTCCGGTGCCAATGCAACAGGAAAGGCATTGGCTATGGAACTTTATGATTACTGTGTCAAGCAATCGGATATTCCAGATGTAGAAATGTCTTTTTCCAATGGAAATGTGAAAGCGTATATCGAGGGAAACAGACAGAGGACAGAAGAGGTTACATTCCGTGCAGATGCACAGCAGACGATCACCATGAAACTTCCGTCAGGTGTGAAATTCCACAATGTGACAACCGGGAAGACAAGTAAGGAAGGAGAAAGCGTGGAAGTGTCCGGTGGTACGAAGTTTTATCTGAGTGCGCCGCTGACACAGGCAGAAGATGTGAAAGGATCATGGTCTGCAACTATGAAGGGCAGTATCACAAAAGACTATTCGGCTTATAAGATCACAACCGGTTCGGGGACACAGGATCTGGCACTGGTATTTGGAGAAGGTGTGGATGATGAAAAATATGTAGATTTTAAAGTGGAATGGGTAAAGATGGCAACCGTCAGTATTGTAAAGAAAGACCGTAGAAGCAATGCACTGATAAAGGGGGCAGTTTATGGAATCTACAGGGATGAGGCAGGGAAAAACCTGATCACTGCAATGCCTGCAACAGATGAAAAAGGTGCATCCTCTATCACGATTGAAAAGACACAGGAAACCGTTTACTTAAAAGAGATTTCTGTCCCGGCTGGTTATGTTCTGGATGGAACTTCATATGGGATAAATCTGGTGATTGGAAAGCCTACAAATAAGGTTGTGACAGATAAAGAGCAGCTTGCAGATCTTACTGTCTATAAAGAAGGTGAGGTGCTGACAGGGGCTTCTGTTACGGAAAACGGAGTGGTGTTTACTTATACAAAGCAGAGACAAAAAGGTGCTGTTTACAACGTCTATGCTGGAGCAGATATAAAAGCGGCAGACGGTACGCTTATTTATAAAAAAGGGGAACTTGTAAAAGAAAACCTTACAACCGGGGAGGATGGCAGTGCAGTCCTGAAAAACCTGCATCTTGGAACATATGAGGTTACGGAAGTAAAGGCACCGGAAAACTTTGTCTGTAAAGGAGAATCGAAAACCGTTACATTAAGCTATTCAGGACAAAATGTAGAAGTGGCAGTTGGAAGTGTCTCCTTTGTCAATGAACGACAAAGAGCAAATGTTTCTGTCAGAAAGCAGGATGGTCTGACGAAAAATCCGCTTTCCGGAGGAATTTATGGTCTGTATGCCGGGGAGGATATTCAGGATGTATCTGGAAAAACGGTAGTCCCAAAAGATACGCTGATTGAAAAGGTTACAACAGGGGCAGATGGAAATGGGGCATATCAGTCAGAACTGCCGATCAATCATTCCTACTATGTGAAAGAACTTCAAGCACCTGAAAAATATTATAGGAACAGCGAAGAAGTATTTACATTCAGGTTTGATTATACCAATGACAGGGAGGAAACGATTTCCTTTACCCATATTTTTGAAAACGAACGTGTAAATGCCCGGATTTCTCTGGTAAAGAAAGACAAAGAGACTGGCAGTACACCACAGGGGGATGCTGTTTTTGAAGGTGCTGTCTATGGTTTGTATGCAAGAGAGGATATTGTGCATCCGGATGGAAGCACCGGTGTCCTTCATAAAGCCGGAACACAGGTGGCAGCATTTAACGTAGACAAAGAGGGAAAGGCAGAGATTGGGGAATTGTATCTAGGAAAGTATTTTGTGAAAGAGATCACTCCCCCGGCAGGCTATCTTCTGGATGAAACAGAGTATGAAGTGGACTGCAGCTATGAAGGCGACACGGTAAAAACAGTTGAGCGTAACGTGGAATCGGAAGAACAGGTTATGAAGCAGCCGTTCCAGATCATCAAAGCAGCGAATAACGGGGATACGGATGCAGCACTGTTAAAGGGAGCAGGCTTTACGGCTTACTTAAAAAGCAGTCTGAAAGAGAAACCGGATGGAAGTTATGACTTTGATTCGGCAGAACCTGTTGTGATCGGTGCAGATGGGGCAACAGAAATGTTTACGGATGAAAAGGGTTATGCCTGCAGCATTCCGCTTCCATATGGAACTTATATTGTGAGGGAGACTACCACACCACATAATTATACGCCGGTTCAGGATTTTACGGTGACGATCCATGAAAACCATCCGGACGAGCCGCAGGTATGGAGAGTGCTTCTGGATAAGGAATTTGCAGCAAAGCTGAAGATCATCAAAAAAGACGATGAAACGAAGAAGCCCGTACTGGTTGCCGGTGCAGAATTTAAAATTTATGACATGGATCATAAAAAGTATGTGGAACAGGTAACGACTTATCCGGTTACAACCATCCATAAATCCTATTTCACTGACAGTCAGGGCTACCTGATCCTTCCTCAGAATCTTAAAATTGGAAATTACCGTATTGAGGAAGTGACAGCCCCGGACGGTTATACCATAAATGAAAACTTTGTGGAGATCAAAGTGGATTCCAATACTGCTTACCAGATGGATGCAGTCAGCGGCGATGCAGTGATTGAAGTTTCTTATGAAAACCATCCGGTAAAAGGAAAACTCACAGTATATAAAAAAGGAGAGATGCTTGCTGGATATGACAAGGATTTCCTGTATGAAGAAAAATATCTTGCAGATGTAGAATTTGAAGTATATGCGGCAGAAGATATTTTTACGCCGGATTTCCAGAAAGATTCCGATGGAAACCGTATCCTTGTTTATGCAAAGGATTCTCTTGTAGGTGTAATGAAAACAGGGGAAGATGGAAAAGCAACTTTGGATAATCTTCCGCTGGGTTCTTATTATGTAATGGAGAAAACAGCCCCGGACGGATTCGTGACGGACAAAGAACCTTCAGAAGTTGCATTTGTTTATGTGGATCAGGATACGCCGGTAGTTGAGCAGGAAGTGACCATTAAAAATGAACGGCAGAAAGTTGAAATTACAGTGGAAAAACAGGATGCTGAAAATGAAGCGGTCTTATCTGGGGCGGTTTTCGGAATTTATAACAAAAATGATATTCTGGCGGATGATAAGGTAATCGTGGAGGCAGGAACACTTCTGCAGGAAATGACCTCTGATGAAAAAGGTCTTGCACGTTGTACTCTGGATCTTCCGCTTGGAAAGTATTTTGTAAAAGAATTGGAATCTCCGGTTGGGTATGTCACTTCTGATGAAATTCTGGAGTTTGATGCTTCTTATCAGGGACAGGAGATTGCAACAGTTACTTTAAAAGCAGTAAAGAAAAATGAACCGACAGCCTTTGCGTTTACAAAATCAGATATTACCACAGGAGAAGAACTGGATGGAGCAAGCCTGAAAGTAATTGATAAAGATGGAAATATTGTGGATGAGTGGACTTCGGAAAAAGGGAAACCCCACAGTATCAAACGTCTTGTTGTGGGGGAAAACTATATACTTCGGGAAGAATTTGCACCATACGGGTATCTGAAAGCTGAAGAAATAACTTTTACGGTGGATGATACTGCTCAAATTCAGAAAGTGGAAATGAAAGACAAAGTGCCTACGGGACTTCTGATCGTCAACAAAAAAGGGGAGTTTCTTGATAAAATTACGCTTCTGGATCAGGTAAAAGGAGCTGTGGAACATCTTTTTGAATATATTTCCGGAAACTTAAGCAAAGTAACATTTGAGGTTTATGCGGCAGAGGATATTCATGCGGCAGATGGTGTCAGCGAGGATTACTTTAAAGCAGATGAACTGGTAGGAAAAATTGTTACAGGCGATAATGGGATTGCACAGATGGAAAATCTCCCGGCAGGCAGATATTATGTGAAAGAAGTAGAAACTGCACATGGTTTTGTACTGGATAAAGAACCGAGATATGTGGATTTAAGTTATCGGGATCAGGATACGCCGGTAATTACATTTCAGGAAGAGTGGCAGAACAGACGCCAGAAGGTTCAGGTATCTATCCTCAAGAAAGAAAAAGACGGGGAACGTGTCCTTGCAGGAGCAGTTTTCGGACTTTATACCAGAGATGACATCAAAAATAAAGATGGCAATGTGCTGATGGAAGCAGAGAGCCTGATCGAGCAGAAGACAACGGATGAAAAAGGTCAGATCGTATTCAGGGCAGACTTGCCGGTAGATGGAAGATATTATGTAAAAGAACTTTCTGCCCCAGAGGGATTTGTGGCAACAGAGGAAGAACAGGATTTTACTTTTACATATGCAGGAGCCGGACAGGAAGAGGTCAGCTATGAATTTACGTTTGAGAATGAGCCGACCACAATGGAGTTTACAAAGACGGACCTTACTACAGGAAAAGAGCTTCCAGGGGCACATCTTTGTGTGAAGGATAAAGATGGAAACATGGTAGACGAGTGGGTTTCAGGAGAAGAAGCACATGTGATCAAAGGGCTGGCAGTTGGGAAATCTTATACCATGACAGAGACAAAACCGGCAGATGGATATGTCACTGCTGAGAGCATTACATTTACTGTTGAAAATACAGCAAAAGTGCAGAAACAGGAAATGAAGGATGATGTGACAAAGGTAGAGATTTCAAAACAGGACATTGCAACTGGAAAAGAACTTCCGGGAGCAAAGCTGACTATCCTGGATAAGAATGGGAAAACCGTAAAAAGCTGGACATCCGGTGAGAAGGCTTATTATATGGAAAAACTTCCAATCGGTGAATACACACTGCATGAGGAAGCGGCACCAGAGGGCTATCTTGTAGCAGAGGATGTGAGATTTACGGTGGAAGATACAGGAGAAATCCAGAAAGTTGTTATGAAAGACAAGAAGGAAGCGTCACCGGAAAAACCAAATGAGGAAAAACCGGAAAAACCAGTCCCGGATACTCCAAAGACAGGAGACGACAGACACCCCCTTGTCTGGATGTTCCTGTTGCTGCTGGCAGGTGCGGGGACAGGAAGTTCCCTTTGGTATCTGAAACGTAAGAAAAAATAAGAAAACTGAATGATCGGGAAGGGCGTATATAGGCAGGAGAAGTCTGTATGCGCCTTTTTTTAATGGAGGTGCTGGATGAGCAGAAAGGATAAGTGGAAAGATGGGTAGCCCGCAGTATGCAAATGATAAGCCGGAAGATTGCGAATGGTGTTACTGGTGGGGCGGAAAGAAAGGCGGATGTATCAGAAAAGAATGCTTTTATTTGCTTCCAGAAGGACAAAAAGATATAAAAGAGCAGAAAACCGGGAATTGCGATTTCTGCCCATACGGGAAACATTTTCCGTGTATCGGTTATTGCATGGTAAAACTTTTGATGGAAATGAAAAAGCAGTGACATACCTGTCTGGATATAGCTGCGAGAAAGGAGGGAGCCGGAAAATCCGGCAGATAAGATGCAGGAAGAAGTGAATCAGAAAACGATTGCCTTATGTACCAGATGTGCGAAAATGACGGCGGATGTTTTAAAAGGGTTGATGCGGAAGTATCTTTCAGACAGGGAAAAGCATAAACAGGAGGTAAAACATAAGAAAGCAGAGAAGGCAGCACAGGAGAAGGCTGAAAAAAATGCCCCGGTAAGAGGAAAGCAGACTTTAAAAAAGCTGATGGATCAGGGAAGCCAGCTTACTAATATTGAAGTGACGGACAATAATATCAAATCTTTTGATAAAGTTGCCCGGAAATACGGGATTGATTACAGCCTGAGGAAAGATAAGTCTGTTGAACCGCCAAAGTATATGGTCTTTTTTAAGGCGAAAGATGTGGATGTTATGACAAAAGCATTCCAGGAATACAGCGGCGTGGTACTGAATAAGAACAAACGGGTTTCCATCCGCAAAAGATTGTCTCTTGCGAAAGAGAAAGCAGCAAAACAGCGTGAGAGAGAAAAAACAAAACAGAAAGACAGGGGGCAGAGCCTATAAGATGAGAAAACAGCAGTTAAAAAGAAAGAACGGAGAGGGGAAGGCAGCAAAGAGAAAGCTGCCTTCGGAAAAGACCGGTGGAAGTGCGTGGCTTGCCATGGTTCAGGGAAAAGTAAAAGAGCAGTTTGGAAGGCTTGATATGAAAACGCTGCTCATAAGGAATTTTCCCTATTTTATCATTTTTTATCTGGTAGAAAAGGAAGCCTGGTTATACCGTTACTGCACAGGGGACAGTATGGTAAGGAAGCTTATGAATTTGTTTCTGAATTTTTCCCTTGCATTTCAGAATCCTTTTCCGAGCCTGCATCTGCAGGATATTACAGTAGGTATCATAGGAGCATCAGCGTTCCGTCTGGTTGTGTATTTTAAAGGGAAAAATGCAAAGAAGTTCCGGCAGGGAGAGGAATACGGTTCTGCCCGTTGGGGAACGGCAAAGGACATAGAACCGTTTATTGATCCTGTTTTTGAAAACAACGTACTTCTTACACAGACAGAGAGGCTTACCATGAACAGCCGTCCGAAACATCCGAAGTATGCGAGAAATAAAAATGTGATTGTGATCGGCGGCTCCGGCAGTGGTAAGACACGCTTTTATGTGAAACCGAATCTGATGCAGATGTCACCAAACGTCAGCTATGTGGTCACTGATCCGAAGGGCACGATCCTGGTAGAGTGTGGGAAAATGCTCAAGAAAGGTTCCCCCAAAATGAAAGATGGGAAGCCTGTCCGGGACAGTAAGGGGAATGTAGTGTATGAACCCTATAAAATCAAGGTACTGAACACGATCAATTTCAAAAAAAGTATGCACTATAACCCGTTTATGTATATCCGTTCCGAAAAGGATATTCTGAAACTGGTAAATACAATCATTGCAAATACCAAAGGAGAAGGGGAAAAATCTTCGGAAGATTTCTGGATAAAAGCCGAAAGGCTTTTGTATTGTGCCCTGATCGGCTACATTTACTATGAAGCACCGGAGGAAGAACAGAATTTTTCTACTTTACTGGAATTTATCAATGCTTCCGAAGCAAGGGAGGATGATGAAGAATTTAAAAATGCAGTGGATGAACTTTTTGAGGAACTGGAGAGGGAAAAGCCGGAGCATTTTGCAGTACGCCAATATAAAAAATACAAACTGGCGGCAGGAAAAACAGCAAAAAGTATTTTGATTTCCTGCGGTGCAAGACTTGCTCCCTTTGATATTGCAGAACTGCGAGAGCTGACTTCTTATGATGAGATGGAATTGGATATGATGGGGGATCAGCGTACTGCGATGTTCGTAATCATTTCTGATACGGATGATACCTTTAACTTTATCGTAGCAATCATGTACACTCAGTTATTTAATTTATTATGTGACCGGGCGGATGATGTGCATGGGGGAAGGCTTCCCTATCACGTCAGGCTTCTGCTTGACGAGTTTGCTAATATCGGTCAGATTCCAAAATTTGATAAGTTGATTGCCACAATCAGAAGCCGTGAAATATCGGCTTCTATTATTTTGCAGTCACAAAGCCAGTTAAAGACAATTTATAAGGATGCTGCAGAAACCATTCTGGGGAATTGTGATACGATGCTGTTCCTGGGAGGAAAGGAAGGTTCTACTTTAAAGGAAATTTCGGAAACGCTGGGGAAGGAAACCATTGATCTGTACAATACTTCCGATACCCGTGGGCAAAGCCGATCTTATGGTCTGAATTACCAAAAAACAGGAAAAGAACTGATGAGCCGGGATGAACTGGCGGTAATGGACGGAAATAAATGTATCCTGCAACTTCGTGGTGTGCGTCCGTTTTTTAGTGATAAATTTGACATAACCAAACATAAGCAGTACCGGGAACTGGCAGATTTTGACAAGAGGAATACCTATGATGTGGAAAAAGATTTAAAGCACGAGCTTGTAATGACGGTCAATGATGAATTTGAGATGTGGGAGGATGATGGGGAAGATTAAGTACAGAACATGTCAGCATTTTCGTCCGCCAGTCAGGGCGGAGCCTGTAAGAAAAAATAAAAACATAAGCACAGGAATTACAAAAAATAAGAAAGGAAAAGAAATCCAGAGACAGAGTCGCTGCAGAGTACAGCGGCTTTTTTAATCCTGTGCAATAACCATGAATAATCTGGATTTCAGGTAACGATATGCAATTTTTTAGTTCAGCAATTACCATTCTGCAGACGCTTGTTGTGGCGATTGGTGCAGGTTTAGGTGTATGGGGTGTTATTAACTTGATGGAAGGTTACGGCAACGATAATCCGGGTGCAAAATCACAGGGAATCAAGCAGCTTATGAGTGGAGGCGGGGTTATCCTTATCGGAACTCAGTTGATTCCGCTGCTTTCCGGGCTATTCGGATAAATCTGAAAGGAAAGGAGTACATCCATGTTCGATAGTATTTTTGAAGCAATCGAGGAGTGGATGAGGGAATTACTGACTGGTATGGTACAGTCCAACCTGACCACCATGTTTACGGATGTAAATGATAAAACGGGACAGATAGCGGCTCAGGTTGGACAGACACCGCAGGGGTGGAACAGCAGCATTTTTAACATGATACAGGGGCTTTCAAATTCTGTGATCATTCCTATTGCCGGGATGATCATTACATTTGTCCTTTGTTATGAACTGATCTCCATGCTGACAGAACGCAACAATATGCACGAAATTGATACCTGGATGTTCTTCAAGTATTTTGTGAAAATGTGGATCGCTGTGTATCTGGTAAGCAATACGTTTACTATTACAATGGCTGTTTTTGACGTAGGGCAGTCGGTGGTCAACTCAGCCGCCGGGGTGATCAGCGGGGATACAGCCATTGACATCAGTGAAGCGATTGCGGATATAGAGACAACAATGGAAGCGATGGAGATTGGGGATCTTGTTGTGTTGGCACTGGAAACGCTGATTGTCAGTTTTGGTATGAAGATTATGTCTGTTGTGATTACGGTCATCATGTATGGGCGTATGATTGAAATTTACCTCTACACTTCCGTTGCACCAATCCCGTTTGCAACTATGTCCAATAAGGAATGGGGGCAGATCGGGTTAAATTATTTCCGGGGGCTGTTTGCACTTGCATTCCAGGCATTTCTGATGATGGTTTGTGTTGGAATTTATGCGGTACTGGTATCTGGTCTGCAAATGTCTGGTGACCTAAGCTCGGCACTTTTTGGGGTGGCAGCATATACAGTAATTTTATGTTTCAGCCTGATGAAAACAGGAAGCCTGAGTAAGAGTATTTTTAACAGCCATTAAAAAATGAATGGCAAAGGATAGTTGTATGGAAGGAAGTGATTGAAAATGGCTTATGTGCAGGTTCCAAAGGACTTGACAAAAGTAAAAAATAAAGTGGCGTTCAACCTTACAAAACGCCAGATTATCTGCATCCTGCTGGGGGCAGCACTGGGCATCCCTTTTTATTTTCTTACAAGAAACACACTTGGGACAAGCAATGCCGCCACAGGCATGGTGATTTTGATGCTCCCGGCATTTTTGTTTGCCATGTACGAAAAGGATGGGATGCACCTGGAACAGATCTTATCCAATATCATCCGGGTAAAAATTTTGCGGCCGTCAGTCCGCAGGTACGAAACCGTGAATCTATTTGAAGGGGGAATGCCGGACCATATGGAAGAAAACAGGAAAACGAAGGGAGGGACGAAGCATGACAAGACGGGAGAAGCATCTCCGAAAAAGAGAAAAAAGACTTAAAAAAGAAGAGAAACTCCGTAGAAAAGAGGATTTAAAGTGGGAGAAGATCAATAAGAAAGAGCAGAGAAAAAGGGAGAAACGTAAGGCAAAGGAAGAAGCAAAACAACTGAAACGGCAGAAAAAGAGAGGCGGAAGAAACTATCCCTTGGAACAGAAAAAGCCGGCAGGCAAAAAAACAGCGGGAAATACAAAATCCTCCCAAAAAAGGGAAAGAGAGAAGAGCCTGTCTGTCCAGAAAACTATTGCATATAAAGAAATGGGGAAGGATGGAATCTGCCGGGTTCAGGACAGGGTTTATTCCAAATGTATCCGTTTCTACGACTTGAATTATCAGTTGGCACAGAATGAGGATAAAAATGCAATCTTTGAGAATTGGTGTGACTTCCTTAATTATTTTGACAGCACAATCCATTTCCAGCTTTCTTTTATCAACCATAAAAGCAGTATGAAGGAATTTGAACAGGTGATCCGTATCCAGCCACAGAATGACCAGTTTGATGAAGTGCGTATGGAATATGCACAGATGTTAAAGAACCAGTTGGCAAAAGGGAATAATGGTCTGGTCAAGACGAAGTATATCACGTTTTCTATTGAAGCAGAGAATATCCGTGAAGCAAAGCCAAAGCTGGAGCGTATCGAAGCAGATATTCTGAATAACTTCAAGGTGCTTGGCGTGACTGCTTATCCTTTAAATGGAGAGGAACGGCTGCAAATTCTCTATGAAACCTTTAATCCGGAGAATAATGTACCGTTCCGGTTTGATTACAGCCAGCTCGTAAAAACTGGGCTTGGGACAAAGGACTTTATCGCACCTACCAGTTTTGTGTTTAAGGATGGAAAGACATTCCAGATGGGGAACACCATCGGGGCGGTATCTTATCTTCAGATCCTTGCACCGGAGCTGACTGATAAAATGCTTGCAGAATTTCTGGATATGGATAAAAACCTGATCGTTAATCTCCATGTGCAGTCTGTAGACCAGATGAAGGCAATCAAGCTGGTGAAAAGTAAGGTTACAGATATTAACCGTATGAAAATTGAAGAACAGAAAAAGGCAGTACGTTCCGGGTATGATATGGACATCATCCCCTCCGACCTCAATACCTATGGAGGGGAAGCAAAACGGCTGCTTGAAGATCTCCAGTCCAGAAATGAGCGTATGTTCCTTGTAACAGCGCTCTTTTTTAATACAGCGAAAACAAAGCAGGAGCTTGAAAATGCTGTATTTCAGACTGCGGGAATTGCACAGAAATTTAACTGCGTGTTAAGGAGGCTGGATTATCTGCAGGAGGAAGGGCTGATGAGCAGCCTTCCCCTTGGTGTGAACCATGTTCCGATCAAACGGGCACTCACGACAACTTCTACGGCAATCTTCGTTCCATTTACTACACAGGAGCTTTTTATGGCAGGGGAATCCCTGTATTATGGATTGAATGCACTCAGCAATAACATGATCATGGTGGACAGAAAGAAACTTAAAAATCCGAATGGACTGATCCTTGGTACGCCGGGTTCCGGAAAGTCATTTTCTGCAAAACGTGAGATTACAAATGCGTTCTTTGTTACGCAGGATGACATTATTATCGGAGATCCGGAGGGTGAGTATTATCCACTTGTCCATGCACTGGGAGGGCAGGTAATCCATATTTCTTCTACCAGTCACGATTACATCAACCCTATGGACATCAATATGGATTATTCGGATGATGATAACCCATTAGGGGTAAAAAGTGATTTTATCCTCTCCCTGTGCGAGCTGATCATGGGAAGCAGGAACGGGATCGAAGCAGAAGAAAAGTCTGTCATTGACCGTTGCCTGCCCATTGTCTATCAGAAATATTTTGAAAATCCGATTCCGGAAAATATGCCGGTATTGGGAGACTTGTACCGTTGTCTGCGTGAACAGGAAGAAGTGCAGGCACAGAGGATTGCGACTGCATTGGAGATTTACGTCAATGGTTCCTTAAAGGTATTTAACCATCAGACGAATGTGGAATTGAATAACCGGATTGTCTGTTTTGACATCAAGGATTTGGGCAAGCAGCTTAAAAAGCTGGGGATGCTCATTGTACAGGATCAGGTCTGGAACAGGGTAACGATCAACCGTTGTGCCCATAAGTCCACCAGATATTATATAGATGAGTTCCATTTGCTTCTGAAAGAAGAACAGACTGCAGCATATAGCGTGGAAATCTGGAAGCGCTTCAGAAAGTGGGGAGGTATCCCGACTGGGATCACGCAGAATATTAAAGACCTGCTGGCAAGCCGGGAAATTGAAAATATTTTTGAAAACAGTGACTTTATCTATATGCTCAATCAGGCTGCAGGGGACAGACAGATTCTTGCAAAACAGCTTAATATTTCCCCACATCAGCTTTCCTATGTGACAAACAGCGGAGAGGGCGAAGGCTTGATTTTTTATGGCAATGTAATCATTCCATTTATTGACCGTTTCGACAAGTCATTGAAGCTGTACAGCTATATGACAACCAGACCGTCTGACCTTGAAAAGCAGGAGAAAACAGAAGAAGTCAAAGCGGAGGATACAGAATGAAAAAGTGGCTGGCTGGTTTGCTTCTTTTTTCTTCCATTGTGCTGCTTACACTTAGTATTTATTCCCTGATGGGGATGTATATGGAAGAGAAAAAGGACAACCAGATTTATGAAACGATACGGAATATTTATGAAAAGCCGACAAGGACAGAGCCTTTTCAGGAAGAAAAGGGCAATCCTATAGAAGCGGTGGATGAAGGACTGCTTGCCCTGCACGGAGAAAATCCCGATTGTGTTGCGTGGCTTGCGGTAGAGGGAACGGTTATTGATTATCCGGTTATGTACCGCCCACAGGATAAGAACTACTATCTCAAGCGTGATTTTTATGGAGAATGGTCAGCAAATGGTTCCTTATTTGTAGCAGAGCATTGTGATCCGGATGCCTGTGACAATCTGATCATATATGGTCATCACATGAACAGTGGGAAAATGTTTGCGGCGTTGGAGGATTATAAATCAGAAACTTTCTATCAGGAACATAAATATATTTCCCTGAAAACACTTCATGGGAACGAGAAATATGAAATCATGGCGGCATTTTCTACATCGGTTTATACCGAAAGTGGCTTTGCCTACTATACATTTGCCGCAGCGGATGAAAAGCAGGAATATGATACTTTTGTTTCAGAATGTAAGGAACGTTCTCTTTATGAGACAGGCTGCCAGGCGGGGTATGGCGAGAAGCTTCTGACGTTATCAACCTGTGAGTATTCACAGAAAAATGGAAGGATGGTGGTTGTAGCGAAGCAGATCAACGACAGCAGGAGAGGGGGAAATACAGATGGCAGGGAAGGAATATAGAGCCAGGGAGAAAAAGGTTCAGAAAATGAGCAGGGATGGACTTATGGAAGAAAATCTGTCAGATGGGAGCCAGACATCAATCAGCCATAAGGCAGAAGCACCCCCGAAAATACGCTCCCCGGAGGAAAAATCGGATACCGGGGACGAAAAAGAAGTTTCCCCAAATAGAAAAAGGAGACTTTACAGAGAAAAGGAAACAAACGGACAGAAGCCAGAGGAACATGAAACGCAAAAACTGGATATGGAAAAAGAGTGCGAACCGCCTGAAAGGGCGGTTTCTTCTTTGCCCAAAATGAGACATAGAAAGCCTGTATCGGATCAAAAGATAAAGGAAAAGAAAGAATCCATAAGAGAAAGCTCCAGACGGATGGAACAGTTTCAGGAAACAGAAGAAATTTCTGATGATGAATATAAGGAGAAAAAGGAAGCGGTTATTCATAACCGGAAAAAACGTCTGGTTCAGGAATATGCAGGAAAGAAAGCGGCTTCTGATAAAGGAAAGAATTTTTCGGATGATGGAGAGGAAGCAAAAAAATTCCATGAACATCCAGGACAAGATGGGAAGAAAAAAGGCAGCCGTCTTTCCTTTGATGATGAAGATACAGGTTTTGTAAAAGGTGCAGGAACGGGGTTCGGAAAAAAAGCCGTCAGTGTGACTGCAATGGCGGCAAAGGCACAGCTCCGTGGAAAAATCAAAGAAGACGCTTCTGATAATGCAGCAATAGAGGGTGTGCTGGAAAGTGAACTTGCAGCGGAGCAGGCAGCAAAAGTGCTGAAAAATGTCCAGGAAAGGAGAAAAAAGCATTCGTCTTATGCAGGGCGTCTCAAGGAAAAACAGATGCCGGAGAGCAGACCGAAGACTCTTCATTTTGGAATGTCAGAGGGCGGAAAAGAAGCAGAAAGGATGTCCGGGAAAGCAGCACAGAGTGAAGCAAAGAAGAAAGCACAGATAAAACGATTCTGGCAGAAGCGGCGTATTACAGAAGCCTATGAAGCTGCAAAAGATGGAAAGAAGTCCGCACATACAGTAAAAGCAGTACAAAGTATGACAGTAAAGGCAAGACAGGTAGCGAAAGAGATTTTCCAAAGGAACAGCGGTCTGCTTGTGGGACTGGGTATTTTTGCTCTTCTATTTGCCCTGATGTCTACTTCTCTTGCAAGCTGCGGGGCAGGGATACAGGGATTTGGAACTACTTTTGTAGGGACAACTTATGCCAGCACGGATGCTGATATTTATGCAGTGGAAAATGCTTATGCGGAATTGGAAGCGGCATTGAATGAACAGATCAACAGCATGGAGAACCGCCATGAGGGACACGATGAATACCGTTACAATATTGATGAGATCAGCCATAACCCATATCATTTGATTTCCTATTTTACAGTGAAATATGGTGAATTTACCTATGCTCAGGTGGCAGAGGAGCTGCAGGAGATATTTGAAGAACAATATTCCATCCGTACACAGTCGCACAGGGAAACTGTGACAGAAACAAGGACAGTGCGGGTGGGAGAATCCCTTGGAAATGTAGTGACCAGCGGCTATTGTAATTGTTCCATCTGCTGTGGTCAGTGGTCAGGCGGACCAACTGCAAGCGGTGTTTATCCTACAGCAAACCATACGATTGCAGTGGATGCATCCAATCCATTTGTACCTATGGGGACAAAAGTTGTGATGAATGGAGTGGAGTACACCGTAGAGGATACAGGAGCTTTCGATCAGTACGGTGTTCAGTTCGATGTTTATTATGGCAATCATGCAACGGCGTCTGCACATGGACACCAGACATGGGAAGCCTTTATTGCAGACGATAATGGAAACCGGGAGGTGGAAGTGACGCAGACACATGAAATTAACCGTATGGATGTTACCCTTACCAACCATGATCTGGATACAGTGCTGAGAAAACGTATGACAGATGCCGAAGAAGAGCGATATGACCTCTACAATCACACCTATGGAAACCGTTCTTATCTTTTTGATATTCAGTCCCTTCCATCTGGCGGAGGTGGCTTTGGTTATGAAATACCGCCGGAGGCATTATCGGATGAAAAATTTGCAAATATGATTCGTGAAGCAGAAAAATATCTCGGTTACCCGTATGTATGGGGAGGTGCATCACCGAGTACCAGTTTTGACTGTTCCGGTTTTGTAAGCTGGGTGATCAACAATTGCGGGAATGGATGGAATGTAGGGCGGCAGACTGCAGACGGACTGCGGGGGTGCTGTGCACAGGTTCCTTCCTCACAGGCAAAGCCCGGAGACTTGATCTTTTTCCAGGGTACATACAATACGCCGGGAGCGAGCCATGTGGGAATTTATGTAGGAAACGGCATGATGATCCATTGTGGCGATCCTATTAAATATACCAGTATTGAAACGTCTTACTGGCAACAGCATTTCATGGCGTTCGGACGTTTGCCATGATGGAAAGGAGAAAGGGTACAGTGAACAAAAAATTAAAACGCTATCTGGATGAAACAGAGAAAACAAAAGAAAAGATTGCACAGCTTCAGGAGCATCTGAGGAATGTGCAGGCAATGCAGAAACAGGATGAAGATATGGAGATCATCAAAAGTATCCGTGGGATGAAACTTCCGCCCAGGGAATTATTTGAACTGCTCTGCGGACTGCAGGAGGGTTCCTTTGTGATCGCAAAAGGGAAGGAGCCGGAGGATACATTGGCTCTGGATAAAGAGGATGAAGAAATGGTGCAGGAAGCATCAGAAAGTGAGGATTTAGGATATGAAATGGAAGAAAATTCGTAAGATACTGGTTCTTATGGCAGTAACGGCTGTGTGCCTGTTTGGGGCAAACGGAGTGACCGCATATGCGAATGTGGATGAAAATGCAGTCGCAGAGGCAGAAAAGCAGGCACAACAGACGGAAGCGCCGCCGGCAGAAGAGAAACCGGTTGTGGAAGAAGAGGAAGTTACACCAGAAGATGCTTTTTCTGTACCCGGAAATGGAGAAGTCGTAGACCATATCACAAAGGATTCCAGCAAAGAATTTTATACAATCCGTACAGCTAATAACAACACCTTTTATCTGGTGGTAGACAAGGCGCAGAACACGCAGAATGTCTATATGCTTTCTACGATTGATGAAAATGACCTGCAGGAATTTTTAGACGAATCTGAGAAAAAGGAACCAGAAACAGAGCCGAGTGTAGTGATTCCGGAAACAGAACAGCCGCCAGAGGAAAAGCCGAAGGAAGAAGAGCCGCAGAAGGATGGCAGTAAAAACATGATGGGTGTGATCGGTCTTGTGGCGCTCCTGGGACTTGGTGGTTTTTATTTTCTGAAGATACGTTCCAAAAAGGAAACAGAGGAAGCACCCAGTGAAAACCTTGAAATAGGGGATGGTCTGGAAACGGTCAATGAAGATGAGGATGAATAAGGATATGGAATGACAGGAAACGGGCAGTCCAATAAGGCTGCCCTTATTTTAGTGAAGGAGGATATGTTATGTATTTGGTAATTGGAGAAAAGCCGAGTGTTTCACAGGCTTTGGCAAAGGTGATCGGAGCTTATCAGAAGAAGGATGGATTCCTTTTGGGAAGAGACTGCATCGTAAGCTGGTGTGTCGGGCATCTTGCAGAATATGCACCGCCGGAAGTTTACGGGGAAACGTATAAAAAGTGGAGGTTTGAGGACCTTCCGATTCTGCCGGAAAATTGGAAAATTCTGGTATCACAAAGTACCAGGAAACAGTTCGAGGTATTAAAAATGCTTTTGAACCGGAAAGATCTGGAATATGTAGTAAATGCCTGTGATGCAGGAAGGGAAGGAGAACTGATCTTCCGGAGAGTCTATGAATTGTCAGGCAGTAAGCTTCCTGTCAAAAGGTTGTGGATCAGTTCTATGGAAGATGCTGCCATTTCAGAGGGCTTTGCTCATTTGAAAAACGGGACAGAATATCAAAATCTGGCAGAGGCGGCTGTCTGCCGTGCAAAAGCAGACTGGCTGGTAGGTATGAATGCAACCAGGGCTTTTACTACGACTTATGGCAAAACTTTCCGGGTTGGAAGAGTGCAGACGCCGACACTTGCCATGTTGGTGGAACGCCAGGAAAAGATCGAGCATTTTGTAAAGGAAACCTATTATAAGGTCAGGCTGATGGCTGGAGATATGATATTTGTTTCGGAAAGTATCAAAGACCGGACAGAAGCAGAACAGCTTGCTGCATTATGCAGTGGAAAATCCGCAGAGGTCATAGAGGTAAATCGTGAAAAAAAGAGAGGTTTGCCACCGAAATTATATGACCTGACAACGCTCCAAAGAGAAGCAAACCGTCTGTTTGGTTATACGGCAAAAGAAACACTGGACACACTGCAGGAATTGTACGAAGAAAAGCTGCTTACTTATCCGAGGACAGACAGCCGGTATGTGACCAGTGATATGGAGGAAACACTTCTGGAACTTGCAGGGGATATGATGGAAGAATTTCTTGATTTTTCCTTTTATGCGGATGTAAAGCGTGTGGTCAATCCGGCAAAAGTTACAGACCACCATGCGATACTGCCGACAAAGCAGGCAATGAAAGCAGAGTGGACAGGACTTTCGGAAAAGAAGAGGAGTCTTTTATATCTGACTTCCATGCAGGTGTTAAAAGCTGTGGCAGAAGATTTCCAGTATGAGCAGGCAGAAATTACGGTTACCTGTGCCGGACATGAGTTTTATGCAAAGGGAAAAAGAACAGAGCAGATGGGATATAAAGAGGTAGAAGCAGCTTTTCAGAAAAAAGTATCAGCAGGGGCAGAAAAAGAGGATGAAGAGGAAGAAGGAATATTCCCGGAATATCTGAAAAAAGGTCATGTGTTCCCGGAGATACAGGCAGCATGTAAGGAGTGCTTTACAGCACCGCCGAAGCCATTTTGTGAAGATACACTTCTTGCTGCAATGGAGACTGCTGGAAATAAAGAGTTTGAAAAAGAAACGGAGAAAAAAGGTCTGGGCACACCGGCAACCAGGGCTTCAATCATCGAAAAACTGGTATCTTCCCATTATGCTGTCCGAAAAGGAAAGCAGATTCTTCCTACTACGGAAGGGAGGGAACTGGTATCTATCCTGCCGGAACAACTGAAATCAGCAGCCATGACAGCACAGTGGGAAAATGAGCTGCTTGCGGTTGAAAGAGGAAAGGCAGACAGTGAAAGATTTATGGAGGGGATCATAAAGCTGCTGGAAGAAATTCTTGCGGATTGCAGGAGCATATCTTCAGAAGAACGCAGACAGTTTCAGGACAAAGAAGCAATCGGTATTTGCCCGGTATGCCAGAGTCCGGTTTATGAAGGAAAACATAATTTTTACTGTGACAGTCGGGATTGTTCCTTTGCACTTTGGAAAGAAAACCGTTTTCTTGCCGGAATGAGGAAAAACATGGATAAACGTATGGCAGCGGAACTTCTGAAAGAAGGCAGGGTATTTGTGAAAGATCTGTATTCTGTCAAAAAGGACAGATACTTTAATGCGTATCTGATTATGGGAACGAAGGATGGAAAGGCAGAGTTCAACCTGGAATTTCCCAAAGGAAAAAGTAAAAGGGAATAAAAATCTCCGCCGGTCAGGGCGGAGACATTTGTTTTGTCTTATTGTAATGGGAATCCTGTTTTGAGGATGGATGCCCAGTTACTTTTGGCATACAAAAAACGGACAACAGTTACCTGTTTCTCTATTTCTGAAATGCGGTAAAAAGCGAGATAGTTATTCACGATGGTAAAACGAATCCCCCAGGAAGAAAGGATGCGGTCATCGACCAATGGGAATTTCTGCGGAAACTGGGAAAGGGCATTGATCTTTTCCTCTGCAGTATCCAGCAGATGGTCAGCGGCTTCTGGATTTTTGAGTGTAAATTCAATATAATCGGCAGCACTTATCATATCCCGTTCTGCTGTCTGTGTGATGTGAATGTGATAATTCACCTTTTCCTGCGGCTCCTTATATCAGACATGGCTTCGGAAAACGGGCGGGTTTTACCTTCTGCAATATCGGTAAGACCTTCCTGGATAAGCCCGTATAACTCAAACTTACCGACCAGATTTTCATAGGCTTCGATGCTCATGACTGCAAGATCACCTTTTCCATTTTTGGTGATGAATACCGGTTCGGAATAATTATGACAAAATGTGGAAATTTCATTGTAGCTGTTCCGTAGATCAGCACTGGAACGAATGGTTGGCATATCCTGCACCTCCTTTTCTTTATAACAAAATTATAACTAAATTTCTTTATATAGTCAACGGGTGCAGGAGAAAAAACAAAAAGAAAGAAGGGAATATATGGCAAAAATAAATGATATAAGGGTTTTAGCAGAAGAAACCGCTTCGGATGTGGCAAGTTCTCCAAGAGACTGGATGGCGTATCTGGATACAGCGGCAAAATTGTACCGCTATCCTTTTGCAGATAATCTTTTGATCCACGCACAGCATCCACAGGCTACTGCCTGTGCGGAATTGGAAACATGGAATGAGAAAATGGGACGGTGGGTAAACCGTGGGGCGAAGGGGATAGCTCTGATTGACGATACTGGTCCGAGACAGAGACTCCGCTATGTATTTGATATAGAAGATACCCATATGGTAAGGGGAGGAAGGACACCATATCTATGGAAAATGGAAGAACGGTATGAAGGCAGACTGCTGGAATATCTCACCGACGCTTATGGGGTGGCAGGATATGATACAACAGGGCTTGGAGATGCCCTGCTTGCAGTAGCTTCTGAAATGACAGAGGAAAATCTGGAGGAAGCTATGGACGGACTTTTTTATGAGGTGAAAGGCAGTTTTCTGGAGGAGATGGATGCGGATTCTATCCGTGTGAATTTCCGAAACCTGATGGTGGACAGTCTTTTTTATACATTGGCAAGGCGGTGTGGTCTTGATCCGATGGACTATCTGGAAGCAGAGGATTTTGTAGGGATTACAGACTTTAATGATTTGCGGGTACTGGCATTCCTTGGAAATGCTGTCTGTGAGTCGGCAGAAACCGTGCTGAGGGATATAGGAAGGACAGTCAGAAAATTTTATCAGGAAGAATTGTCCCAACAGCTTGCTTTTTCGCAAAATCCTGTGTATAATAACAATAAGAAATTTAACACGTTAATTCGTGAAAGCGAAGAGAAAGGAGAACTAGAGAATGGAACTGACATATCATCGCAAAGGAGATTATCTGTTTCCGAACCTGACCATAGAGGAAGAACCGACGACCATCGGGAAATACGGGATGCTTCGGAGGACTTATCTGAAGGAACACAAGAAGAACTGGTATCAGAGTATGCTGCTGAGCGGGAAGCTGAACAGTCATCTGATGGAGATCGAGAAAACAGCACAGGAGAGGATGGAAGTCCTGATGGAAAATCTCCTGAAGACTTATCCGGCACCGGACAAAGAACTGGATCAGATGAGGTGGGCAGCCCACATGAACAATCTGACAGCGATGGCAGAAGAGAGCATCTTGAAGGAATTGGTGTACAGTTAATCGAAGAAACAACAGAACGGGATTTGAGTGAAGCAGAGGAAGAAATTGCCTCTGCTTTATCTTTGCCTGAACTGCCTACAGTAAAACAGCAGATACGATCTATCGAAGAACGGCAGGCAGCTCTATATGCCGGAGAAATTTCCGTTCCTTCTGATGTGGTGGATGAAGTTTTGAGAAAGGGCGGTAACAAAGATAGAAGCCATCTTCGTATGATTTATAATTTTATGATAGAACAGACACCGGAAGAATACACAGAATTTGTCCGGCGGGAATACGGTGAGGGCGGTATTGGCCTTGTGATAGGCGGGAAAGAATATTCTGTCTGGTATGATGAACTGGGGATGCAGATTGCAGTTGGACACACCATACACGACCAGATCTTGGATAAGGCTTTTTTATCATGGGAGGAAGTTTCCGGACGGATTCACCAGCTTTTACGCCAGGGTGAATATGCACCACAGTCTGTTTTGGAAGCTGCCAGGGCAAATGCAGTCAAAGAACATGCAGAGGTACTGGCGTATATGCAGCGTGATATGGCAGAAGGCGTATCAGAACTTGTGTTTGAAGATAACCAGATATTTTATGGCGGTTTTCCAGAGATGGTTGAGCGTATCGGAAATTTGTTGGAGCAGCCGGAATTTCTTACAGACCTTAATGAACGTTTGGAAGGACTTGCAGAAGCATATGAAATGGATAAAGAAATTATGCGTTTCCATTATTACCGTCCGGACAGAGTATCTGCACAATTTCAGAAATTTGCGAAAGAAGCGGTTCCCTATCAGGCAAGGGAAGGGTTTCAATGGCAGGAACATGAAATTTTTATCACGCAGGATGAAATAGATGCTTTCCTTTCCCGTGGCGGGACTTATTCGGATGGAAGGCTGACAACCTATGCCTTTTTTATTCAGGATAAATCAGAAAAAGAAAAGGCGGAGTTTATTAAGGAGCAATATGGGATTGGAGGACAGAGCCATGCACTCAGCGGTGCGGATCATTCCCATGCAGAATACAACGGAAAAGGGGTGAAACTGGAACGGGGGGATTATGGAAATCCAGATGTGAGCATTCTATTAAAGTGGCCTGCGGTTGCAAAACGTGTCCAGTATTTGATCGATCATGACAGCTATTTAAAAGTGGGGGATTATACAAGGATGCCCTCCTATGAACGGGAACGGATGGCAAACCGTGTGATCAGTTTTTATGCCCGCCTGCCAGAAGAGATAGAGCGTCCCTTTGAAGAAGATTTTTTTTATGAGAAGGCAAGAGAAGAACTTCCGGGGATATTGGAAGATCCAGATTCAGCAGAACAGCTTGTTGCAGGCATGGATGACGCACTTGCCGAGCTTCCGTTGGATTTTGATGGATATGAGAACCGTGTGCAGATTTTATCAGAAATTCATCAGTACATAGAAGGAACTTATACGATTTTTCCACAGAAGAAGCAGGAGATAGAAATAGAAGGAACCGGCAGGCAGATGAACTTGTTTGATTTTATGAAATCAGAACCGGAACCTGAAATAACGCCGAAAGTTCAACCAGAGATGCAACAAAAACTAAACGGAGAACAAGGGCTGGAAGAAGCAGATAGAACAGAGGATACCGATGCGGGATTTTATGAAAGCGTGGAGGAACAAATAGATGTACATGTTTTAGAGGCTATGGAAAAGGCAGGGACTTCCTTTGATGAGTTTTCTCCTGAGCAGATGGATGTAATCTATTCTTCGGCAGAAAATGGGATGGATATTACGCTGTTACTGAATCCGGAGTTTTCGCCGGCACAGATGCAGCTTATCGCAGATGTGATGGAACGCATATCAGCAAATGAACGCTACCGTTTTGAATCGGAAATTGAAAAATTGACTTCTGTAGTAATGACACCAGAGGAGATCAATGCACAAAGACAGGAAAGTCATCTTCCGTTGGAGGACTTTTCAGATGGTTCAGAAATCGTTCCGGGGGAAACGGAAGTAAAAGGGAATGCTGTAGAATGGAAGCCAGAAAAACAGGAAGGGAAAGCGGAACGGGTAAATTTCCGTATTACCGATGATGATCTCGGTGCAGGCGGTCCGAAAGCAAAATTTAAAGCAAATATGGAAGCAATCCATCTGTTGAAAAAATTGGAGGAAGAAAACCGACTTGCAACGCCCAAGGAACAGGAAGTGTTGTCAAGATATGTTGGCTGGGGAGGTATCCCTAACGCCTTTGATAAAGAAAATTCAGATTGGGCAGAAGAATACAGGGAATTATACGATACATTGACCAAAGAAGAATATGAGGCGGCAAGGGCATCTACGTTAAACGCTTTTTATACTTCCCCGACAGTCATTCATGCAATGTATGAAGCACTTGAAAATATGGGGCTGAAGAATGGGAATATCCTGGAACCCTCCTGTGGAGTGGGAAACTTTATGGGGCTTCTTCCGGAGAGCATGGCAGGCTCAAAGATGTATGGTGTGGAGCTGGACAGTATTTCAGGAAGAATGGCAAAGCAGTTATACCAGAAGAATGAAATCGCAGTCCAGGGGTTTGAGACGACGGAGTACCCAGAGAGTTTTTTTGACTGCGTGATCGGGAATGTGCCATTTGGTGCGTATAAAGTCACTGACCGGAAATATGACCGTTATAATTTCATGATCCACGATTATTTTCTGGCTAAATCCATCGACCTGGTGCGTCCGGGCGGAGTTGTTGCAGTCGTGACGTCAAGCGGGACTATGGATAAACAGAATCCGGCAGTCCGGGAATATCTTGCAAACAGGGCAGAGCTTCTAGGTGCGATCCGTTTGCCAAATAATGCGTTTATGAGAAATGCGAACACAGGAGTTGTTGCAGACATTCTGTTTTTTCAGAAACGTGACCGTATATCATTGGAAAAACCGGGGTGGGTGGAACTTGGAACGACACCGGAAGGTTATACGGTCAATTCTTATTTTGCAGAGCATCCGGAAATGGTGTTGGGAGAATTTGCAACAGAAAGTACCCAGTATGGAAAACAGGAGGTTACAGTAAAAGCTCTCCCTGACAGGAAGCTGAAAGACCAGTTGAAAGAGGCAGTCTGTCATATCCAGGGAAACATTGAGGAAAGGGAATTGGAAGATTCGGAACTGGAGGATGCGGCAGTTTCTGTCCCTGCTGATCCTAACGTAAAGAATTTCAGCTTTACAAATATAGAAGGAAAAGTCTATTACCGGGAAAATTCAAAAATGAATCTGGTGGAGCTGCCGAAAGTGACTGCAGAGCGTGTCCTTGGAATGATAGAGATTCGGAACATCACACAGAAATTGATTGAGCTGCAGATGGACGGAGAAGGGACAGAGAAAATCCAGAAGGCACAAGAAGAACTGAACAAAGCATATGACAGCTTTACCTCCCAGTATGGACTGATCAGCAGTAATGCCAACCGAAGGGCATTTAACCAGGACAGCAGCTATTGCCTTTTATCTTCTTTGGAGATATTGGATGAGAATGGGGAATTAAAACGAAAAGCAGATATATTTACCAAAAGGACGATCAAACGTGCGGAACCTGTTACCTCTGTAGATACTGCAAGTGAAGCACTGGCTGTATGTATCGGGGAGAGAGCAAAAGTTGATATTCCTTTTATGGCACAGCTTATGGATTCTTCAGAAGAAACAGTGATAGAAGAACTGGCAGGTGTAATCTTTAAAAATCCTTTAGATGGGAAATGGGAGACTTCGGATGAATACCTTTCCGGGAATGTCCGTGAAAAACTGCGGATGGCGGAAGCATCTGCAGAACATGATCCATCTTTCCAGATCAATGCAGAAGCATTGAGAAGGGTGCAGCCTAAAGAACTGGATGCGTCGGAGATAGAGGTTCGTCTGGGTGCTCCATGGATCAAGGCAGAATACATCAATCGGTTTATGGCTGAGATTTTCCATACGCCAGCATACCGGTTGGGAAAATCTATCAATGTCACTTATGCAAAGATCAATGGACAATGGAATATTTCGGGGAAAACACAGGATTTTGGAAATCCTTTGATTACGGCAACCTATGGAACCGGCAGGGCGAATGCGTATCGTTTATTGGAAGATGCCCTGAATCTGAAAGATACAAAAATCTATGATACGGTCATGGAGGATGGCGTAGAAAAACGTATCCTGAATAAAAAGGAGACTATGCTGGTTCAGCAGAAGCAGGAAATGATAAAATCAGCATTTAAAGACTGGATTTTTAAAGACATACGGCGCCGGGAGGATATTTGCAGGACATACAACGAACTGTTTAATAGCACCCGGCCCCGTGAATATGACGGAAGCCATATTCAGTTTGCCGGCATGACACCGGAGATTACCTTGATGCCCCACCAGAAAAATGCCATTGCTCACGTTCTTTATGGAGGGAATACCTTGCTCGCCCATTGTGTCGGGGCAGGGAAAACCTTTGAAATGATTGCTGCTGGTATGGAGAGTAAACGTCTGGGGCTTGCACAAAAAAATCTGTATGTTGTGCCAAACCATCTGACAGAACAGTGGGGCAATGATTTTTTAAGGCTTTATCCAGGGGCAAATATCCTTGTGGCAACGAAAAAGGATTTTGAGCCGGCAAACCGAAAAAAGTTCTGCTCCAGAATCGCAACCGGGGAATATGACGCAGTAATTATCGGGCACAGCCAGTTTGAAAAAATCCCTCTTTCAAAAGAACGGCAGATTGAGACAATCAACCGTCAGATCGCAGATATTACCTTTGCGATTGAAGATATGGCAAGGGAAGAGGGGACTCGGTTTACTGTTAAGCAGATGGAAAAAACGAAAAAAACGCTGCAGGAAAAATTGAAAAAACTAAATGACCAGACAAGAAAGGATGATGTTGTTACTTTTGAGCAGTTAGGTGTGGATCGTCTGTTTGTAGACGAGTCACATTACTATAAGAACCTTTTTTTATATACAAAAATGCGGAACGTGGCAGGTATTTCACAGACGGACGCACAGAAATCTTCGGATATGTTTATGAAATGCCAGTATTTGGATGAAATTACAGGAGGTAAGGGTGTGACGTTTGCAACAGGAACCCCGATCTCAAATAGTATGACGGAGTTATATACCATCATGCGTTACCTGCAGTATGATACGATCCAGAAGATGGGATTGGGACATTTTGATGCATGGGCAGCTTCTTTCGGGGAGACTGTTACGGCGATTGAATTATCTCCAGAGGGAACGGGCTACCGGGCAAAAACTCGGTTCGCCCGTTTTTATAATCTTCCGGAACTTATTTCACTATTTAAAGAAGCTGCAGATGTACAAACTGCGGATATGTTAAACCTTCCAGTGCCGGAAGCAGAATATATCAATGAAGTATTAAAACCCAGTGAAATTCAGAAGGAAATGGTAAGCAGCTTTGCAGACCGTGCAGAATTGGTAAGGGGCGGTGTGGTAGATGCAAAAGACGATAACATGCTGAAGATTACGAACGATGGAAGAAAATGTGCGTTGGATCAGCGACTGATCAACGATATGCTGCCGGATGAAGAGGATAGTAAGGTAAACCGCTGTGTAAAAAATGTATTTGACATATGGAAGGAGACTTCAGAGAGGAAGTTAACACAGCTTGTTTTCTGTGATCTTTCGACACCAAAAAATGATGGTTCTTTTAATGTATATGATGATGTCCGTGAGAAACTGGTGGAAAAAGGCATCCCACGGGAGGAGATACGGTTTATCCATGAAGCAGGGACAGAGGCACAAAAAGCAGAATTGTTTGCAAAGGTACGGGCAGGGGATGTGCGTGTACTTCTTGGTTCTACACCGAAGCTGGGTGCTGGTACAAATATACAGGACAGGCTCATTGCTCTTCATCATTTAGACTGCCCTTGGAAGCCATCTGATCTGGAACAGCAGGAAGGTCGTATTCTCCGCCAGGGAAACCAAAATGAGAAAGTTAAGATCTTCCGTTATGTCACGGAAAATACATTTGATTCATACATGTGGGTGCGACACGAAGTCGCTTAATTTAACTGTTTGGCGGTAATTCCGACCAAACCATCCATTCCGTTGGATGAAGCCAATATCCCCGGCTTTGCCAGTAATGGCATTGTTCGGAAGCGGATATAAATGGAACCCTATTTGGAGCAAATCCCGTGAGGGAGAAGCAAAACTGCCAGCTACAAGGCGGTTAGGGTGCAGGCTTTCTGATAGCATGGTTAATTAACTGAATCACCGTAAGCTTCGTTAAGGCTGAACAAGCCAAAGTAGCTGACAGGCTTGAACCAAAAGGTGTGCAGTTGGATATTCCTCTCCACGATAGGAATACACGGACATAAGACTGCCGGAGTAGAGGTGGAACCTAAACTATCAATAATTGTTGATTAAGTGGAACGTGTCAAGCCCGTATTCTCGCCTGCAAAGGCAAGCGGACCGTAAGGGAAGCCGTTGGGAATGCGGGTAAAGGATTGCGGAGGAAGCGAATGCCGACCTTGTAATGAGGACGGATAGGGGTTCAAAATTTGCCCCCCCGAAAGGGGAGCAGAATTCCGCATGGTGCTTAATTACGAGAGAGTTTATAGAATTTTTGAAAGGAGTAAGGCAAATGAACATGAAAATGTGTGCGACTTCTGACGTTGCAAAGGCATGGGACAGCATCGACTGGAACAAAGCGAATGCATACGTTAAAAAACTGCAAATGCGTATCGTAAAGGCTCATCAACAGGGCAGAACCGGCAAAGTAAAGTCTTTGCAATGGCTGCTTACACACTCTTTCTACGGACGTGCTTTAGCTGTAAAAAGAGTAACGAGTAATAAAGGCAAAAAGACAGCAGGTGTAGACAAAATCTTATGGTCTACTCCCAAACTGAAATATGAAGCAATTCTCAGCTTAAAACGCAGAGGCTATAAACCATTACCGTTAAAGAGGGTATATATCCCGAAAAAGAACGGAAAAATGAGGCCGCTCAGTATCCCATGTATGAAGGATAGAGCGATGCAGACATTGTACAAATTTGCACTGGAACCGATTGCGGAAATCACTGCTGACCCTAACTCCTATGGATTTAGAGCAAAGAGATGTGTACAGGATGCAATCGAACAGTGCTTTACCTGTCTGAATAAAGCAAAATCCCCTAAATGGGTGCTGGAAGGAGACATTAAGGGCTGTTTTGATAACATCAGTCACGAATGGATACTGAACCATATCCCAATGGACAGAGATATTCTGCGAAAATGGTTAAAAAGCGGGTATGTCGAGACCGGAAGATTATTTCCAACAGACCTCGGCAGCCCACAGGGTTCGGCTATCTCACCAACTATCTGCAACATGGTGTTGGATGGTCTGGAAGTCCAGATTAGGAAGAAATACCACAAAACTAAAAGGGATGGAAAAGCATATTTTCCAAAAGTGAACTTTATACGTTATGCTGACGATTTCATCGTCACAGGCGAAAGCAGAGAGCTTTTGGAAGCAGGTGTTCTCCCGATTATCCGGGAATTTTTATCAGAGAGAGGATTGGAACTGTCAGAAGAAAAGACAGTGATTACCCATATCGAAGATGGTTTTGATTTTCTCGGATGTAATATACGGTGGTATAAAGACAAGCTTCTTACAAAACCATCCAAAAAGAACTATAAAGCCATTGTGAATAAGATACGGGGGATTATAAAGCAAAATCCATCTATGAAGCAGGAAGATTTGATAAGAAAGTTAAATCCGGTCATCAGAGGATGGGTAAATTTCCAAAAGTATAATGTCTCCTCGCAGGCGTTTGACAGGTTTGATTTCGATGTATGGAGATGTCTGTGGAGATGGTGTAAACGTAGGCATCCGAAGAAAAGCCACAAATGGATAGCAAAGAAATATTTCAGGAGAGTCGGCACAAGGAACTGGACATTCAGTGTAAATATGGCAGACTCATTTGAATTACATCTGATATATGCTACTGATACTAAAATAGTAAGGTGGCTGAAAACAAAATCAGAAGCGACACCATTTGACGAGCGTTTCACAGAATATTTTGAGGACAGAGACACAAAGAGAATGCTTCGAGAAATCAATGGAAGGAAAAAATTAAATGCACTGTACAAAATGCAGAAAGGCATTTGTCCGCATTGTGGTGAACCTATCACAGTGGAACGGGGATTCCGAATCCATACGGAAGTGGGAGCAGATTTTAAAGAAACGAATGTCTTATTACATGCTGATTGCCACAGAGAACTTCATTACTCGAAAAATGTTGATGAACTGGTTCTGCTAACGCAGGGCTTATAAGTGCTTGAGCCGTGTGAGGGGAAACTCTCACGCACGGTTCTTAGAGGGGAAAGCGGTAGTAATACCGCTGACCTACTCGACCAGATTTTAGAGAATAAGCAGAAATTTATTTCACAGATCATGACCAGTAAATCCCCGGTACGTGCCTGTGAGGATGTGGATGATGCAGCGCTTTCTTATGCGGAGATTAAAGCTCTTGCCACAGGAAACCCTTACATAAAAGAAAAAATGGATCTGGATATTCAGGTCAGTAAACTGAAGCTGATGAAGGCAAACCACACAAGTCAGATCTATCGGCTGGAGACAGATATTGCAAACCGGTATCCGATGCAGATTACATCCATGAAAGAACGTATTTCCGGACTGGCTGCCGATCTGGAAACTGCAAAGCCGATTTTAGAACAGGAGAAAAATGCTTTTTCCATGGTCATAGGGGGAAAGACTTTTGTTGACAAAAAAGAAGCAGGAACGGCACTGATTGCTGCCTGTGCGGGCTTAAAGGCAGTCCATACAGAAGGGATTGTCGGGGAATATCAGGGATTCTCCCTGTATTCCAGTTATGATGTGTTTAACCAGCAGTTTAAACTGACGATCAAGGGGAAATGCAGTTATCCCATTGAGATGGGAAAAGATGCCATGGGAAATGTCCAAAGGATTCAAAATGTTCTTGGAAATATTGAAAAGCATCTTGCGGAATCGAAGCAAAAATTAGAAACACTACAGGAACAGCTTGCCACTGCAAAGGAAGAAGTTACCCATCCTTTTGCTCAGGAAGAAGAACTGGCTATGAAACTGGAACGGCTGTCAGAGTTAAATATTTTGCTGGATATGGATGGAAAAGGCTCATCGGATACCCTGGGGATGGATGAAGAAGTTGCGGATGTTCCGAGACGATATTCCAATCTGGCAGGGAGAGTATCAGATGCGTCCCGCATGACGGAGGAAGAAAGAAAACCATCTGTCTTGCAGAAACTTAGATCAAAGCAGGTGGAAGCTGCACAGAAAGAAAAGAAAATGTCCAAAACCCAAAGAAGAGGACAGGAATTGTAAAACAACCATATATCCCGTCGCAGGTTACATGTGGCGGGATGATTTTATAACTTTAGAAGGAGGATGTAATCATGGCAAACAAACGTGAAGAACAGCTGAAAGAAATTACAGAACGGCTGGAACAGGGTGTTCAGGAACTTTTTACATCTGAGCGTTACAGGGAATATTTAAACACGATGGCAAAATTCCATAATTACAGTTTTAACAATACACTTTTGATCACAATGCAAAGACCGGATGCTACTCTGGTGGCTGGGTATCAGGCATGGCAGAAGAAATTCAACCGACATGTGCTGCGTGGGGAGAAAGGGATTCAGATTATCTCTCCCGCCCCGATAAGGGAAAAGGAAGAAGTAGAAAAGATTAATCCAGAAACAAATGAACCAATATTAAAAGCGAATGGACAACCGGAAACAGAGATTATTGAGCATGTGATTCCCAGATTTAAAGTGGCTACTGTATTTGATGTTTCACAGACAGAGGGGGAGCCTTTACCTGATCTGGGAGGGGCGGATCTGACAGGGCAAGTTGCAGATTTTACGGTATTTATGGAAGCAATCCGAAATGTTTCTCCGGTACCGATCCGGTTTGCAGAAATTGAGGGGACATCCCATGGATATTATCACAATACGGATAAGGAGATTGTGATTAAAAGCGGGATGAGTGAAAGCCAGACCATGAAAACAGCTATCCATGAAGTTACCCATGCCCTTTTGCATGACAGGGATCTGATGGAGGAACAGGGCATTGAAAAAGATAAGATGACGAAAGAAGTGGAAGCGGAAAGTGTTGCATATATTGTATGTCAACATTTTGGACTGGATTCTTCGGAATATTCTTTTCCGTATATTGCCGGTTGGAGCAGTGACAGGGATATGAAAGAACTTCGTACATCCATGGATTTGATCAGAAAAACAGCGGGAGATTTTATCGAAAATATGACGGAGCAGCTTCACATTTTACAGAAGGAACATTCGTTAGAAAAAACATTTTCAGAACAGGAAACATCAGGGTTATCTTTTGAAGAATACCAAAGAGTGGAATTATTTGATGTACCGGCACTATTTGTAAATGAGCGTGTGGATTTGGAAACACTTCCAGAGGGGATTTATCGCTATGAGCTGCGTGGAGCTGATTATGATCCGGGCTATCCTCTTACCATTGAAAAGAATGTAACGGTCAATCATGCAGCAACAATCCTGACTGTTGTCCCGCTGAACATCCCAGAACAGGGGTATTTGAGGATTGGGGAAGAATTGAATATGACAGGAGGGATGCAGAGTATCCCTGAGTATCAGTCGGAAATATCCGAGCATGATCTGACTGTGGAACGTAAAAAAACTGAAAATGCCATAGGCAGAGCAAATGAATCCCTCTATCTTTCCGGTACAGATAACCGCTATGCCATTTATCAGATTGCCGGCAATACGAAAGGAAGAGAGTATGCGTTTATGGGAATGGATTTTGTGACTTCTCACGGTATGACTGTACAGGGGGCAGATTATGCGTACATTTATGGCGGATTGTTATCAGAGAATGATACGTTGGACAGCCTGTATCAGACTTTTAACATCAATCATCCGGAAAATTATACCGGACATTCTCTTTCTGTCAGCGATGTGGTTGTGGTACAAAGAAATGGAGAAGCAAAAGCATATTATGTGGACAGTTTTGGTTTTAAGGAGCTGCCAGATTTTGTACAGCAGAGAATCCAGGAGGCAGAAATGAACCGCAAAAGGGAAGATTCTATGATTACACTTGATACAACCGGTGTGGAAATAGAACAGCATGAGGGTTTATGGCATACGGTTGATAAGATGGAAATTGAAAATGAAATATTTTATTTGATGCGTCACAATGAATATGGAGATTCTGTGGCGGCGGTTATTTTAAATGCAGATGGAGAGCTGGTAGCACAGGATTTAGAGAATGGATTTGATCAGGGTGCTATGGAAGCAATCAGAGAGTTTTTTAAAGAAAAAGGCATTGACTGGCATCCAAAACAGGAAAATATCGCAGATGGACAAACAAGTTTTTCGCCGTTATATATTCATAGTCTGACATATGCAATGGAGCATGGGGAAGCAGATGCGTACCTTGATTCAAGGAAACTTAATATTGAATGTAAAGGTGCGATTGAAGAAACAATCCGTCAAAACTTTGATGGTATGCATTTGAACCGTAATGCGGCGGATTCTGTTCTTGAAAAATATGGATTGGAGAGATGCTCTTTTATACTTGCCTGTACAATACAGGAAAAATCGTGGGATGGACGTTTTTCCGGGAAAAATAAAGAATGGGCAGAAACTATTTTTGTGCCTGAAAATATCAACCGTGGGGTGAATGCGAATCTTGATTATGTAGTGGAAAGTCATCCGGCAATACTGGATGGTTTTACTGATCTGGTTCGTGAAAAGATTGCAGAACTTGAGAAAATAGAAGTATTTATTCGCAGGTATTATGTTGTAAGTGATATAGAAGGTACAGAAACAGGACAGCAGTACCGGTATTTTGTGGATATAGAAGAAGCAATTCAGGCATATCATCAGTTACCAGGGCATCTGAACAAATATCTTGGTATAGAAAGTACAGAGAAATCTCCGATGCGAAGAAATTTGCTCTCTTGTGAAAATGGTATTGATGAAGTGGAATATATTGGTTTTAATCCTCCGAGTGAGAAATGGATGAATCCGGAAATGGAAGAAGCTACGGAAAAGGTGCAGATATATCTTCAGACATGTGATAAGGATGCTGCATATTGGTTAGAGAACGAAAGAAAATATTTATATGTGCAAACGGTATCGGATGGATATGACTATACGTTTTATGATGAAGAATATAAAGAATTGGATGGCGGTTTATATTCTGATTCCGAACTGACATTTAAAAGTGCTTTGCAGGAAATCATGCTTGATGAGTTTCGTTCATCTATTGATGAGTGTAAGGTCATTAACAGTGAGGAATTTCTGGAAAAAGCAGAAGAAATTGCTGAGAAAAAGCTGCTTGAACAGGTGGAGAATATGGAACACACAAAACAAGAAAAAAATATTACAGCAGATACCGTGACCAATCTGCGGGGAAAAAGCCGGGAATATGATTCCAGTTCAAGAGAAAGCATTTATACATTTGAGTGTTCCATCAATGGTAATCCAGGAGTACTTACATATACAATAGGAAAGAGGGAGTATTTTTATAGTCCTTTATCTGATCGAGGTAAAATGGAGGACATTTATTCTATTCACACAGATGGCGATGATATATGGGATCAAATGTCAGAAGCAGAATTATCTAAATTAGAAATTAGATTAGCTGGTGAAGCAGAAGTATTCGATTTTCAAGAAAAAAGTAAGCAGGCAGTTTCCGTATATGATTTAAAAGAAATCAGCTTTGAGTTGATGGAAAGAGAAAAGAGTTCTATGACCAAAGAACAACGAGAAAGGGTTTGGGATGGGCTTTCTGAAAAAGGGAATGAATTATTGGCAGTTGCTATTGCGGGTGCAGATAATAGAGTGAAACTGCAATTTGCTCAGAATCTTCTCATAGAAGCACAGGGTATTTTGAAAGAATCGCAGTATGATAACTGGAAATATGTCATTAATAAAAGGGAAATAGAAATGCCGGCAATATCAAAACCACCACTTATCTCAGAAAAGACTGAACCGGAAAAAGCATTTGCAGGAAAGAGTTGTGCTGAAATAGAAGAAACGGTCCTCTGCCTTGCACAGGCCCAACTGGAAGAAATGGGATTGGAGAATGAAGTGGTGCTGCTTGGGGCACGAGTTTATGGAAGCCGGACAAGAGAAGGACTATATACCGATCATTCAGATTTGGATGTTGTTCTTTCTTATGATGGAAACATCAGGGAAGATACATTTTTTAATTGCCTGAATGAAGTTGGAATGTCTGTAGCCGGCTTGAAACTGGATATTAACCCGATTTCGGAAGAAAAAACTGGTACACTGGAAGATTATTTGAAAATAGCAGAAAAATATCTGGATGATAAAGAAGTGGAAAAACTGGCGGCTGACATAGATCAGTTTTCCTATGACTATGACCAATATGAATATGATGATTCTGTTACGGATAGAGATAAAAATGTAAGAAGTATATATACGGCACTTACGACGGGGAAAGCAGATGGTATCAGAGAATGGCTTGCGGAAATTGCCGCAGACGAGAATGATGATCTTCCGGAAAATGTAAAAGATGCAAAAAAATTGATAGAAAGAATGGATCAGGTTCAGGAAAATAGCAGTGTAGAAATAAATCATGAAATGAAAAAAACAGAAGCAACAATTTCATTTTATGCAGCAGAATGTATGGAATTTCCAGTGTTGGGAGAGTACCATGAGAATCTTACTTTAGAGGAAGCACTGGCTGTTTATGAAAAAATACCGGCAGAGCGGATGAATGGAATCAAGGGAATTGGTTTTGTCTTACACGATGGAAGTGCTTATGATAATGCAGAGTATGAGCTGATGTCAGCTGGACAGATCAGGACAGACATGATTGAGCTGATTCCCCATTATAAGGAGAGCCTCCTTGTACAAAAAGCTGTAACAGATGTAAAAACGTATCTTGAAAATCAAACGACAAAGGAAACTGATAAAAATTTGTCGAAAAACAAGGAAAGACAGACGGTGATTGAGAAAAATGAAGTAGACAGACAAGAAATTCCACAACAGAGAAATAACAGCAGAAAGGAATCCGTTCTGCAGGCACTCCGGGAACGTCAGGCAAAGCTAAAGGCACAGGAACAGGCAAAACATAATGAAAAATCGCATACGAAAAAGAAAGGGGAACAGGAGTTATGAGAAACGTAAAATTTGAAGAAAACGAGCTGTTGGTTATGGCAATGTTTGATGCAGGAAACCGCAGAGAAAGTATGGAGAGGATTGAAGAAATCATTCCCCATGTGGAAGAAGACCAGGAAATATATTCTCTTGTTCTCCAGACCATTGAGAAATTGAAACGGATCACAGATATGGATTATCATAGGATTGATCTGGAGGAGTATAAGCAGGAGCCGGAGGAGGAAGAATGAAGTTAAACCAGTTTGCAGTTTATCAGTTGAAACAGGATGCACAGGGCAGAAAACTTGCTTTCCGGTCTTATCAGAGTATAAAGGAACAGGGAATTGCTGTACGTGTAGAGTATTATGATCAGGTTTATCTGACAACAGCTCTTCCACATGATACGATAGAAGCTATCTGGAAGCGGCTGTCTTTAAAGATGCCGAAGAATTTTAAAGGATACCATTCCCCGAGTACCAGTGATGTGATTGTGTATAATCATGAAGGGACTGTTTCTGCTTATTATATAGATAAAGAGAGATTAGTGCCGATTGCAGGATTTATACGGCTGCATTCTTCCAGTACTATGGTGTCTATGGAAACGACAGATTTTCATGTGGAAGGTAAAAAAGGAAACTGGATTGCTGCAGATGAAATTATTATTGACGGCAGACAGTTCTTTTTGATGGAGAGTGATACTTACAAAAATTCTGCACAATACCTGGTTGTATCACAAGAGGGAGAAATTGTTTCCCAGGAGAGCAGGGGATTTGATGAGCAGACAATCCAGCAGATCAGAAAATTTCTTAACTCTTCACATTCAGAAAATTTCATAGAAAAGCCGAAGCTGGAAACGTATCAGAAATATTATGAGAATGGCGAGTATCTTCGGAGTGCGGAACTGACAGAAGAACAAAACTATAATATGATTGACGGCAGGATAAATAATATTTCCGGAAAGAAAAAACAGGAACGGGAATCCGTATTAAGAAAATTGCATCAAAAGCAAAAGGAGATAGCTGCCAGAAGCGGAAAACAGCAGCTACAGGATTTGGAGCGTAACAGGAAATAGTGGATACCCCAGTCAGCAGATTCAAGGTTGCTGGCCGGGGTGTTTTCATATTATGAACTCTTCTATAATTCAGATGCTTTCCATTTTTCCTGGGTTCTCACTGGTTCTTTTCCTAGAATAGTATCTACATTGGTACAAACAGTACGCAGCTCTTGCTGGTAATCTTTAAAGTAACGGTAAGTATCATACTGAGCATTTTTCTGTGTGAGTAGTTTCTCCTTTTCTGCTTTTAAGTGTTTCATAGATGGCATTTTTCCATCAGGGTTTTTGGTTTTTAAGTATCTGGCAGCGGTTTCATAAGTTTCGATTTCGGTTAGATGTTCTTGCCGGAATCTTTTTTTGTTCTTTGACTGTAGCATTTGAGTAAAGACAGATTTGTTGGAAAAATACTGACCGGTGTAGTGAATCTGTTCATTGATGTCATGCAGGTCAGCCTCAGTTTTTTTTACAGTACGCCTTGCCTGAGATAGCTGTATGGTAATATCATCATATTCATTCTGTAGATTGGCTCTTGTATCAAAATGATGTTCCTCTATATAGGCAACGGTCTTTGCCATTTGCTGAAGATTGGAAATTTTTACTTTTTGTGCGTATGCCTGATTTTGTTGAGCCTTTATGCAGTTCTGCAGATCGACGACAAGCTGGAGGTCAGATTTGATAAATAATATTTTAAGTGTTTCGGTATCCATTTCTTTTTCAAAAGAAGATCTCAGGAAGTCGGCAGGCATGGAATCAAAACCTTTCTGACAAGGATTTTGTTCAGAGGGAATTATTTTTTTGCGGATTTCAGGACGAACAGTATGAGCTGCGAATACTTCAAGTAAATGTGCTTTTCCATAATCGTTTCCCAGTGTTCGCTCCGAAATATGTTTTTCACGTTCTGGATGTCTATAACTGAAACGTCCTCTTTTATCAAATACTTCAATTTCATATTTTTCCCATAATCGTCTCTTGAAATCGGAGAAGGAGTGGACAGAGGTAGAAATATCATCGACAGCCTCACGGATAAATTGTTTCTGTGTAAGGTAGCGGGTATTCATTGGTGTTAAACCATCGGCAAGGATTTCCTGATTCAGTTTATTCAGGGCTTTTTGCCCCTTTCTGGACGCCCAGTATTCTTTTTCTGTAATCTTCTTGGAAGCAGGAGAGAGCAGATCCACCTGATACAGATTTTCACGCTGGCATATATCCATAAGAGACTGTTGGAGATATTTCAGATAATCTTTTGTCAAATGATGTTTATATCCGGCACGGCTGTCACAGGTACGTTCCATAAAAGGCTGTGGCTCTACATCCAGTTTCCGCAGACTGTTGATTATGATATGTACATGAATATTGCCACTGTGGTTATGTCCATCTGTGTGTGTACAGACAAGTGCCTGATGTCCGGAAAAGTTTTTGCTGGCAAATTCCATACCGAGAGCCTGAGCCTGTTCTCCAGTCAATCCGTGATCTGCACAGTCTTGCGGATCAAAACTGAGGATATAATGATGTGACTTGATTTCATTATAAGAGTGATTTTTGTGATACTGCATATTTAGTTCTTTACATTCTATGTCAAAAGTAAAAGGATCACAGTTTATTCCTTCAAGATAGTATTCTTTACGGGGAATCAGCCGTCCGCTTTCATCAAGAACCGGTTTGTTTGTATATTCATCGTATTGGAAAAGAAGGTAGCGTTGGGCTTCTCCGTAATCTGCATTTTTACTTGCTATGTGTTTTAGTATTGCCATGTGAGTTTTCCTTGGAATGATTTTGGGCAGGTGATGAAAAGGCAGTAAAGTCTCCAGTCATTTTTAAAACTTTATATTTCATTTCATAAATATCAGCAATGCATTGGTTGATTTCTTTCCGCATTTCCTGTGAATGAATACCGCCAAAGTTGAAGTAACGGGCGATTTGGTTTAAATTACTGCCGATTTTTCCAAACTCTGCAATCAATTTTTTTATTTCTGGAAGATCTGCTACAATTTCATATTTCACAATCACTTTTTTATTCATAAGCTGTTTCCGGGCATATACAGCCAATGGAAGCTGTGCGTTTTGGGCATTGGTTGAAATCAGTTCGTATTCTATATCTGTGAGACGGAGCATAATCTGATGATGATGTTTCAATTCCTTTTCTTTTTTTGGTCTTGCCATTTTTATCCCTCCCCCTACTAATTTAGTGATATATATAAATAAGCCAATTGGAGAATTGTGTGGGGAAAGGTTTTATAGAGAAAATGTTTCTGATTTTCCGTGATGGAGACAATCACGCTGCGACTATTTTTATAGGAGCTAATCTGCATATTTGAAAATGTGCACTGTTCGAGGGAATGGGGAGCGAAATCCCCATCAAGATCGCCAGGTAAACAAAAATCACGAAGTGAGTTTTGAGTTACTCGGGCGAATCTTGCTCTGGTTTAGAAAAAACTGGAATTGATTCCCGGAAGTCAGCATTATATTCGCATCATAAAGAGTGTTGATACGGAATTAAACTCGAGTGACGTTATTATCTAGATTTTAAAGAGAGGGGGATGTAAATGCGATGAGAAAACTGAACTGACAGTGGACGAATATAGACTTCTGCGTCTACTGATGGAAAAGTCTGGAGAGGTGCTTCCCTCAGGGCAAATTTGGGCAAAACTTTGGAACTGTAGGGATGATTATGTGGATAGCAATACGCTAAGATAAAGATGTTACAGGAAATGAATCAGCTGGATTTCCAAAATAGGACAGCAGATACGGATTTATACGGTAATTCGTTTATAATGAGTTCTCCATTAGAAAAAACATCTGCCTAAAGGTCAGAACCGCTGTAACCGTAACCGAAAAAATTCGCACGATAGGTCATAGGCCAACGTGCGAATGTGAAAGTTCTATGTAGTTTTATTGTACATGTGCTTAGACGAGACAGTGGCATGTTAGTGATAGGAAAAAGGTACCGCGAGACCGTTGCAAAAAATGCGACATGTCAGTAAATAATAGATTACATTTGTCTCAGCTATTGACTAAAGCGTTTATTTTTTTAACTAAATCAAAATCTGTTTTGCAGCAGAAATCACCATAGTACCGTTTGACTTTTTGTTCTAATGTCTTACTGTCATCGCCAGACATAAGCAGAAATGGTGTTTTTAAACCATTTTGACGGATTTTTTCAAGTAAATCCAATCCTGTTCCATCTTTCATATTAAAATCGCAACAAACGGCATCTATTGTGGTTGTTTGAAGTACATCCAATGCGTCCTTGACACCCGTGACCTTAATCGTATCAAATTTACCCGATAATACGGATGATAGGATTTCCAGATATTCCGTGTTATCATCTACTATTAATATTCGTTTCATATCATTCTACCTCTTATTCCACGGTAATATGGATAGCTCCTGAATAGTCTGTGCCGGTGATTCCGATGTAGTTTGCTCCTGTTTGAAGCTGAACGGTAACGCTTCCGCTGGCAGATTCAGAAAGCACTTGTTCCTTCAAGTTTGGGGAGATGTAAATGAGCTTACAGTCCCCATCAAGAGAATCAAACTTGTATCGGATCACAATTTTACGGCACTCATTTTCTTTGAGTTTAGTGTCTGCAACTAAAATATCCTGTCCGTTAAATCCAGTTACAGAAGCGTTATAGGTGGCTCGAAAAGCATCGTTGTCCGAAGTCCGGCTACCCTCAAAGGACTGATAAGGCGTTATGAGAGCATTGCTTATCCCGATCACCACATCGTCACTTAACTGCTCTGCTCCATCCTTGAGATTTTCACTTAACCTATTGAGGCCGGAGCAGGCAGTACAGGATAACAAAGAAACAGCAACCAGGCAGCATCCGATAATTTTCCGCATAGCAATTTTCTCACTGAACGAAAGTAAGGAACATGGCAAGCGCAACAATTCCCACCATCAGCAG
>ERZ812616.163-NODE-163-length-99857-cov-7.152742_pt1 | contig 99857 bp, 104 predicted proteins | sample MGYA00376249_ERZ812616 | MGnify/ENA primary metagenome ERZ812616 (study PRJEB26924, sample SAMEA4378265) | human gut metagenome | biome: human gut; feature: human-associated habitat; material: faeces | place: China | collected 2013 ...
TAAAACCACAAGATTTTGAAAAGCAGTTTCAAATATCATGGCTTGAAATAAAACCTAAAAAGACACGAGGTTTTAAACCTCGTGTTTTAAAATACAAATAAAATCAAATGATACACAACAAAAGAGGCAAGCCAGGCGATAAGGCATTGTCCAAAGACAACAATCAATGCCCATTTACCATTAAGTTCTCTTTTGATTGCAGCGATTGCTGCAATACAAGGTGTATAAAGTAAACAGAAAATAAGTAAAGATAAAGCAGCTGGTGTTGTAAGTGACATTAATAATGCTTGGGTTGAACCATAAAGAATAGATAATGTCGAAACAACACTTTCCTTTGCCATAAATCCTGAAATAAGGGCTGTTGAAATACGCCAGTCACCAAATCCTAATGGGTTAAAGATTGGAGTGATATATCCAGCGAGAATGGCTAGAATACTCTCTTTAGATTCTGCGACGATATTAAATCTTAAATCAAAGGTTTGTAAGAACCAAATAATGATTGTGGCTACAAAGATGACAGTAAAAGCACGTTGTAAGAAATCTTTGGCTTTTTCCCATAATAATTGACAGACGTTTTTAGCGCCAGGCATACGATAGTTTGGAAGTTCCATGACAAAAGGAACAGGTTCACCTTTAAAAAGGGATCCTTTTAAAATCAAAGCAAAAATAATACCAGTCAAAATACCAAAAACATATAAGAAAATCATAACGAATGCGCCCTTACCTGGAAAAAAGACAGAGGTAAAGAAAGCATAGATTGGAAGTTTTGCTGAACATGACATAAAAGGTGTTAGAATGATTGTCATTTGTCGATCTCTTCTTGAAGAAAGTGTACGACTTGCCATAACGCCAGGTACTGTACATCCAAAGCCAATCAACATAGGGACAATACTTCGTCCAGAAAGTCCAATTTTTCTAAGGAGTTTATCCATAATAAAAGCAACACGAGCCATATAACCACTATCTTCTAATATAGATAAGAAGAAAAATAAAGTAACAATAATTGGTAAGAAACTTAAAACAGTTCCTACCCCATTAAAAATCCCATCGATAATCAAAGAATGTAAAGCTACATTGATTTGTGCTTGGGTTAGAAGAGCATCAACATAATTTGTTACAGTAGATACACCATTTTCTAAGATGCCTTGTAAAAAAGAACCAATAACATTAAAGGTCAAAAAGAAAACGATACCCATAATTCCAATAAATGCGGGAATACCTGTATATTTTCCAGTTAAAAATTGATCAATTTTTTGACTTCTTAATCTTTCTTTACTTTCATGAGGTTTCTTCACAGTTTGTCTACAAATATTAATGATTGAATGAAAACGATCACTGGCAATAGCAGCTGAACAATCAAGACTACTTTCTTCTTCAAGCTGTTTACGAATGTGTTCTAAAATTTCCTTTTCATTTTGACTCAAATCAAGTTGTTCTAATAAAAGAGAATCATTTTCTGCAAGTTTACTTGCTGCAAAACGTAAAGGAATTCTTGCTTTTTTTGCATGATCTTCAATAAGATGTTCAATTGCATTAATACAACGATCAAGAGCTTGATTATCAAAATATTGTAAAAATTGAGGTTTTTCTTGATAATAAGCAACATGTAAAACATGACTGACTAATTCATCAATACCTTCTCCTTTAGCGGCTGAAATAGGAATGACAGGAACTCCTAAATGTGCTTCTAGTTCATTAATAAGAACTGTTCCCCCATTTCCTAACATTTCATCCATCATATTTAAAGCAACAACCATAGGCATATTGAGTTCTAATAGTTGCATTGTTAGATAAAGATTTCTTTCAATATTTGTTGCATCAACAATATTAATGATTGCTTTTGGTTTTTCTTTTAATAAGAAATTTCTAGTCACGATTTCTTCACTACTATAAGGTGACATTGAATAAATTCCTGGTAGATCCGTTATAAGGGTATTTTTGTAGCCTTTAATCACACCATCTTTACGATCAACAGTGACTCCTGGAAAGTTACCAACATGTTGATTAGAACCAGTTAGTTGATTGAATAAAGTTGTTTTACCACAGTTTTGATTACCGACTAAGGCAAAAGTAAGTAGATCACTTTCATGATAGATTTGATGATTATTGATTTTATCGTAACTTGATTCACCATACCCTGGATGATTTTTATTTTTAAAAACAATGTTTTCATTTTTTAATTCTTCTTTTTTAATAACTTCTTTAATTTCTATTTTTTGAGCATCCTCTTTCCTTAAAGTAAGCTCATAATCATGTATTTTAATTTCAATAGGATCCCCCATTGGTGCATATTTTACCATAGTTACTTCTACACCTTGGATAAGTCCCATATCTAAAAAGTGTTGTCTTAATGCTCCTGTTCCTCCTACAGAGACAATTACAGCACTTTTTCCTATAGCCAAATTATCTAATTTCATATTTTATCCCTTCTCTTTCTTTATAAGGGTAACTTTAAATAATAAGAAAAGCAATAAAATATATAATGTATACCCCTTTTTTTTACATAATTATTCCATTTTATGGATATACTTTTTCTCTATATTGAAGATGGAGGTAGAAAGTATGATAAAAAACGCATTTTTAAGTTTAAAGAAAAATATAGGAAAAACGATTTTATTATTTGTAATAATTGTCGTTATTACCAATCTCGTCATTGCTGGTTTATCCATTCAATCAGCGACACAAAAATCAATGGATCAAATTCGTAGTAGTTTAGGAAACGATGTAACTCTTTCTGTTGATTTTAGAAACATGATGAAAAATAGAGAACCGGGTGAAGCCGTAAGTAATGAGACATCATTAACAACAACCATGGCAGATAGTTTAAAAAATTTAAAGTATGAAGAAAGTTATAATTATCAAATATCTACATCAGCTGATAGTGATTCTATTTCAGCAGTAGAAAATGAATCGGATAATAGTAATAATCAACAAGATACAAATAAGCCAAATAATCAACCAGAACAAGCTTCAAATCAAGGTGATTTTACGATCAGTGCAAATACTACAATGGAATATTTAGATTCATTTACAAACAGTAATTATACCTTAACAGATGGTCGTTTGCTTACAAGTGATGATGCAAATACAAATAACTGTGTCATTGAAACCAATCTTGCAAGTGATAATGATTTAAGTGTTGGTGATACTTTTACTATTACAACAACGGTTAATGATGAAACAATTATTCAAGAACTTACAATTGTAGGTATTTATGAAATTCTATCAACAAATGAAATTGGTGGTGCTCATTTCAATAATCCAGTAAACACGATTTATACTGATTTATCAGTTGGGCAAACACTTACTGGAAGTAGTGAAAATATTACATCAGCAATTTATTATTTAGATGATCCAAAAAATGCAGAAGCTTTTGTAGAACTAGCGAAAAAGAAAAGTGATATTGATTTTGATACATTCTCATTAGATGCCAATGATCGTCTTTATCAACAAAATGCTTCTTCTCTTGAAAGTATGCAATCATTTGCAAAGATGTTTGTATGGATCGTAGTGATTGCTGGTAGTGCAATTCTTTGTTTAATCTTAGCTCTAACAATTAGAAATAGATATTATGAAATTGGTGTTCTTTTATCCCTTGGACAAAGTAAAGTTAAAATTATTACTCAACAACTTATTGAAATAGGATTAATTGCAGTAGTTGCCTTTGTGATTTCTTTAGGTACAGGACAATTAACATCCCATTATATGGGTAATATGTTAGAAAGTAGTTCTTCTTCAAATGTCATGCAAATGGATCAAAAAGGTGATCAGTCAAATGATAATCAACAAAAAAATAATACAAAAACAAAAGAAAATTTCCTAGGAAATATGATGGAAGGACCATCAAATCAAGAATTAGATGTTTCAATTACAGGTGAAAACGTCATTCAACTTGCTGGTGTTACAGCAGCAATCTGTATTGTATCAATTGCTGTACCTGCAGCCTATGTATTAAGACTTACACCTAGACAAATCTTATCTAGAAAGGAAGGTTAAGATGGAAAAGTTATTAGAATTAGAAAATGTAAGCTATAGTTATCAAGATGGTAAAGAAAAAAATAAAATTTTAGAACATGTTTCTTATTCATTTGAAAAAGGTAAAATATATGCTGTTGTTGGTGCGAGTGGAAGTGGGAAAATAACAACCCTTTCCCTTTCATCTGGTTTAGATAAACCAGATGAGGGAAAAGTCTTATTCAAAGGAAAAGATATTCAAGAAATAGGTTTAAATAAATATCGTCGAGAAGATATCTCTATTGTCTTTCAATCATATAACCTCATTTACTATATGAATGCTTTAGAAAATGTTATGTCTACTTTAGAAATTGCAGGGATCAAAAGAAAAGATAAAAAAGAATATTGTTTATCTATTCTTGAACAACTTGGACTTTCCAAAGATGAATGTAAAAGAGATATTCGACAACTATCTGGAGGACAACAGCAAAGAGTTGCGATTGCACGTGCTATTGCAAGAGAAGTCGATTTGATCCTTTGTGATGAACCCACAGGTAACCTTGATGAAAAGAATTCAATAGAGATCATGAATACTTTCTTAGATTTAGCACATATTCATCATAAATGTGTTATTTTGGTAACCCATTCACCTACTCTAGCAAAGATGTGTGATGTATCTTTAAGAATTAAAGAAGGAAAAATAGAAGCAAAACGTTAGAGTTTTGCTTCCGAATTGATTAAAAAATTTTAATTAATAAAAACACCTAAGAGAATAGTATCTTAGGTGTTTTTATTAATTTCCTTGAGGCGATAAATTGCGCAAATGTAAATATACAGTATTTTTTGAAATGTTTAATTCGTCTGCAATTTTTGGAACAGAATCTTTTATTTGGAAAATACCCCTATCATATAATTGAGAAATTATAGCCTTGTTTTTATTAGAATATGAAATTGAAGAATCTTCGTATACTTCGTTCTTTACATATTCCAAAGTAGATAAAATCATTTCATCTACGTTACTTGCGAAAGTTTCAGTAACAGATTTGATTTGTACTTCTTCTTGTTTTTTAGGAACATAAGATTGAATAAAATCGTTTAAACTAATATTCATATAATAGTTCATACATAATAATCCAATAATTCTATTATTTTCACCACGAATTGCAATAGTAGTACTTTTTAATGGTTCACCTTTAGCGTTTGTAGAAAAGTAAGTTTCACTTGATTCACCGCTATCTTTTAAACGACTAAGCATTTCTAACGCTTTGTCTGTAATAGGAGCCCCTATCTTACGGCCAGTATGTTCACCGTTTACTATATTTATGACCGAGTGTTCATAACTATCTAAGCTATGCAATACAATTTCATAACCATATCCTAAATATTTTTCTAAGCCTTCTAGTAGTGTACTGTAACTTTTTAAAATTTGTTGATCGATTAATGTAAGTTGAATTTCTTTGAATTTCATAGTTACCTCCAATACCTATTATAACATAAATTAAATAAATTTAAAATAAATAATAAATAATATTTCATTTAATAAATATATTTAATATAATTAAGTTAAAAATAAGCGCTATCATTTTATAAAATAGTAAAAAATAGTTTATAAAATTAAAGAAAGTTTATTGACTAAAATAAAATAACATACTACAATGTAATTGTGAAAAATATTTCATTAGAGAGAGGAGCTAAGAAAATGAATAGTGAAATTAAAACAAAAGAAGCCCCAGCAGCAATTGGGCCATATTCTCAAGGAATTATAGCTGGTAAATTTGCATTTGTTTCTGGACAAATTCCAGTTAATCCTAAAACAGGATGTGTGGAATCTGATAATATTGAAGGACAGGCTAAACAGTCTTTAGAAAATGTTAAAGCTGTTTTAGAAGAAGCTGGTTTTAAATTAAGCGATGTTGTTAAGACAACATGCTTTATTGCAGATATGAATGATTTTGCGACTTTCAATAAAGTATATAGTGAATATTTTAATGGAATGTGTCCAGCAAGGTCTTGTGTGGCTGTTAAAGAACTTCCAAAACAAGTGCTTTGTGAGGTAGAAGTAATTGCTCATAAATAATAAAGAAAGAAAATAGGTGAAGAAATATGAAAATATTATTGATGTGCGGTGCCGGTGCTTCGAGTGGGTTCATGGCTCAAGCTATGCGTAAAGCCGCAAAAGAACAAGGATTAGATGATATTGATGTTATTGCAAGAAGCGAAGCTGAGATGACAAATAATCTAAAAGGAACAGACATTATTATGTTTGGACCACACTTAGCTTATAAGAAAGATGCTTTAGCAAAAGATTTAGAACAATATAATATTCCATTTGCTTTTATTGATAAAGATGCATATGGAGCTATTGATGGTGCAGCAACTTTAAAACAAGCAATGGATGTTTTAAAAGGTGCTAAACCACAAGAAGTAGAAAAAGAACCAGTAAAAGAAGTAGAAAAAAAAGAAGTTAAAGCTGACAAAAATGTTGAAAATCAAAAAGGTTTTATGGGTTGGATTACAAATTCATTAGCACCTAAGTTAGATAAATTAACACAAAATGTTTATATTATGGCAATTCAACAATCAATCATGAGCATTTTACCAATGATTATGATTGGATCGGTATCTTCAATTGTTGGTGTATTTAGAAATTTTGAAGCATTGAGCTGGATTCCAGACATTTCACAATTGAATACTTTCTCATTTGGATTAATTGCTATTTTCTTAACAATATTAGTTCCAATGAAAGTATTAGAAAAAAAGGGAAATGAAAAATTAAAAATTTCCGCTATGTTATCAAGTTTAGCATTATTCTTTATTATCACTATACCAAATATTGCAGATGGTAATATTTCATTTGTAATGGATAAAATTGGTACTGGAGGTATGTTGACGGCTGTTGTTACTGCAGTATTTACTGCTTGGATTTTCAATGTAGCATCAAATCATTCAATGTTTAAAAAAGATACAGTTATGCCTGATATGGTTGTGGCTTGGATGGATGCACTTGTTCCAGTTACAATTACATTGGTTATTGGTTTAGTTATCATGAATACTGGATTTGATTTACCATTATTTATTCGTGGATTATTCTCTCCAATTTCAGCATTTGGTCAAACTTGGTTAGGATTAATTGCGATTACATTCTTTACATGTTTCTTATATTCATTTGGATTTACTTGGATCTTATTCCCAATTGCATGGGCAATTTGGATGGAAGGTATGGATGCTAATATGGCAGCTGTAGCTGCAGGGCACGTTGCACAAAATATTAACTTAATGGAAACAGTTATGGGATTAACTTATATCGGTGGTCAAGGATGTACATTAGCATTAGTTATTATGTGTATGCGTTCTAAAGTAAAACGTTTAAAAGCTATTGGAAATGTATGTGTTTTACCAGCAATTTTCAATATTAATGAACCAATTGTTTTCGGTGCACCAGTAGTTTGGAACCCAATTTTAATGATTCCATTATGTTTAAACTCAATTGTCATTCCTAGCATCATGTATTTAGTTATGAGAATTGGATTAGTGCCTGTTCCTAGCGCACCAATGCAAATGTGGTATTTACCAAATATCATTCAAGGTTATTTAACAACAGGAAGTCTTGCTGGAGTTGTTTTAGTAATCGTATTGTTTATCGTTTCATGGTTTATTTGGTTACCATTCTTTAAAGTTTACGAAAAACAACAATATTTAGAAGAAAATAGTAAAAAATAAAATTAGAGTAGAAATGAGGGAATAAAATGAATTTAGAACACGCACAAACAGCAATGAAGATTATTTTACATGCAGGAGATGCTAGAGAAAAAACAATGGATGCTTTAAAAGCTTTGGATACATTTGATATAGAAAATGCAAAAGAATTATTAAAGCAAGCAAATGAAGCTATTGTACAAGCTCATCAAGTACAAACAGATGCTTTACAAGCAGAATCTCGTGGAGAAGAATTAGAATATTCAATATTATTCTCTCATGCACAAGATACATGTATGTGTGCAAGTAGTGAATTAAATGTAGCAATGCATTTAGTTGATTTGTTTGAAGTTATTGATAAAAGATTTAAAAAATTAGAAAATAAATAATTACTTATTTGGCAGGAATATATTCCTGCCAAATTTAGAAGATAGGAGATGAATATATGTCATTTTTTGATGATGAAAATGTAAATTTAGATGTATTAAAAAGAAAAGCGTACAATTTGCGTTGGGCAGAAGTTGAGGAAGGAGTTATTCCATTAACAGCTGCAGATCCTGATTTTCCTTGTCCACCTATGGTAAAACAAGCAATGCTAGATTATATTTCTGATGGGTATTTTTCATACACACCAAAAACAGGATTTGATGATTTTAAAATTGCTTTATCGAATTATGTTAAAGATTTAAAGAATGAAAATATTCCAGCAAAAAATGTATTACCGGTAGATAGCGCAGCACGAGCAATGTATATTGTAGCAAAAGCATTTTTAAAACCTGGAGATGAAATGATTGTTTTTGATCCTTGTGATTTTTTATTTAGAGAATCATGCTTAGCAGCAGGAGCAACACCGGTATATTATTCTTGTGGAATTGATGAAAAAAAAAGAAAAATGGATTTTTCTAAATTAGAAAGTTGTATTACTGAGAAAACAAAAATGATAGGATTATGTAATCCACATAATCCTTATGGATTGACTTATACAAAAGAAGAATTAGATTATATTATGTCACTTTGTGAAAAATATGATCTTTATATTATGAATGATGAAATTTGGTCAGATATTGTTTATCCAGATGCAAAATTTGAAAGTATTTATTGTTTAGGAAATGAACGATGTCACCGAGTTATGTCTGTATTTGGTTATTCAAAAAGTTTTGGACTAGCAGGTCTTAGAGTGGGATGTGTTTATACTACAAATGATGATGCATTTGATAAATTGGTAGAAGCAAGTGATGTTATGTCTACTGCAGGAGGTGCAACTTCAATTTCTCAAGTAGCTGCCATTGCGGCAATGAATGATTCTAGAGACTGGGGAAAAGAATTTATAAAACATTTAACAGAAAATAGAGACTATGCGGTAAACTTTATTAATAACAATATTCCTCAATTACATGCATATAGACCTAAAGCAACTTATTTATTATATGTAGATATTAAAGATTTAAACTGTACAGCAGTTGAATTAGTTGATTTCTTAAAGAAAGAAGTTAAGCTTTCAGTTGTTCCAGGAGGACATAATTATTTTGGTGATCAATCTGAAGGACATGTTCGAATTTGTATAGCTACAAGTAAAGGAATATTACATGAAGGATTAAATCGTTTAAAATTTGGCGTAGAAAAATTTGTTAGTCAGAAAGGATAATGCTTATGAATAATAATGAATTCCCAAAAGGCTTTTTATGGGGAGGTGCAACAGCAGCTTACCAATGTGAAGGAGCATGGAATGAAGCTGGAAAAGGATTTGCGATAACTGATTTATTAACAGCAGGAACACGTAGAAATCCTAGAAAATTAACAACGAAAGAAGAATCAGGAGTTTATTATCCTGCAAAAATAGGTATTGATCATTACCATCGTTATAAAGAAGATATTAAATTATTTGCTGAAATGGGATTTAAAGTCTATAGAATGTCAGTTTCATGGGCGAGAATTTTCCCAAATGGAGATGATGAAAAACCAAATCAAAAGGGATTAGATTTTTATAGAGATGTATTTAATGAATGTCACAAATATGGAATAGAACCATTAGTATCAATTATGCATCATGATACACCAATGGCATTAGCTATTAAACAAGATGGTTGGTTATGTAAAGATACAATTGGTGCTTATGTTAAGTATGCTAAAACTTTATTTAATGAATATAAAGGTTTAGTTCATTATTGGATTACATTTAATGAAATTAATATGACAATGAACTATTTTGGTGATGTTTATGGTGCAGGTATCTTATCAAATCAAACAACGGTAATTGATATTAATAATGTAAGTGATGATTCAATGTCTAAAGAAAAACAAAATAAACGTTTTGCGGCATTACATAACCAATTTTTAGCTAGTGCTTTAGTGGTTAAAGCAGGACATGAAATTGATCCATCAAATAAAATTGGTTGTATGATAGCATCGGATGCACATTATCCATATTCTTGTAATCCAATTAATATTTTAGCTGCACAAAACTCAATGCGTAAACTATGGTATTGTGGAGATGTGCAAGTAAGAGGTGAATACTCTTACTTTACAAAAAGCTTCTTAAAAGAAAAAGGTGTAACACTAGAAATCACAGAACAAGATAAAAAAATTCTCAAAGAAGGAACTGTGGACTTCTATTCATTAAGTTACTATACTTCTGGAACAGATTGCTTAGATCAAAAAGTTGATACAGATTCAGGAAACTTTAATTTAGGAGCTGCAAATCCCTATTTAAAAAAATCAGAATGGGGTTGGGCTTTTGATCCTGATGGATTACGTTGGGTATTAAATGAAATTTATGGACGTTATCATATACCATTATTTATTGCAGAAAATGGATTGGGTGCAATTGATGAAGTGAGTGAAGATGGTAAAGTTCATGATCCTTATCGTATTGAATATTTAAAAGCACATACAAAAGCAATGAAACAAGCGATTGATGATGGTGTAGACTTATTTGGCTATACTTGGTGGGGACCTATTGATTTAGTAAGTGCTTCAACAGGAGAAATGAAAAAACGTTATGGGTTCATTTATGTAGATTTGGATAATGCTGGAAATGGAACGTTAGAAAGACAAAGAAAAGACTCATTCTATTATTATAAAAAATTAATTGAATCGAATGGAGCGTGTGTCTTTGATGAATAAAAAAGCAATTTGTTTTAAGACGATTGAAACACATACTTTAGGAGAACCTACACGTATTGTTACTGAAGGTTTTCCTAAGCATAAAGCAAAATCTATGATGGAATATAAAGAGTATTTAGAAAATAATTATGATTAATATCGATCAGCACTTATGTGTGAACCTAGAGGTCATAAAGATATGGTTGGAGCACTTCTAGTAGAACCAATTTCTAAGGAAGCGGATATAGGTGTCATTTACATGGATGCCAACCGATGGATAAATATGTGTGGGTATGCTACTATCGGAGAATCTATGACATTGGTTAATGAAAATCTAGTTAAAGTTGTAGAACCTGTAACTCATTTAACTTTAGAAATGCCAGCTGGACTTATTCATGTAGATGTAGAAGTTGAAGATGGAAAGACAAAAAGTGTTTCTTTTGAAAATATTCCTTCTTTCTTATTTGAAGAAAATTGTCTCGTAACTAATATCCACTTTGATATTAGTTATTCAGGATCATTTTTTGCTTTGGTAGATGCTGATCAATTAGACATAGAAATCAATATTAATAATGCAAATAAATTTAAAGAACTTGGAGTAAATTTATTGAGACAAATTAACGAAAAATATGATGTGAAGCACCCTACTTTACCGATAAATCGAGTGGTTAATGTAGAATTTTATCATAAGACAGATGATGGACAAAAAAATATTGTTATTAGTGAAGAAGGCATGATTGATCGTTCTCCATGTGGTACAGGAACTTGTGCAAAACTTGCATATATGTATAACACAAATAAATTAAAGTTAAATGAAACATTTATTAATCAAAGATTTACCGGGGTTTCTTTTAAAGGAAGAGTAATAGAAGAAACTAAAATAGATAAATATAAAGCTATTATATCAAGTATTACGGGAGTAGCCTATATTGATGGATATAGTACATTTTTAATAGATGAAGATGATCCGTTAAAATATGGATTTGTTATTAATTAACATGATGAAAATGTGATTTTCCTACCTTGTATACATTAACATTTTAATTGTTTAATATAATCAAATCTTTAAAAAAAAGAGAGAAATTTTTAAAATGGACCCTGTAAAACGGACACAAGAAAAAAGTACTTTGGTGCTTAGTCCTGTTTTACAGGGCTTTTATTTTGTGTATTATGATTATTAGAGAAATGGTGGTGTATTTATGGGAGTTAATTATTTGACAGATGAACAGCTTAGTTTATCAGAAGAAAATCCCTATGTAATAAAAGCATAACCTATTCAGAAGAATTTAAAGAACTTCTGCTTGAATTGGATTGATTATCAAAATAGGATGCAGCCAATAGAGATATTTAAAAAATATGGATTTGATCCCTATGCTTTGGGATTAAGAAGACGAAATAATTTTACGAATCGTTAAAAAGGCTGTAAGAGAAGATGGCTTCAAAGACACAAGAAGCAAAAATTGTAGTAGACCATCTACCAAAGATTTATCTTTAGAAGAACAACTGGAATAAGAACAAAGTTCTCCAACAGGAGAATGATTTTTTAAAAAGAGTGAGATCTATCAACAGAAAACAAATTACAAAACAATTGAAAAACAAACAGTAAGAGAAAAATATGAACTTATTGATAGAACGTTAAATTCACCCAAAAATGTATTAACAGTGTCATATATTTGTGAAAAAGAACAGAACATAGAAATATGTCTGTCCTTAACTTAATGATATTTCTTTACAGCTTTTTTATTCTCGCATTGGCACAAGTTTTCTGACAATATGATGACATGGATGATTGACATAATATGATGTGTTGGAAAAACCTACTAAATGACTATTTCTAGAGCTTGATAGATTTTCAAATAACTCCTTTATTAAAAAAGATGATATATAATTATAAACGTAATCCTTTAATATCTTTAATACGTGAAAGAATAATATTACAACTACAACTAATAACTCCTGGTAATGTATCAATAGTAGTATGTAAGAAATCCTCCATCTCACTATTAGAAGCAGCAACAGCGTGTACATGTAATTTGTTTTTTCCTGTAACACGATAAATTTGAGTAACAATATTATTTTGGTTTAATATTTTTATAACATCAGTAAACGAATTTGACAATGTTTCAATTTCAAAATAACAAGATATAGCGCCACTTATTTTTTGAGGATTGATAATTGTCGTATATTCTTCAATAACCCCTTTTTTTTCTAATGCTTGAATTCTAGCTTTTACAGCAACTCTAGAAATCCCTACCTCTTTTCCGATATCAGAGTAAGAAAAACGTGCATTTTTTATTAATAATTGAACAATTTTTTGATCTAATTCATCAAGTCCATTTAAATACATAATCATTCCCCCGTTAATCATTTATTTAATACTATCATGCTCCTTATTATAAGTAAATCTTTTAAAAATTAGAGATATTGACTGAAAATAAATATTTAATTATAATACTTACAAAACGTAAGATGAATATTACGAAAGGAATATAAAAGATGAATAGAGATTTAACAAAAGGTTCAGTTTTAAAGTCTATGCTTCTTTTTTCAATTCCAATGATTTTAGGTGATTTACTTCAACAATGTTATAACATTGTTGATACATTGATTGTTGGTCAATTTCTTGGTAAAAATGCTCTCGCAAGTGTTGGCTCATCGTTTACCTTAATGACATTTATAACATCTATAATCCTTGGTTTATGTATGGGAAGTGGAGCGTTGTTTTCAATTAGATATGGACAAAAAGATGAAAAAGGATTACAGGAAGATGTATGTGCATCATTTTTCTTTATTGCACTCATCACGTTTATACTAACAGTAATATCTTATATTTTTCTTAATCAGCTTTCTGTTTTTTTACATGTTCCACATGAAGTGTGGGGAGATATGAAAGGCTATCTTATTGTTATTTTTATAGGAATACCAGCTATTTTTTTATATAACTATTTTGCTTCTTATTTAAGAGCTATTGGTAATTCAATGATTCCACTTATATTTTTAGCTGTTTCGGCAATACTTAATATTGTATTAGATTTATTTTTTGTAATTGTATTAAAATTAGGAGTTGAAGGTGCAGCTATTGCTACGGTGATTTCCCAATATCTTTCAGGTATTGGCATCAGTATTTACTCACTTATAAAAAATATACAAGTACGAGCAATTATGAAATTACAATATTTTCATTTAAAGAGGGTTCATAAAGTGATTTCGTTTTCAGTTCTTACATGTATTCAACAATCAGTAATGAATTTAGGTATTTTAATGGTACAAGGGTTAGTGAATAGTTTTGGAACTGTAGTTATGGCAGCATTTGCTGCTGCTGTTAAAATTGATGCTTTTGCATATATGCCAGTACAAGATTTTGGAAATGCATTTTCTACTTTTATTGCTCAAAACTATGGTGCAAAAGAAAAAATGCGTATTCAATCAGGCTTAAAATCAGCAGTTTGTCTTTCTATGGGATTTTGCATAATTATTTCAACTATTGTATGTATTTTTGCTAAAGATTTAATGACTATTTTTATAGATGCAAAAGAAACAGAAATTATTATGGAAGGTGTCAAGTATTTAAAAATTGAAGGTGCCTTTTATTGTGGAATTGGTTGTTTGTTTTTGTTGTATGGTTTGTATCGTGCTTTAGGTAAACCTGGTATGAGTGTCATTCTTACAATATTTTCTTTAGGTACACGTGTTGTGTTAGCTTATGTTTTATCAGCAATTCCAGCGATTGGTGTTACTGGTATTTGGTGGTCTGTTCCTATTGGATGGGCACTTGCAGATTTAATAGGATTAATTTATTATAGGTGTAAAAAAAAGGAATTGCTTTCTTTTAATATTTAGGAGAATTATTTATGAACAACAAATGTGTTTTATTAAATGCCAAAAAAATGAATTTTGATGGGAAATTAGATTTTTCAATACTATCATCTGATTTAACAGTATATGATGACACAACCCCTCAACAGCTTTTAGAAAGGATTCAAAATGCTAATATAATAATTACTAAAGAGATGGAAGTAAGTGGAGAGATGATACATCAATTTCCAGATTCTGTAAAATTAATTTGTGAAGCTGGAACAGGTTATAACAATATAGATCTTGATGCAGCAAAGGAAAAGAAAATTACGGTTTGTAATATTCCATCTTATAGTTCAAAGCGAGTTGCTCATACTGCAATCATGATGATTTTAAATTTAAGTTCTACAATACAAACACAAATGAAAATGCTAGGAAATGGCAATCATGATAACTTTACTCATAATTTACAAGTTCCTCATGTTGAAGTTAATGGTAAAACGTTAGGTGTTGTAGGAGCTGGGCATATAGGAAAAAATGTGATAAAAATTGCGCAGGCGTTAGATATGGATATTATGGTGTATACAAGAACGCCTAGAGAAGATCATGATGGAATTCATTATGTATCATTTGATACTTTATTAAAGAATAGTGATTATATTTCTTTGCATTGTCCACTAACATCGAGTACGAAACATATGATTAATAAAGATACTTTATCTCTTATGAAACCCACAGCGTTTATTATTAATACTTCTAGAGGTGCATTGATTGATGAAAAGGCACTTGTTGAAGCACTTAAAAATCAAACGATTGCTGGAGCAGGATTAGATGTTCAAGAAGAAGAACCACCAAAAGAAGATAGTCCTCTTTATCAATTGGATAATGTTATTTTAACACCGCATATGGGATGGAAAGGATTAGAAACAAGACAAAGACTTGTTTCAATTCTTGCAAGTAACATAAAAGCTTATTTAGAAGGAAATCCAATCAATGTTGTTTCTAAATAAAAAATATGTAAAAAAGCCTATTTTTAAAAGGCTTTTTTTTATAAAATGTTAAAATAGTATTTAGAAATGGAATAAGGTGATTTTAATGAAAATAAATGAATATCAAAAACTAGCTATGTTAACTTTAAATAAGGAATTAGATAAAAAGGATATTTTGATTAATAGTGTTATGGGTCTATGTGGTGAATCGGGAGAAGCTATTGATATTGTTAAAAAATGGCTTGCCCAAGGGCATGAGTTAGATAAAGATCACTTAGCAAAAGAGCTTGGAGATATTGCATGGTATTTAGCTGAAGCAGCAACTGCTTTAGATTTGTCATTAGAAGATATTTTACAAGCTAATTTAGATAAATTAAAAAAAAGATATCCACAAGGATTTGATAAAAATAATTCAATTCATAGAAAAACAGATGACTTGTAGACATCTGTTTTTAATTAAATAATTTTTGATTTTTTCCTGAAGGTACTTTAAATAATAAAATAAGAATAAATCCAATTCCAACGACAATGATAGACAAAGTAAATAAGACTTGATATGAAGAAACATCTAATATCTGACCAGCTATATTTTGAAAAACAATTGAACTTAAGTTTCTTAAAGTTTGAACAAAAGCAAGTGCAGTGATTTGATGTTCTTTTGGAACAAGTGTACTTATAATTTTTAAATTAATCATGATAAATAGCATACCCGAAGGATGTTTTGTAAGTAAAGTCACAAGGATTTTAAGAGGTAGCCAAATATTAAAAGCATAGCATAAAAATTGTATAGAAATCATAGTATAGGCAATAATAAGTAGTTTCTTGTTTGCAAGTTTATCCATAAATCTGTTAGAAAACAAAACAAGTGGAGCTTCACATAAAACCGCAAACGATAAAATTGTTGAAACAAGATCTACTGGTAAACCATCATTTTGAAACATGGCTGGAATGTATGTATTAGCCATATTTGTAATTCCTTGGAAAATAGCGGCAATGATTAAATAGTAAAGATATTGATGATTATGTAAAAGGATACTTGTTTTTGTTTTTCCTTCTTTTTCTTGAGCTAAATCATCTGGTGTTTGTGTACCAAGTAAACCAATGATACAAAGAATCATTGTTATAACAAAACAAACAAAGATGGCTGCTGGTGAAATCCATTGGTAAATAATTCCAGCAAGCCATGATCCTATGGCATAACCTATTGTTCCCCATATTCTTATTTTCCCATATTGATAAGGTGAAGATGAAGCAATCTTTTCCATAACTGGATTTGTCCCATTAATTAAAGTTAAAACAAAACTATAACCAATAGTAATTGTAATTAAACTATCTGCAAACATAAAGGCAAAACCTCCAATGCCTGCTAAACTAAATAACACAAAGTTTACTTTTTTAACATCATATTTATCACTTAACATACCAATAACTGGTTGAAAAATCATCGACGTTAAAAAAGAAGTTGAAACAACTAGTGATACTTCACTGGCTTTAAAGCCTTTTCCTAATAAATAAACTGAAATTAATGCTGAAAATACGGCCCATGATAAATAATAGAAATTATACATGAGGAAATAACTTAAATAACTATTTTTATAACGTTTTAACATAAAAACCTCCTAATGAAATACTTTTAAATCTTTATTTGTTGGTACTTTAAAGAAGAAAACAAGAATTATACCAACAACACTATAAATAAATAAAACAAAATAAAACATTTGATAACTGGTAAAATCAATCAAATACCCTGCCAACATTTGAAATAAAATTGATGAAAAACTTTTACAAGCTGAAACAAGGGATAAAGCGGTGTTTTGTCTTGCGTTATCAACAATCGTTGTAATGATTTTTAAATTAATCATGACAAAAGCCATGGTTGCAACAGTTTTTGTAAGAAAAACAATAATGATTTGAATAATGAGTGATGAGATAAAACTAAAAGTAAAGAATTGTGCAAAAAGTAAAACAAAGACACTCATTAATAATTGTTTGTTTGTAAAACGATTCATATAATAGTGAGATAATAAAATAACAGGGACTTCTGATAATGTTGAAAAAAAGATAACCGTTGAAACATAATTAATTGGTAAACCACTTTGTTTCAACATGGCTGGTAAGTAAAGATGATGAACGTTGGTAATACCATAAAATAAACAAACAATAATTAAATAAAAAGGAATATGTTTGATTTTAAAAACCGATGCCATCGAAATCTTTTCTTCTGTTTTTTCCACGGGTGATAAAATACTATGTGTTCCAAAAATACCAATCACACATAATAACTCCCCTATCGCAAAGAAAACATAAAGACTATAAGGTCCAATATTTTTATAAAGAGAGCCTGCAATAATTGTCGCTATGGCATAACCAATCGTTGCCCAAACACGGATTGAACCATATTTAAATCTTGAAAGAATAGCCATTCTTTCAATGATTGGATTTGTTCCATTGGTAATTGCTAAAACTAAACTATACGCAAAAGTAATTAAATAAATATTCTTTAAAAAAATAAAGATGATTCCCGATATACCGGCAATGAGTAATAAGATACTATTAACATACTTAGATTCATATAGATCATTAAGCTTCCCAATAAAGGGTTGTACAATGACGGATAAAACATAAGAACAGGAAACAACAAAGCTAACCTGAGAAGCACTAAATCCTTGATCCATCAAATAAACAGAAATAAATCCTGAAAAGAACGCTAAACTAAAGAAAAAGAAGAAATACATTAAGAAATAACTCAAATAACTATCATGATAATGTTTAAAAATTTTCATTTTTTCTCCCCATTAAAATACTTTTTTTATATAATAGAAAAGAGGTGATGATATGCTTTTACAAGAACAAATGAAACAAGATATCTTTTCATATAATGAACGAATAATTGTTGATTTTATTTTAGAAAAACAAGAAAAAATCAAAGATTATTCTACTAAAATGATTGGTGATGAAACCTATACGGCCCCTTCTACCATTATTCGTATTGCTCATAAATTAGGTTTTCAAGGTTGGTCTGATTTTAAAGAAGCCTATCTTGATGAAGTAATCTATTTAAACAATCACTTTCAAGAAATAGATCCTAATTATCCTTTTACCAATCAAGATACAATGATGAAAATTGCTCATAAAATAACTCAACTACATATCGAAAGTGCAAAAGATACGGCTTCTTTAATTCATCACGATTCTTTACAAAAAGCCATTCAAATTCTAAGAAAAGCTAATGTTGTTAAAGTCTTTGCTGTTGCCAATTTAAATTTCATTGGAGAAGAATTTGTTTTTAAATTAAATCGTATTCATAAAAAAGCTTATATTGAATCTGCACAAGATAATCAATTTCAAGATGCAATTATGACCACAAGTGATGAATGTGCCATTTGTTTATCTTATTCAGGAGAAACCCCTACTCTTTTAAAAACAGCAAATTTTTTAAAAGAAAATAAGGTACCTATCATTGCAATTACAAGTTTTGGTAAAAATAGTTTATCGGATCTTGCAACCGTAACATTAAATGTTTCTACTAGGGAAAAATCATTTTCTAAGATTGCTGGATTTACTTCTTTAGAATCTATGAATATTGTTTTGAATATTCTTTATTCATGTTTGTTTTCTTTGAATTATCAAGTAAACTTAGATTATAAAATCAATGTTGCTAAAAGAGTGGAACTTAATCGTGAAATAGATAATGAAGTTATTGAAGAACATCTCAAAGAAGATTAGTTCTTCTTTTTTATTTTAGACATTCATCTAAAATAGCAACACCTTTTTCTAATAAGTCACTACATGATCTTTTCTTCTCTTTGTTTTCTTTTAAAAGGCTATGACAACAAAGACTTCCTACCTGTTCTTTAAAATCCATGGCCAAACATTTACCACAAGCATAACTTTTGAGCTTTGACTGAGGGTAGTCTATATTTCCATCACTCGTTTCTAAATAGGAACAAATCATTGCCATAGGTATTGGAATACAGCACATTTCTTCTAATCCTGCAATACCTCTACCGAGACTTTCTGCTAATTTAAAAAGTTCTTTTTCATTTAACTTTAAAAGATCTTGGTAACTACATAAAAATGCCTGAGCACAGTTGTAACCTTGGTTATGTAATTCTTTTACTTTTTCTTCTCTTTGACTCATCATCCTCACCTCACATCCGTTAGTTTATTGATTTTAAAAAGTTTTGAAATATAAAAAAATGTAAACGGAGAGATGTTTACATTTTCTGATTTATTATTTTATTTTTTTGTAAATAGAATTTACATCAAACACAAATACATAAAATAAAGTCCATAAAATAAAAGCATAATGATTCCACAAGGCTTCCTTAATTCTTGATGTTTCATTGTACCAAACCAGAGAACTAATCCAGCTATTACTGCAATCATAGAATCAATCATAAACTTACTTTCGAAAGGAACACTACAAATAAGAGATGTTGTTCCAATAACAAAAAGAATATTAAAAATATTACTTCCTACAATATTGCCTATCGCAATTCCTGCATTACCACGTTTTGCAGCTGTTACAGAAGTGACGAGTTCAGGAAGTGATGTTCCAAAAGCAACAATTGTTAAACCAATAAAGCGTTCACTCATACCAAAATAACGAGCAATGGCACTGGCCCCACTTACCGCAAAGTCACTTCCTTTAACAACAAGGATTCCTCCAATGAGAATAAAGAGAAGACATTTCCAAACAGGAATATCTTTTTCTTCTTCTTGAGTTTCACCATTTCTTGCCATGATAAATAAATAAACAAGATAAGCAATAAAAAGAATCCAAAGGAAAATACCTTCAATAAAAGTAATTTTCATATCCGTCATACCAAAGATCATGAGGATGATTGTTATAAAAATCATAAAGGGAATTTCATAACGAATGGTTGATTTTTGTATTTTTACATTGGTGATCAAGGCTGTAATACCTAAAATAATAAAAATATTTAAGATATTACTACCTACCACATTCCCAATAGTAATCCCTGCATTTTGTTGTATGGCAGCCGTAATACTTACAGCAGCTTCAGGCATACTTGTTCCCATAGCAACAATTGTAAGACCGATGATTAGTTGGGGAATACCCAGTTTTCTAGCAATGCTTGCCGCCCCGTCTACAAACCAATCAGCTCCTTTTACTAGAAAAACAAAACCTACTAATAAAATAATAATTTGTTGAATCATAACGATTACTCCTTCCTTTTATTTTGCAGTAGGTATAAAAAAAGCGGACTCCTACTGCATTGCAGTAAAAGTCTCGCTATTCAATCACTTTCCGAGTTATAAATTTTATAACTGTACTGACGAAGAAGTGAACCAAGTGCTTGGCAAGCTACTCCCTTTTATGAATTTATTCTATCAAATAATATTTTTTTAAGCAACTTTAAATTAATTTTAAATATTTAAAGGCATTGTATAAGCCATCTTCATTTACATCACCAGTAATATAATCAGCGGCTTCTTTAATTTCAAAGCCACCATTACCCATCGCAACATTATAAGCGCAACATTCAAACATCGATAAGTCAATTTTAGCGTCACCAAAAGAAATCGTATCTTTAGGATCAGCATGTAAATAATCTAATAGGACTTCAATAGCATGTCTTTTAGTAATACCTGTAGGTCCTAAATCACCAAATAATGCAACTTCTCCTTTACCTCCCCAAGTATTCGCAACTAAATGAGGGAAGTCTACTTTAGAATCTAAATGGTCTTGATATGTTCTTAAAATGAAACTGATTTTATTAACATCGTCACGGTATAACGCATCTCCTTGTAAATGAATGAAACCATCAATAAATTGTTGAGCAGAACTTTTAGCATTCTCTAAGCTTGCTCCTTTACCTTTGGCATATTTTACCATGGTTTCAGGTCCTTGTTCTAACATATAATCATTACAATACATACCACTATTAGCTTCTAAATAAAAACCAATATGTCTTTCATTACACCAATCAACAATATTTTTTACATCTTCTTTAGACAAACCTTGATGCATTACAACATGATTATTATCTTCAACATAAGCACCATTTCCACCAATCATGCCATCTAAATCACACAAATTTCTTTGTAGAATTTCAGCTTTAGAACATCCTGTACAAATATAAACTTTATGTCCATTAGCTCTTGCTTGATCTACTGCTTTTGCGGCTGAAGCAGGTAATTTTGCTTCATAATCGATTAATGTTCCATCAACATCTAAAAATACAATTTTACTCATAAGTTCTCTCCTTAAATTAATTTTAAATATTTAAAAGCATTATAAAGTCCGTCTTCATTTACATCATTGGTAATATAATCAGCGGCTTCTTTGATTTCTGGTCCACCATTACCCATCGCGACATTGAAACCACAACATTCAAACATAGACAAATCTACTTTGGCATCACCAAAAGAAATGGTATCTTCTTTATCCACTTTTAAATAATTCAACAACACTTCAATGGCATGTTTTTTATTAATTCCTGTAGGACCCAAATCACTAAATAATGCAAGTTCCCCTTTTCCTCCCCAAGTATTATGTGCTAAATGAGGAAAGGCAGTAATTGCATCTAAATGATCTTGATAATTACGAATAATAAAGTCTATTTTATTAACATCTTCACGATAAAATTCATCTCCATGAATTAACGTAAAAGAATCAATAAAACTTTTTGCCTTTTCTGTTGCATTTGAAAGATCTGCACCTTTACCTTGACCGTATTTAATCATGACAGCTGGTCCATCTTTAATCATTTGATCATTACAATAAACCCCACTATTTGTTTCTAAGTAAAAAGCAAGATTTCTTTCTTGACACCAATGAACCACCTTTTTTACTTCTTCTAAAGGCATCGCTTGATGCATAATAACATGATCATGATCTTCCACGTATGTTCCATTTCCTAAAATCATCCCATCTAACTCGCATAGATTCCTTTGTAAGATTTCATCTTTAGAACAACCTGTACAAATATAGACTTTATGTCCATGAGCTCTGGCTTGATCGACGGCTTTTCTTGCTGAATCAGGTAGCTTTGTTTCATAGTCAATTAAAGTTCCATCAACATCTAAAAATACAATTTTACTCATATTTTTCTCCTTTTTCTTATAACTTCATTGTACTAAAAATGAAAGGGAAAGTCATTGATAATCGTAAAAGTCAATGCTATAATATTGACGAAGTTTAAAAACATGGAATATCACAAAACGAAAAGGTTAGAGCGGCAACTCTAACCTTTTCTTGTTTTTTAGCGTGAACACTAACACGAGGCTAGTTATCGTTTGAAAAATCTGTCTAACCCTTTGCATATGTAATAAGTCATTACGCCTGCCATGACAGAACAAACTAAGTTTAAAACCATGAAATACCACCTCCTTTCAAGGAGGGTCCGATAACACTTTTATTATATCAAAGTCTTTTACTCAATTTGTCTCAAATTTGTTTCAAATTTAAGAAGTGATATAATAGAAATACACAGGAGAATTATATATATGAGAAAAGATTTAGGAGATAAAATGCAATTTATGCCTTTACCTGTTTTAATGCTTGCAACATATGATCAAGATGGTAAGGCCAATGTCATGAATGCTGCGTGGGGTGGTGTTTTTGATTATAATCAAGTTTATGTATCACTTTCTAAACATAAAACAACAGATAATTTAGAATTAAAGAAAGCTTTTACTTTATCTTTTGCGACAAAGAAAACAGAAAAGATTTCTGATTATTTTGGTGTTGTTTCTGGAAATAAAGAAGATAAGATTGAAAAAAGTGGTGTTCATGTAAAACCTTCAAAATATGTAGATGCACCAATTATTGAAGAATATCCACTTACTTTAGAATGTACTGTTGAATCTTTTGAAGATGGAAACTTAATTGGAAATGTTGTGAATGTTTCTATTGATGAAGATTATTTAGATGAAAGTGGTAAGATAGATGTAGATAAAATGGAAATTATTGCTTTTGATATGATCAATAATACGTATCGTGTTTTAGGAGAAAATGTTGGTAAAGCTTTCAAAGATGGTTTTGATTTATAAAAAATAGTGCATCATTTGATGCACTATTTGTAGTTGTGATAGTAGCGTTCTGGTAAAGGAGCGTGTTTTTTATAGTTTTGAATATATAAAGGAAGATAAATAAGAGCTTCTTTTAAGGTTTGTTGGTAGATTTTATCAAGAATATCATTATATTTTTCCATTTCTTTATTATGATGATAGTTAATAATTAAACCTTGGAGTTTATGAAAATTGAATGTGAGATGGAAACATCCATAAATAAGCCCCCTTTTTAAAAAGCTAGGAGCTTTTAATAAATGATCAATTCTTTTTAATCCTTTAAGAGCTTTTTTAATATCTAAATAAGATAGTTCAGGGAAAAAGGATTGAATAGTACATATTTCTTTTTCTTTAAAGCGAATATGTTCATAGATTTCTTTATGCAATGGATCTTGATGATTTCTTTTTAAAAGAAGACGATCGTAATCGGATTCTATTTCAAAATGATCCATATTTGTATTTTTAATCATCCTTTTAATATAAGGGTGCATTTGACTATCTAATAAATAATGACAGATAAAACCAAGAATATAAGCAAGTTGTGCTTCACTTTGAATAATATCTTGTGCCTTTTCAAAGAAAGTATTGGCTTTTTCTTGATGCATCTTTCTTGCTATTTTATTCCATCTTTCATAAAAGAAAATATCTGGACCATGAAGACCGATTAAAAAACAATTTTCATTTCTAAGTAATAAATCTTTAATATTTTGATCATCAAGATGTTTATAAACATCTTTACCAAAACAATAATGTGTATATCCAGCAGGCATTAGAGAAGTTCCTTATATTGTTCTTCTTTAAAACCAACAAGAACTTTGTCTTTCGTTTCAAGTATAGGTCTTTTAACAAGCATTCCATTAGTAGAAAGAAGTTCTAATTGTTCCTCTTCACTTAAAGTCGGTAAAATATCTTTTAAATGTTTTTCTTTATAAAGATTACCTGATGTATTAAAGAATCTTTTAAGTGGTAAACCACTTTTTAAATAAAGTGCTTTTAATTCAGCTTTATTTAGTTTTTCTTCAATGATATGTCTTTCATCAAATTCAATTTGATGATCCGTTAAGAATTTTTTAGCTTTTTTACATGTAGAACATTTTGGATAACAAATAAATAACATAAATATCCCTCCTAAAACCATCATATCAAAATTATTGTTAAATGAAAAATAATAAGGCTTATTATTGTATACTATTTAAAGATGTGATAAAATCTATTCAAATAAAGATAGAGGCGCAAGATGTTATGAGATTATTATTATTTGATGCAACAAGGTAATGAAGGAGGAGCACTTGCCGAAAGATTGTATCTATTGCATGAGGTATAATCTTGGGTGTCTAGGGAAGACCTATTCAACTGTCATTATCTAAAGGTAATGGGGAGCTATCATTGATAACGAATTTTTTGTTGCAATGATACTCATTGCAATTTTTTATTTGTCACTTTTTATAAGAGGATGAATAAAATATAGGGAGGAAATTATGAACGATATTATTGAAGCTATAAGTTGTGAAAAAGAAATTATTCAACTTAAGTTATTAAATGTACCAAAACATCCTAAAATGATTGCGAAAATCTTTTCTATATTAAAAGATGAAGAAATTAATGTAGACATGATTTCACAAGTTACTGTTGATGATTTTGTACAAATTGAAATTACATTAGATCAAGAATTCCAATTAAAACTAAATCAAGCAATCATGAAATTAAAAGATGAATTTAAACAAATTCAAATTTATCAAATTAGAAAATACGCTAAAGTTGCAGTTGGGGGAAAATTGGTGGAAACAACACCAGGTTTAGCAGCTGAAGTATTTGATGTCTTAGGACAAGCTAATATTCATTTTTATCAAATTACGACAAGTAAAAGAACAATTTCTTTAGTTATTGATAAAGAGAATTTAGATCAAGCAATTCAATTATTAAAAGAAAGATTTTATATCAAGGAGGATAAATAAATATGACAATTTTTGAAGGAAGTGCAGTTGCACTTGTATTACCAATGTTTGATAACGGAGACATTGATTTTGAAGGATTTAAAAAACAAGTTCAAAGAATGATTGATGGTGGTGTACAAGCTTTACTTGTAAATGGAACAACAGGTGAAACAGCAACCATTACAATTGAAGATGAATTTAAATTATTAGATCTAACACTAGAACTTGCGAAAGGAACAGGTGTTAAAGTTATTTGTGGAGCTGGTTCAAATGATACACAAACAGCTTTAAAGAAAGCACGTTATGCTAAAGAAAAAGGGGCAGATGCGATTCTTGTTGTAACACCTTACTACAATAAAACAAGCCAAAGAGGTTTAATTCAACATTATACAACAATTGCGGATGCTGTTGATATTCCAATGATTTTATACAATGTACCAGGAAGAACAGGATTAAATATTTCGGTTGATACTGTTGTTGAACTTGCTAAACACAAAAACATTCAAGCAATGAAAGATGCCACAGATAATATTGCTTATGCTATGGAAGTATTAGCTAAAACAGCTGATTTAGACTTTGATTTATATTCAGGATGTGATGATAATATTCTTCCATTTATGGCAGCTGGAGGAAAAGGAGTTATTTCTGTTACTTCTAACTTATATCCAGAAGCGGTAGAAAAATTAACACAATTAATTTTAAAAGGAAATATTAAAGAAGCACAACCATTAGCTTATGCTTTAGATCCTATTTCACGTTTATTATTTATTGATGTAAACCCAATTATGCCTAAAGCAGCTCTTGCTAAAATGGGAGTATGTGGAGAACATTTAAGATTACCATTAATTACAACAACTGATGAAAATAAAAAAGCATTATTTGATGCAATGGATGAATTTGAAAAATTGGGGTATTAGGATGAAAGTAGTATTATATGGATATGGTTTGATGGGTAAGAAAGTTGCTCATCAATTAAGAGAAAAAGATGAATTTGATTTAATTGGTGTGGTTTCTTATGAATTTGATGAAAAAGCACCAGAAGCGATGTATAGTAATTTAACAGAAGTTCAAGATCGTGCGGATGTGATTATTGATTTTTCGCATCCAAACAATCTTGATGATATTTTAGCTTACGCTAAAAAGAATAAAACAAAAGTTGTTTTCGCAACAACTGGTTTTTCTAAGGAACAATTAGATAAGATTGAAGAAGCTTCTAAAGAAATTGCAATCTTCCAATCTTATAATACAAGCTTTGGAATTCAAATGGTGACAAAAATTTTAAGACAAGTTGCTAAAGAATTCTATGATAATGGTTATGATATTGAAATCTTAGAAAAACATCATAATCAAAAAATTGATGCACCATCAGGTACAGCAAAACTTTTATATGAAGTAATGGAAGATGAAGTTCAAGGAACAACACCTGTTTATGATCGTAGTTCACTTCATGAAAAAAGAAAAAAAGAAGAAATTGGTATTCAAGCCCTTCGTGGTGGAACAATTTTTGGTGAACATGAAATTATGTTTGCAGGATTAGATGAAATTATTGAAATTAAACATACAGCTTTATCAAAAGATGTTTTTGTTCAAGGTGCTTTAGCTGCAGCTAAAGCTTTACAAGATAAAGAAGCTGGTTTATTTACATTAAAAACACTTTATTAGGGAGAAAAGAAATGGTTTTACAAACTGAATTTGCACAAATTAAGGGAAATGATTTATACATAGATGATGTGAAAGCAACTGATTTAGTAAAACAATATGGGTCACCACTCTATGTTATGTCAGAAGGGCATATTAGAAAACAATTTAATACATTAAAAACAAAAATGATTGATAAATATGAAAATACATTACCATTATTTGCTTCTAAATCATTTTCATGTAAAGCAATCTATAAGTTAGCTATGGAATATGGAGTAGGAATTGACTGTGTTAGTGCAGGAGAAATCTCTGTTGCTTTAAAAGCAGGATTTGATCCTAAAAAAATCTATTTTCATGGAAATAATAAATTACCTTCAGAAATTCAATACGCATTAGAAAATGGTGTAGAAAACTTTGTTATTGATAACTTCTATGAAATTGAACTTGTTGAAGAAATCGCTTCAAAATTAAATGTCATGGTCAATGGTTTAGTTAGAATCACACCAGGTGTTTATGCTGGTGGACATGATTATATCCGTGTTGGAGCCAAAGATACAAAATTTGGTTTTTCAAGTCATGATAATACATACTTAAAAGCAATTAAAAAAGTTATTGATGCACCACATATCAATTTTGATGGAATTCATTGTCACGTAGGTAGTCAAATTGAAGAAATTCAAGCTTATGTACTTGCAATGAATAAATTTGTAGATATTGCTTATGAAATCTATGATATCTTTGGAATCATTATTAATAAATTAAATGCTGGTGGTGGTTTTGGTATCCAATATACAGCAAGCGATCATCCACTAGAATTCGATGATGTTGTTTCCACAATCATGGATATTATTTATAAAGGTTTCGATAGAAGAGATATGAAACGACCAATGGTCTTAGTAGAACCAGGACGTTATTGTGTAGGTAATGCAGGTATTACTTTATATACAGTAGGTTCTTATAAATATATTAGGGATATTAGAGATTATATTAGTGTTGATGGTGGAATGACAGATAACATTCGTTCATCATTATATAACGCTAAATACGATGCTGTTATTGCTAATAAAGCTGGACAAGAAGCAAATCATTTAGTAACAGTTGCTGGTAAAAACTGTGAATCAGGAGATATTTTGATTAAAGATATTATGTTACAAGATCCTCAACCAGGTGATATTCTTGCAATGTTCTCTACAGGAGCTTATCATTATTCAATGTCTTCTAACTACAACCAATTACCAAAACCTGCTGTTGTCTTTACATACCAAGGTCATTCTAAAGAAGTTATTCGTAGACAAACTTTTGATGATTTAGTAGCATATGATGTAGATTAAAAATATATAAATAGCCTCTAGGTTCACATAACCAAGGGGTTTTTTGATTTTATGACTATAAAGTGTACGGTGATAGAATCAAAGGCATATTATAAAATAATTTTTATAATATGCCGAGATGACCGCCGAGATGACCGCCGAGATGACCGCCGAGATGACCGCCGAGATGACCACCGAAAGACCGCCAAGAGGTTTATTATAAATATATTTTTTAGAAAGCACATTAAAATAATGTGTTTTTTTGTTACCTTTTTTCATTATAAAACGTATTATAAGTGAAAGAGCTCTTGAGGAGGATGTTATGAAATTAGATACAGAAAAAGTAATTGAAAAATACAAAGATCGTATTTTTGCGATAGGCTTATCCATCTTAAAGAATCCTAATGATGCAGATGATGTTGTTCAAGAAACTTTTCTTAAATATCATACATATAAAAAAGACTTTGAATCAAAAGAACATATTCAATCTTGGCTATATAAAGTAGCTATTAATAAAGCAAAAGATATTCAAAGAAAGTTTTGGCGAAGAAAACAAGTCTCGATAGAAGACTATATGGCTACTATTCCTTTTGATACACCACAGGATGAAGAATTATTTCAAGCTGTGATGGCTTTGCCATCAAAGTATAGTATTGTTATTCATTTGTATTACTATGAAGATTATTCAATTAAAGAAATTGCTCAACAATTAAAATTAAATGAAGGAAATGTCAAAGTAAGACTTTCAAGAGCAAGACAATTATTAAAAGAACAACTTAAGGAGAACTGGAACGATGAAGAATAAAGAAGCGTATAAACAAGCATTTAAACATGTTCACTATCAAAAAGAAGTTAACTTAAACAAAAAAAGAATTTCTAAACCACTTGTAACTATTATGACTTCATTCATTGTATTACTTTCTACCTTTACTGTAGCTTATGCTTTTGATGTAGGAGGTATTCAAAGTAAATTAGAAGTATGGTTTCGAGGAGAAAAAAGAAACGTTCAATATAAGGAAGAAGATGAAAATGCTTATCATTTCTATACAACAGATGAGGACGGTAATGTAGTTGATATGGGTATAAACATGGGATTTAAAGGAACACTTACAGGAATAGAACAAATGAGTGGTGATGAACTTGCAGAAAGTATGAATGATGATAGTGAAATTGTTTATAACGAAAAAGAGGATAAATATTTATTCTATTATCAAAATAAGGTAGTGGATATTACTCATATGTTTGATAAAGAAAAGGAATGTTATTTAGTGATCAATAATGGTGAAAAAGATATCTATTTTGTTATTAGTTATAAAGATCAAATAGATGGGGATAGTACTATATCACAGTATAGTGATGAAAATGCAGCAGTTACACAAGGTGTAAAGGTTAAAGATATTAAGGATCGATTTGTAAGAATTAAGTAAAAATGGAGGATTTTCCTCCATTTTTTGATACAATAAGATAAAGGAGCTGATCTTATGGAATTACTATTTGTTTTTGCAATGATTCTTATTGTTCTTTATTACTTTTATCAAAAAAGACCTAAAACACATTTTCCAAATATCCCTTATCAAGATCATAAAAAACATGTGCTTAACTATAAAAAGATAAAACCAAATAATAAACAACCACAAGATTTACAATATACAACCTATTTACTTTCATTAATAAATGAACTTCCTCAAGATGAATTTATTCTTATTTATGCATGTTTAAAAAAATGGGAAAAACAAAAAGAAATTACTTTAGAAGAAAAAGAGGGAGAACTCAACATTCATTTTAATAAATCTTATACAAATAATTATGTTGAAGATCAATTGTTTCAAATGCTTTATCGTTTAGAGATTGATCACATTGTAGAAAATAAAGTTATTAGTAAATGGATGGAAGCAGATTTTGATAAGGTTGTTCAATGGAAAAAGACTTATCTAAAAGATATGCAAAACAAAATCAAACAAGAACATAAATTTGTAGATGGAAGATATAGTTTAGAAATCTACCAAGATTTAGAAAACATATTAGGTTATAAAAAATATTTGGATGCTTATAAGGAAGTAGAAACGGAAGAAGAAAACATCTATGCAATGTTATTTGGATTAAAGGGATGTCCTTATCATATGTATACTTTCTTTATTATGAAAAACGATGACGATAAGCCAATGATAAATAGCTCATTAAAATAGAATCAGATTTTATCTGATTCTATTTCTTTCATATAACCTGCCGTAATAATACCTGCTGGTAAAGCAACAATTGCAATTCCCATAAAAGAAGAAATCATTGTAATTATTCTTCCTAAAGTTGTTATTGGATAAATATCCCCATAACCAACGGTAGTAAGAGAAATGGTTGCCCAATAAACAGCATCAAAAAAAGTATTAAAACTATCCGGTTCAACATTAAAAATAATAAGGGCACAAACAAAAATATAACCAACGGCTAAATAAAGAACAGCAATCAAAGCATTCTTTGAATTTTTACCAACTTGAATAATAATTTGAATATTTTTTGAATAACGAAAGCTTTTAAAGATTCTTAAAACACGGAAGGTACGAATAAGACGAATGGTTTTAAGGGCTTTAAATCCTTTATTTATAATATTGATTGAAGGAAGTATTGATAATAAATCAATAATTGCCATAAATGAAAATGGATATTTTATGTAAGAAATAAAGCAAGGATCATCATATTTTAAATCAGCTGTAGCCCATCTTAATAAATAATCAATAATAAAAATTATAACTGTAATTAAATCAAGTGTTGTAAATAACTTTGTTTCTTGTTTAAAAGTAATAGGAATAATACTCATAAATATTGTAAACATCAGCACAAGATCATAAATATGACTTGTTGTGTCATCTTCTTTAGATACTTCTATAATTTCATAAATACGTTTTTTCATAACATCACCTTTATTAAACATACCATAGAAAGTATTTATTTCATATCATGAAAGTTACGAAAATATTAATTCCTTTTTGATAAGATAAAAGTAAGAAAAGAGGGATACTATGTATAAAATTATAGCATGCGATTTGGATGAAACATTGTTGAGTGATGATCGTACTATTTCTAAGGATAATGTTGAAGCCATTCAAAAAGTAAAAGAATTAGGAGTTAAATTTGTTCCAGCAACAGGAAGAGGCTTCAATACTGTTGGAGGAACACTTAAAGATTTAGGATTGTATGATTTAGAAAATGAATATGTTATTTCTTATAATGGCGGAGCCATTACTGAAAATAAAGGAAGTAAGTTACTTCATTTTGAAGGAATTTCTTTTGAAAAAGCAAGTGTTCTTTATAAAAGAGGTTTAGATTATGACGTTTGTATTCATGTTTATACAAAAGACATGGTTTATGCTTATAAATATGTCCAAGAAGAAAAAGATTATTTGGCAGGAAGAATGGAAGTCACTGAAATCTTTGATGATAATATTGATTTTTTAAAGGGACAAGAAATTGTGAAAGTCTTGTATATGAATACGGATTATCAATATTTAAAAGGCATTGAAAATGATTTAAAAGAAATAACTGGTGATTTAGATGTCAGTTATTCATCTAATCGTTATATTGAATTTAATCATCAAGGAGTTAATAAAGGTCAAGGATTAAAGAAACTTGCAGAGTTATTACATGTAGATATGAAAGAGACAATTGCGATAGGTGATAACTTTAATGATTTATCCATGATTAAAGTGGCAGGTCTTGGTGTAGGTGTACAAAATACAGTTGAAGAAATGAAAAAAGAATGTGATATCATCACAAAGGCAACGAATAATCAAGGAGCTATTGCAGAAGTTATTAATCAATATATTTTAGGCACAAATTAAATTTTGTGCTTTTTTTCTTTCTTGGTATAATGGGATAAATACGAAAAGAGGAAGCCTATGAAATCATTTTTTACCGAAACAATATTAAATAGAGGAAAAGCTTATTTTGAACAAAATAGAGTTTTTTCTGTAAATCAATATGATAACCAAACCTATACAGGGATTATTTTAGGAAATGAAGCTTATCATACTAAAATTACTTTAGATGAACATTATGATGTCATGTCTGCATCGTGTGATTGCCCTTATGCAATAGAAGGAAAACATTGTAAACATGAAGCAGCACTTTATTTTGCGATTGAAGATCGACTTCCTAAAGATGAACAACAATATTTTGATATCAATGCTTTATTAAAAGATATTCGTAGAAGAACACATGGCAGTTTTATGTTAAAACGAGAATTCAATCAAGAATTTAAAAAATATTTAAAACGTATTATTCAACTAAATGAACAAGGAAATTTTCATATTACCAATTATCAACGAGTCGTTGATGAATTCTTAAGTTCTAATTATCCTAAAGATTACTGTCATGAAATACTTCAAATCATGTTTCAAGGTTATAGTAAGTTACTTACAGGCACACATAATAAAGAACTCACAACCCGTTGGCTTAAAGAAAATATGAAATATCAAAGATATGAAGATGTGTTTAGTTATATTATGATTGTTATCTATCAATTAGATGTCAAAGATCAAATAGATATTATTAGAGAAATGCTTTTAACGAAAAGAAAAGTATCTTTATTAAATACATACTTTAAAATTATCAATGATCATCATTTAGATATGAAAAAATATCTAGATGATATTCAAATTTATAATAATAATGAAGATTATATTACAGAAATGATACGTTATTATGTAGACCATCAACAAGTAGGTCTTGCTCGTCTTTACTATAAAAAACATGAACAAAATATTAGAAAAAAAGAAACCAAGGCAAAACTTGATTCATTGCTTGATCCTGAACATGAAGATGCCTACTTGAATTATATTTATTCTAAATTAGATTATTATAATTCATCGCATATTCCTGTTTATTATGAAGATTTAAAACAATTTTATGGAATTAAGTTTGAAGATTATTTACTAGATTTTATGGATGCAATTAAACCTATCTATGATGATTATGAATTAGCTTTAATGTTTAGACAAAATCAAGATGTTAAATATTTAATCTATGTTTTACTTCAAAGACCAAATATGACACTCTTTGAACAAACAAAAGGAATGATTAGAGAATATAGTTTAGAAATGTATTTAATGGTTTATGTTGAATGTATAAAAAAATATATAGAAAAAGGAAATTCAAATTATTATTTTAAAGGTTACATCTATGAACTTTTTAGAGATTTAGAAAAAATGTCAAAAATAGAGTTTGTTGATATGATAAAAAAAGAATTTCCAAGAAGAAAGAAAATACACGAAATGTTAGATGAATGTTTAGAAGAAGGTGATGAAATTGAAATTTAATATTAATTTAAATGTTGTAAAAAGTAAAAATAACTTAGAGATTGCCAGAAGATATCATCACTATGATAATGTAGAAAGTATGCATATGACTTTAAAAGATGATCTTTATCATATCGATGCAATCGTTTCAATTTTTAATCACATGCAAAAATGTTCATTAGAAATCAAAGACAATAAAATTGTTTCTTATAAATGTGCTTGTCCATTTAATGATCAAGATTCTATGTGTGGCCATTTAGGGGCTGTTATTATGAAACTTAATGAATTAGAAATCAATGATTTTCCTTTTGATTATCAAAGTGAAAAAGTAGAAAAAATGAAAGAAATTGAAAAAGAAAATCAAAGACAAAGAAGAAAAGCACAACTTAGACAACTAGCCCATACTTCATCACGTCTCATTGATTTAAGTAAAAATCAATATCAAACAGAATTACAATTATCTATTAATAATGAAAAATATGATTTAACACCTTTTATTTATCTTCAAGATGATGAAATAAATGTAGAATATAAAGTTGGAAATGAAAAGAAGTATGTTGTCAAAAACATTACAAATTTTATTGATCGAATCAATCATCAAGAAAATTATAGATATGGTAAAGCATTAGAGTTTGTACACAGTGAAAAGAATTTTACAGAAAATGCCTTAAAACAAATTGATTTCATGAAAAAAGCCATTTTCTTTAGAAGTCAAGATATAGAAGACTATAACTATTACTATGAACCCATTAAAAGAAATATTTCGATTGATAAACGTTTACTCGATGAACTTTATGAAATTAATAAGGATAATCTTTCTTTTGGTGAAATAGAGCCTGATCTACGTTTATATATAAATAAAGAAGAAGATTTTTATGTTATTAGAGTAAGTATCAATCAACAAATGTATATTGGAAATAAACATGGTTATCGTTATGAAATGAATAATGGAAAGTTTTGTATGGAACGTATAATTCTTGATGAAGAGGGGAGTATTGCCCGTTTTTTAGAAAGCATTATCGAAAATGAAGGACAACTGATTGTTTTAGAGGAACAATATCATGATTTCTACAAATATGTTTTACTACCAATTCTTTCATATTTTGAAGTCTTCGATCAAAGTCAAGAAGAGATACCAACCTATGATGAAATTAAAATCTATGGGGATATTGATGATAATCAAATAATTTATTTTCAACCGGTCTATGTAGATGAAAATCAAAATAGAGTGTATGGCTTCAATAAGCAATTGATGACAACTTATCAACAAGATTTGGTAGAAAAATATATTGAACGTTATGCTTCTTCTATTGATACAGAAAAACATCGTGCTTATTTTGATACCAATAGTCAAACAACCTATGAATTTATTTTTGAAGGTTTAGATTATTTAAAACAGTATGGGGATGTTTATGTATCAGATGCTTTAAAAAGAATAGGGAAGAAAATTTCTTATAATTTACATGTCGGTGTCAGTATTGAAAATGATCTTTTAAAATTTGATATTTCATCCCATGAAATACCAAAGAAAGAATTACAAGGGGTTTTAAATCAATATCGCCGTAAAAAGAAATTCTATCGTTTAAAAAATGGAGAACTTCTTTATTTAGATTCACCTGATTTAGAAGAATTAAGTCAATTTATGGATGATTATCATATTGATGTCAAAGACATTGATAATGGTGAGTTCTCTATGAATAAACAAAGAATGTTGGCAATCGATGAAGAAAAGGACTTTGAATATGTTGAACTCGATAGAGAAGAATCCTTCGTAGAAACATTAAATCGTTTTAAATCAGCAACCCAAAAAGAATATCCACTTTCTAAAGACTATGAAAATATTTTAAGAGATTATCAAAAAGATGGCTATGTTTGGCTTCATACTTTGAAAGATTATGGTTTTAATGGTATTCTTGCTGATGATATGGGATTAGGAAAAACACTACAAATTATTACGTTATTAGATTCTTTAGAAACAAAAAGACCAAGTCTTGTTGTTTGTCCTTCATCCCTTATTTATAACTGGGAAGATGAGGTTCGTAAATTCTCTAAAAAATTACCAGTTACTTGTATTACAGGGAATATGCAAACAAGAAGTGAATTGATTAAAGAAATCAAACAAGGATTATATGTAACTTCTTATGATTATATGCGTAGAGATTTTGAACTTTATCAAGGAATTGAATTTGAATATGTTATCTTAGATGAAGCACAATATATCAAAAACCAAAAAACTAAAAATGCCCAATCAGTTAAAACCTTAAAAACAAGACATAAATTAGCTTTAACGGGAACACCAATTGAAAATAGTTTAGCGGAATTATGGTCAATCTTTGATTTCTTGATGCCACAATACTTATTTAATTATCATTATTTCCAAAAACAATATGAAAATGACATCGTTAAAAACAATGACGAAGAAAAAACAAAACAACTTAAAAAACTAGTCACACCATTTATTCTAAGAAGAAATAAAAAAGAAGTCTTAACAGAATTACCAGATAAAATCGAACAAAATATGATTTTACCATTTAATGATGAAGAAGAAAAAATCTATGTAGCTAATCTTGCTAAAGCCAATAAAGAATTACAAGAACTTTATGATATAGAGGGTTCTGATAAGATGCAAATTTTAAAGCTATTAACACGACTTAGACAACTTTGTTTAGAACCACGTCTTGTTTATGATAATATTGATCAGCCTTCTTCTAAATTAAAAGCTTGTATGGAATTGATTAAAACAATACAAGAAAATAAACAAAAAGTATTACTCTTTTCATCATTTACTTCTGTTTTAGATTTAATTGCCGAAGAGTGTCAAAAGGCAGGAATTACGTATTATATGCTTACAGGAAGTACGAGTAAAGAAGATAGAAAAGAACTTGTCTCAAGGTTCCAAAAAGATGATACAACACTTTTCTTGATTTCTCTTAAAGCAGGAGGAACAGGTTTGAACTTAACTTCAGCCGAAGCCGTTATTCACTTTGATCCATGGTGGAATGTTTCTGCTCAAAATCAAGCAACAGACCGTGCTTATCGTATAGGACAAAAGAATAATGTTCAAGTCTTTAATCTTGTGATGAAAGCTAGTGTTGAAGAAAAGATTATTGAATTACAAAAACGTAAAAAAGAATTAGCGGATATGTTTGTAGAAAATAATAGTGGTGGATTATCACAAATGTCTAAAGAAGATATCTTAAGTTTATTTACAATGTAAAAAGACGGCTGGGCCGTCTTTTAATTTAATAAAGATGTGTCAATGATTTGATAATTTGCACGATGAATGTAAAGAGCTTTCCCATCAATCATAAGCTTCGTCATTTTAGGTAACTTTTTAGGAACTGACCAATAAACTTCATCTCCTGAATAAGCTGTAATTGGTTGACCTAATTGTGATTTAATCACAACAACTCTTGATTTACCAAAGTAATTTTTATACTTATTAATAATATTAGCGATATATGTATTATTTGAAAGTTTACCATTATCATTACTTTCTATGTCTTCTTGAGTAAAATCAACATTTGGTTTTAATCCTTTTTGAGTAAAGATACATGTATCTCCACAAGATTCAATTTCTTGACCATCAATGGTAATGGTAATAACTGAAGATAATTCATATCCTGTAATAATACTTCCATCACTATCATAAGAAGTTGTTTCTACAGGATTACCTTGAATATTGATTTTATCTCCTGTTGTTGTCATAACTCTTTTTCCATAGTTATCAAAGGTATCAATGGTATAACCATTACCAACAAGGTTTCCTTTAATATCGTTGATCTTTGATTCAAACATGGCACATCCTGTTAAGCTTACAAGCATTATACAAGATAGTAATACTGTGATTATTTTTTTCATATTCCCACTCCTTTTCTAAATTATAACAAATTTTTGTGCATAGAACTTAAAAATAAAGTAAAATATAAAAAGAGGTGAAGACCATGTTACTCAAACAAATGAAGTATTTTATTACAGTTGTTGATTTACATAGTTTTACAGAAGCAGCTGAACAGTGTTTTATTTCACAATCAGCTATTTCCCAACAAATCAAAGCTTTAGAAAAAGAATTAGGGGTACGCTTATTTGAAAGAAGTAAAAGACAATTTTCTTTAACTGCGGCAGGAGAATATTTTTATCGTCATGGAAAAGTACTTCTTGATGAAATTGAAGATTTTAAAGAAGAAACAATTCGTCGAGGAGAAGACCAAGAATTAAACCTAACAATAGGTTATCCTAAAAACTTTAGTACTAATGAATTATTAGAAACAATTGTTGAATTTAAAAGAATTTATCCAGAAGTTAATATTTCAGTAGTAAGTGGTACACATGAGGAATTGTTTGAACTATTAGTTGATCATCGTATTGATATGAAAATTAGTGAACAAAGAAGAACGTTTAATAATGATTATTATAATGAAAAATTAAAAGAAAGTGTTTCTTTTATTGAAATCTCAACACTTTCTCCATTATCTAAAAAAGAGGTTATTAGTACAGATGATTTAAAGAATATGTCTTGTATTTTAGTTGTATCTAAAGATAGAGAAGATTCAGAAAGAGAATTTTATGAAAAGTCATTAAATCTTTCGCATCGTTTTCTTTATGCAGATTCTTTAGAACAAGCTCATCTAATGGTAGCTAGTCAAAGGGGTTATTTACCCATTGATCAAATAGGTCATTTAGATAAACCTGTGTCAGGAATTAAAAGAATTGAATTATCTTATAAAGGTAATCCTATTCAAAGAAACTATTTTGCCTGTTGGCCAAAAGATAAGACAAATTATTATATAGAAGAATTTGTAAAGATGTACAAAGAAGCATTAAATAAGTAAAACTTATAAAGATTATTAGGAATTGAAATTGTTTCAATTCCTTCTTTTTTTTATCATATAGGTGAAAAAAGGAGAGAGAAAGATGGCACAAGTTCTTGTATTAATGAGTAGTTCTAGAAAAAATGGAAATACTGATCGACTAGCAAACACATTTATAAACGGTGTAGAAGAAAATGGGTATTCTACAGAAAAGGTCTACGTTAACTATCAAAATATTAAACCTTGTTTAGGATGTAATATATGTCAAAAAACGAAAGAATGTATTCAAAAAGATGACATGCAAGATATTTATAAAAAGATGTTAGAAGCAAAAGTCATTGTCTTTGCTTCACCGGTTTATTTTTATACATTTAATGCTTCAATGAAGTTATTAATTGATCGTACATTTGCGATTGAAAAAACAATTCATGACAAAGATTTCTATCTACTTACAACAGGATTAGCTCCTGAAGAAAGTTATTTTAGAATCATTAAAGATACTTTTCAAAAGTATATTGATTGTTTAAGAGTTGGTGGTAATCGTTTTGTAGATTATGTTTTAGGTTTCCAAACAGGGAATAAAGATGATATTGAAAAAACAGATTCAATAGAAAAAGCATATAAAATGGCAAAGGAGATAAAAATCAATGAGTAAAAGTTTAATTGTTTATTTTTCACATAATAAAGAAAATTATTTCTCGGGAAATATTGTTAATTTAGAAAAAGGGAATGTACAAGTTATTGCTGAAACATTATCTACAATGATTGATGCAGATATTTATCAAATCAAAGAAGTGGACGCTTATCCATTTGATTATCATGAATGTACAAAGCGTGCAAGTGAAGAACTTAAAAATAATGCTCGTCCACAAATATTAGATCCATTAGAAAGTATTGATGAATACGATACAATTTATTTAGGTTATCCAAACTGGTGGTCAACAATGCCAACGATTGTTATGACATTTTTAGAAAGTTATGACTTTACAAATAGGCATATCTATCCAATTTGTTCACATGAAGGAAGCGGTATGGGGAGAAGTGAAAGTGATTTAAAGAAACTTTGTCCAAATAGTATCCTTCATAAAGGCTTAAGTATTCGTGGAAGTCATGTTGATGGATGTAGACAACAATTAGAAAGAGGATTAGGAGGAAAATAAAATGACAGATAACGCTAAAAAATACCATGAAAAAATGTTTCCAGGGTATGTTTCAGATTTTTTAAGAACAGATCCAGAATTTATTGAAGCTTTTGATAACTTCGCTTTTGATGAAGTAGTTAATCAAGATGATTTAGATGACAAAACAAGATTTATTTCAATTCTTGCTGTTTTACTAGGATGTCAAGGAATTGACGAATTTAAAGGTATGCTAAAAGCTGCTTATAATTTTGGAGTTACTCCTGTAGAAATGAAAGAAATTGTTTATCAAGCTGTAGCTTATTTAGGAATTGGTAGAGTTTTCCCTTTCTTAAAAGCAGTTAATTGTTTTATTGAAGATACTTTAGGATTAAAACTTCCTTTAGAAAATCAAAATAATCCAAATCCAAATCGTTTAGAAAAAGGAGAACAAGCTCAAGTTGCTATCTTTGGTGAAGAAATGAAAGGATATGCCACAAGTGGTGATTCTAAAACAGTGCATATTCGCAAATGGCTTACAGATAACTGTTTTGGTGATTACTATACAAGAAGTGGTTTAGATTATAAACAAAGAGAAATGATTACTTTCTGTTTCTTATATGCACAAGGTGGATGTAAGCCACAAGCGATTGCTCATGCTAAAGCAAATATGCGTTTAGGGAATGATCAAGATTTCTTAATTAAAATTGTTTCTCAAAATGTTCCTTTTGTAGGATATCCAAGAAGTTTAAATGCGATTGATTGTATAGAAAAGTCAGGCAAAGAATAATGAAAGAAGTTATGATTGTTGTCGGTGCTGGACAAATTAGTATGGCTATTGCTAGAAGAGTGGGTGCTGGTAAGAAAATTATTTTAGGTGATAAAAATATTGAAAATGCTAAAGATATTCAAAAGACAATGGTGGATGCAGGATTTGATGTTGAAGTTATAGAAATGGATTTATCAAGTAGAGAAGATATTTTAAAAATGATTGATATGGCTAAAAATTATGGACCTATTAAAATGCTTGTCAATGGTGCTGGAGTTTCACCTTCTCAAGCACCAATCGAAGCTATTTTAAAAGTTGATCTTTATGGAACAGCTGTTTTATTAGAAGAAGTAGGAAAAGTAATTGCAGAAGGTGGCGTAGGGGTTACTATTTCATCGCAATCAGGTTGGCGTATGAAACAATTGACTGTTTTAGAAGATGAACAATTAGCTTGTATGCCTACAGAAGAGTTGCTAGATTTAGATATCTTACAACTAGAAAATATTCAAGATACATTACATGCTTATCAACTAGCAAAACGATGTAATGAAAAACGTGTGATGGCTGAATCTGTTAAATGGGGACAACGTGGTGCAAGAATCAACGCTATTGCCCCAGGTATTATTGTAACACCGCTTGCCATTGATGAATTTAATGGACCAAGAGGAGATTTCTATAAAAATATGTTCGCAAAATGTCCAGCTGGTAGACCAGGAACTGCGGATGAAGTTGCAAATGTAGCTGAATTATTAATGAGTGATAAAGGTGCATTTATTACAGGGGCAACATTTTTAATGGATGGTGGAGCAACATCTTCTTATTACTATGGGCCTTTAAAACCAGAAGGAGGAAAATAGAATGAATGATTTTCAATTTCAAAACACAACAAAAGTTTATTTTGGTAAAGATCAATTAGGTCATTTACATGAAGAAGTTTTAAAATATGGAAAGAGCGTCCTTGTTGTTTATGGTGGTGGATCGATTAAAAAAATTGGACTTTATGATAAAGTCATGAAAGAATTAAAAGATAATAATGTAGAAGTTTATGAACTTGCAGGTGTAGAACCAAATCCAAGACATACAACTGTCAATAAAGGAGCAAAAATCTGTAAAGAAAACAATATTACAGCTGTTTTAGGAATTGGGGGAGGATCTACTATTGATGCCTCTAAAGCCATTGCGGCTTTAACTCTTGTAGATACAGATAATATTTGGGATTTAGTAGAAAAGAAAGTAGCATGGAATAATGCCTTACCCGTACTAGCAATGCCTACAATTGCTTCAACAGGAAGTGAAATGGATAAATCGTGTGTAATTGCTAATGTTGAAAAAGGTGTTAAAAGTGGAATCAATGGAGATATCTTAAGACCTAAAGCAGCTTTCCTTGATCCTACAAATACATTTAGTGTTTCACCTAAACAAACAGCTTGTGGCGGATTTGATATCATGGCTCACTTATTTGATATGAACTATTTTGTAAATAGTGATAAATATCCATTACAATTCAATGTTGTAGAAACATTATTAAGAACAGTTCGCCAACAATTACCAATCGCTGTTGAAGAACCGGAAAACTATGCAGCGAGAGCAACAATGTTATGGGCTGCTTCATGGGCATTAAATAGTTTTTGTACATCAGGTTATAAAACACAAGCGCAACTCCATGCTCTTGAACAATTCTCATCAACTTATGATATGACTCATGGTTTAGCTCTTGCAATAATTACTCCTAAATGGATGACTTATTTATTAAATAAAGATGAAACCGTAGTGGATGATTTTTCAAGATTTGCTTTAAATGTTATGGGCGTTAAAGATAATGGAAATACTTTAGAAAATGCAAAAGCAGGTATTGTTGCTTTACAAAGCTTTATTAAAGATGAACTTCATTTACCTACATCATTAAGTGAAGTAGGAATTAATGATGAAAAATTTGATGAGTTGAAAGTAAAAGCTTGCTATGGTCAAGATGCATTACCTAGAGCTTATCGATCATTAAGTCAAAAAGATTGTTTGAATATTTATAAAATGTGTTTATAAAGGAAGATTCGTTCTTCCTTTTTGTTTATAATAAAGTAAAGGAGAGATGACTATGAATAATGTTGTTAATTTTAAAATGATTCTAGAAATCAATCAGTTACTTAAAGAAAATAATATAGAATATTCAATTCATGGTGTTGGTGGATGTACATGTTGTGGTTTAGAAGTAAGACAAGAAGGAAAAAGTTATCCTACAGATAAGATTTTAGAAGTTATTAATGGTTATTTAAAAAATCATTGGATTTATGTTCAAGAAAATAAATATCAACCGGGATTTCTTACGATTCATTCAAAATTTGATAAAAAGCCTTGACTATAAAGCCACTCTATAGTGTTAGATAAAGTTAAGGAAGGGGTGTTATTTATGAAAACACATGAATTAGAAAAAGAATTAGGGATTTCAAAGCATACAATCTTCTATTATGAAAAAGAAGGAATCGTTACACCACAAAGAGATGAAAATGGTTATCGTAGTTATAGCCAAGATGATTTACAAAAACTTATCATGGTCAAGTTCTTACGTAACTTAAATATTTCAATTGATGATGTAAAAGCTATCTTAAATAATGAACTTGATTTTAAAGAATGTTTAGAAATTAATCAGATTCATTTAGAAAAACAAATTAAAAGCTTAGAAGAAGTTCAAGAAAATATCGAGATGTATGTAAGAAAAGATTTACCAATGTTACCAGCTTTACAACAAATCCAAAGAGAAGTGAAGAATTATAAATTAGGTTATCAAAAAACAACAGATATTGTATCTCTTGGAAGAAGACTTACAAAGAAACTTGCATTAAGAAAATTCTTATATAAGTTTATACCAACATTATTAATTGTACTATTCATTAGCGCACCATCTACAACAACTGTACAAAAAATAATATTTGTGATTTTTATTTCATTATTAATTACAACTGGCTTTATTGCTGCTGATTTCCAGTTTTCACAATTATGGTTAAGATTACCACTTGATCAAACAAGAAATCAATCGGTAGAGTTTTTAAATGATCGTATTCGTTATTATCAATTTAAAGGTTATATAGATAATGTAAAATATTTTTATTCTGTTTTATTGGGTAAAGAAGATAAATTTATAAAGGAATATAAATATGAAGATATTCAAAGTGTAGAACTTCTTTTAAAACATCGTTATGAAAATTATGGAACACCGATTGCGAGAGATTGGTATGTTCTTGATTATCGTTTTGAATTTAAAGATGGGAATCATTTTTACTTCTATTGGCCTTTTACTATTGATGATGATGCACGTTTTATTGGGATGATTTTAGATGAAAAGGTAGAAAATGTTATCGATAAGGATCATGTTATTGATGCCTTGAAGAATGGTATTCATTTAAATGATTATGTAAAAACGACTGAAAATTAATTCAGCCGTTTTTCGATGAAATTATTGATTGCTTGTACAGTTTGGTTTTGTTGCTCTTTACGTGAAATAGTTGCTTTAGCATCACCTTTTTGATGACCATAGTTACCAAAGTTTGCATGATTTCCACCTTTGATGACAACGATATTTCTTTTATAATCAATTTTCTTTTTAACACTTGTATTTAAAGAACCATAAATAGTAAGTGTATCTTTATCTGATACATCTCCATAAATATAAGAACCTAATAGAATTAAACCATCTACTTTATCTTTATTTTTAGAAACATAGGAAGAAGCCATGGCTCCACCCATTGAATGACCACATATGTACCAATGTTTTATATTTGGATATTGCTCAATAATTTTATTAGCCGCATTTTTATTAAAGATGGCCATGTTAAAAGGCATCTTTAATAAATAACAGTTATAGCCGTTGCTTGTTAAATGTTTTAATAAAGGTAAATAAGCTGTATTTTCTACTTTAGCTCCTGGATAAAAGATAATACCTACATCACTTTTCTTTTCAGGAGTTAATGTAATAAGATTTGAATTTACTTTTTCCACATTTTTATGATTTAAAATTTCTAGGGCATCGTTTTGTGCGTGATAATAATCATTGACATAAATGCCAAAACCAGCCATACAAAGAATTAAAATGATGGATAGTGTCATTAATATTTTCTTTTTCATCTCTAACAGTCCTCATGACTATGTTGATAGTATTGTTGAATTTGTGGTGGAAGTTGTTCAAAAGAAAGAGCTTGAACATAACCTTCATCTTCTTTTTCAATGGCTTGATCATAATACCAACATTTATAATTAAGCATTGAAAGTACTTTTTGAAGTTTTTCCATTTCTTGTAATACTTCTTCTTTTTGTTTAACAAAGATTTCTTTTCTTTGTTTTAAAGTAGAATTTCCTAAAGAACATAGGTTCATATATTCTTTAATATCTTTGATTTCTAAACCCGATCTTTTTAAACAATCAATTACACGTAAGGTTTCTATTTCATTTTCACTAAATTGTCTTACCCCATTTACTCTTTTTAAATGAGGAAATAATCCTTCTTTATCATAGTAACGTAATGTAGAAATAGGTAAGTCAAACATTTTTGATATTTCACCAATAGAATACATTTTTAGTTCCTCCTCTTGACCTAAAGTTAAGTTTAGGTATTATGATAAATGTAACATAGAATGAATGAATATTCAAATCTATGATAGAAGGAAGTGAATAAATAGAAATGATAAAAAAGATATTAAAAATTGTAGGTATTGTGATAGTAAGTATCGCTATTGTGGCCGTGTTATTTATTGAATTTTGGCCAAGCTTAGGTGGAAGTGTAACAGATGAAGATCAAAAAGAATATAAAGCGAGAAATTCATTATATAAAAAAGGAATATTTCATGGAAATCCTGAAATTAAGTTGATGACAGGACAAAAGAGTGAATATAAAAATGAAGAAAAAGTTCCTAAGGGTGAAATACCTGTTTATAAGTTAAAGAAAATAGAAAAAGCGAAGAACGATGAACTTAAATGGATTTGGTTTGGACATTCAAGTTCATTACTTCAAATAGAAGGAAAGAACGTATTAATGGATCCTGTTTTTTCAAATTATACATCACCGATTCCTTTTATTGGACCAAAACGTTTTACTAAATTACCAATAGATATAGAAAATGTGCCAAGCATTGATGTTCTTGCCATTTCTCATGACCACTATGATCATTTAGATTATCAAACAATTAAACAAATAGATAAAAAAGTCAAAGAGTATTGTGTTCCTCTAGGTGTCGAAAAACATCTTCTTCGTTGGGGAGTCAATGAAAAGAAAATTCATGTTATGAATTGGTGGGATGAAGTGAAAGTAGATGGACTAACGATTACTTCAACACCAGGTAGGCATTTTACTGGGCGTGTTCCTTGGAAAAATAATACAACATTATGGAGTGGCTATGTTTTTAAAAATAATAAATATACAACTTATTTTACGGGGGATACCGGTTATGGAAATCATTTCAAGGAAGTTTATGAAAAGTTTGGTGACATTGATTTATTAATGATTGAAGATGGACAATATGATAAGACATGGTCTAACATTCATATGTTACCAAAAGATGGTATTCAAGCAATGAAAGACCTACATGCTAAATGGACAGTTCCTGTTCATTGGGGTACTTTTTGTATTTGTAATCATGCTTGGGATGATCCAATTAAACAAATTACCATAGGATCACAAAAAGAAAACTTAAATGTGGCGACACCAAAGATTGGGGAGATTGTCGATTATAGTCATATAGAAACTTATCAAGAACATTGGTGGGAAAATGTTGAATAGTTTTTTCATATTATGAAAGAAATTTAAATGATTTTCCTTTATAATGTTTATAGAAAAATCAAATGGAAACAAGGAGGTAATGAAAATGGGATTTCCTAAAGGGTTTTTATGGGGTGGAGCAGTAGCTGCCAACCAATGTGAAGGTGCATATTTAGAAGACGGTAAAGGTTTATCAGTACCAGATATGTTATTAGGTGGAGATGTTAATACACCAAGAACATTCTTACCAAAAACAGATCCAGAAGCTTTTTATCCTAGTCATGAAGCAGTAGATTTCTATCATCATTATAAAGAAGATATTACTTTATTCGCTGAAATGGGATGGAAAGTATTCAGATTATCAATTAACTGGGGACGTATTTTTCCAAATGGGGATGATGAAGAACCAAATGAAGCAGGTTTAGCTTTTTATGACAAAGTATTTGATGAATGTCATAAACATGGTATGGAACCATTAGTTACTTTATGTCACTATGAAATTCCTTGGAACATTGTCACAAAATATAATGGATTCTCAGATCGTAGAGTTATTGATATGTTCGTTAAATATGCTACAACTTGTATGAAACGTTATAAAGACAAAGTTAAATATTGGTTAACATTCAACGAAATCAATATTGCATGTATGGGTGAAGGTGGAATTGGTAATCTTTATGGACTAGGATTAATGGATCCAGAAGATGTTAATGCAGATCATAGAATTCCATTAAATGAATTAAAATCAAATGAACAAATTATGTTTGAAGCATTACACAATGAATTTGTAGCAAGTGCAAGAACAGTTATTGAAGGGCATAAAATCAATCCTGATTTCATGATTGGTAACATGATTGCACATACAACTTTATATCCACTTACACCAAATCCAAAAGATATCTTAGCTGCTTTTGATGAAGATAACTTTAAAAACAATTTCTGTGGAGATGTACAAGTGCGTGGTGAATATCCATCATTTATCTTCAGATATTTTAAAGAACATAATATTGATACTTCTTATATTACAGAAGAAGATAAAAAAATCATTAAAGAAGGTACAGTTGACTTTTATACATTCTCATATTACATGTCAAACTGTGTAACTGTTGATGAAAATGCTGAAACTACTGCAGGTAATATGTCAAAAGGTGCTAAAAACCCTTACTTAAAAGCATCTGACTGGGGATGGCAAATTGATCCTGATGGTTTAAGATATACATTAAACTTATTACATGATCGTTATCCACATACTCCATTAATGATTGTAGAAAATGGATTTGGAGCATTTGATACAGTAGAAGAAGATGGATCAATTCATGATGATTATCGTATTGATTACTTCAAAGGACATATTCATGCAATGAAAGAATCTATTGAAGATGGTGTACCATTAATTGGATATACAACTTGGGGACCAATTGATTTAGTATCAGCTGGAACTGGACAATATGCTAAACGTTATGGATTTATTTATGTAGATAGACATGATGATGGAACTGGAGATTTCTCTAGAAGTAAAAAAGATTCTTTCTATTGGTATAAAAAAGTTTGTGAATCTAACGGTGAAGAAATTTAATATAATAAAAGGACGATGCGTACGCACCGTCCAATTTTTTTTAATTATTTTTAATATAAGGATTATGATAGAAAGAATAAACAAGTTGAACTGTCATTACACACCAAATAACCGGTTCACAGAAGATAACAGCCATATATTGAAAACGTGGAATTAAGAAGATAACAAAGATAATCTTTCCAAAGAATTCAATCACACTTGAAATTAAAGGAAGAAGTTTTTGACCAATTCCTTGAAGTGCATAACGTGTTTGCATCAATATTCCAAGTACGGCATAGAAAGGACCAACAATTGTAAGATAAAGAGTCCCGTTATGTAAAACAACTTCTTTACTTGAACCAGATATTAATTTAACTAAAGAAGAACCAAATAATAAGATAATACAAGTTACAATCACAGCACCAACAATGTCATAGATATAAGCATAACGAAGTGCTTGTTTAATTCTATCTTTTTGATTAGCCCCTTTGTTTTGAGAAACAAAAGTTGAAATAGCAAGAGCCATCGCTGTAAAAGGCATATTAAAGAACATGTAAAGTTTTCTTGCAGAAGTATGTCCAGCGATAATTAAATAACCTAAATTATTAATACCATATTGTAAAATGACAGAACCAGCTGAAACAATACAACTCATAAATCCCATTGAGAACCCTTGACCTAATAATTCTTTATAAAGTTCTTTATCAACTTCAAAATGTTCTTTTTTAGGAAGTAATAAAGGTGTCTTTTTAAACATATAAATAATACATAAAATAACGGAAGTTCCTTGGGAAATAACAGTTGCCACCGCAGCCCCTTGAACTCCCATATTTAATTGAGTAATAAATACTAAATCTAAAATAATATTTAAAACAGATGAAACAACTAAAAAAACAAGAGGCATGACACTATTACCAATCGCTCTCATTAACCCTGCACATAAGTTATAGGCAAACATTACAATAATAAATAAAACAATAAAGAAAATATAACTATAAGCTTCATCAATAATGTTTGCAGGCGTATTTAATAAATGAAGAAGTGGTTGTAAGAAAATTAAACCAATAAGTGTTAGTCCAATTGAAACAACAATTCCAATAACTAAAGAACTAGCAACTGATTTCTTTAATAATTTTTCATCTTTAGAACCAAAACTTCTTGCAGTAACAATAGCAAGCCCATTTCCAATCCCTAAAGCAAAACCTACAAGCAAGTCATAAATGGAAGTACATGATCCAATCGCTGCTAAAGAAGCATCTCCTAAAAAGTTTCCAACAATCATGGTATCAACAGTATTATAAAGTTGTTGGAAGATATTTGATATAAATAGTGGTAATGCAAAGATGATCAGTGATTTAAAGATTGGTCCATGAATTAGATCAACATTTGCATTAAATGATTTACGTTTTATCGAATCCATATTCTTCTCCTATTCTGTAATGTTACGATTAAAAATTTCAACAAGAGTAAAGATTCCATCCTCATATTCATATTTTTGAATACAACAATTATAAAATCTTTCTGTTTTCTTTACTTTTGCATGTTCTTCCCATGCACGATAGAACTGGGCACAAGCTGCCCCATGAGAAACTGCTAAAACAACTTGATGATCATTCTTATTCATGATTTCGGTTAATGTTTTATTCATACGTTCTCTAAGTTCAAGTTCACCTTCACCACCAAATTGTTTAAAGAAATCCCCATAGGGTAGTTTAGGGTTTAAACATTCATCTTTTCCTTCAAAAGCACCAAAATTCCATTCTTTTAAACCTTTTAATCTCGTATAAGGTATATCTGTAATGATTTCTAAAGTATCAGATGCTCTTTCAGAAGTAGAAGCATATGCATGATCAAGAGTAATTTGATTATTCACAAAATATTCTTTTGCCATTTGTGCTTGTTTGATTCCTAAAGGTGTAAGAGGCGCATCACACCAACCTTGAATTTTATGTTGTAGATTGAACAAAGTCTGTCCATGTCTCATTAAATAGAGTATTTTTTTCATGATAAATCTCCCTTTCAAGTATACTTTAATCGTTAATATTATAAAAGTACAATACCTAAATAGCAATCTACTATAACTAAAAAAATAGTAAAAAAATCTAGATTATTGAAACCAATAATCTAGATAATCGTATTTAAAGACACGGTAAACGAATTTACCACCTGTCGTTTTAAATGATTTTAATAAAGTCCCATCCTGACTGTATTCGCTCCAAGACATTGCGATACCACTATCAATAATCACATTTCCATCTAATTCTTGGACACTACTTACATATCCTGAATAAGCAACAGGGATACTACTTACAAGTTCAACGGTACGTGTATTTTCATCAACTAAATATTTGTAGTAATAAGATGTTCCTTTCTTTAAACTATAATAAGCATTTGAATAATTTGAATCATTTTTCCAATCATAATCAGGTCGAGTTGTACTTACCGCAAGGTTATTATTATAAAGATAAAGATAATATTGTCCTCGAGGTAGAGAATTATCTTCTACATAAGTAACACAATGTTGACCGGCTTGCATTGAAAAATCGCTGGTTTTATTTAAGAGTAAGGAATCATAGCCACTTTCTTTCCAAAAGTGATCAGAACCAATCATATAATCAATAGATGGATTTGAATAAATATTATCTAATTTAATAATTGTAGATGTTTTTCTTGAACTGATAATTAAACTTGTTTTATCAACAAGAGCTAATGAATTGATATGCATCCAATCAAGATTTTCTGCACCATCAGGTAATGAAGTTGTTGAATAATAATTAGGTAATAAATCAATAAGATCTACAAGTTCGGTAATATTACCAGAATCTTTTTCAATCATAATAATTTTATCTTCACTTGTCTTTGCGTTTTTCTCACTTGCAAGAACAAGAAGATTATTATTGTCATCGAAGATGTAATCATGATGTAATTTATAATTACCTGTATCATAAATTCTAGAAATATAACCTGTTTGATCCATACCAACGATCTTTGTACTAGAAATACTAAAGTACATTGTATTATCTTCAAATAAAATACGATGACTACGATAAGAAATAATTGGAATTTCACTACGGAGAATGCCGTTGTTATCATAAAGTCTCATGTAAGCTTGTTCTTCACTATCTTCAGTTACATCATTTCCTAAAACGGTATAAAGACCCTTGGATAAGGATAAAGCGTTTGAATCATCACAATCTACTGTCAAATATTAGTCTCCACCTTGTAAAGAAGGAGCGTTATATGACCAAGATAATGTATCAACAGGGTTTCCTTGTTTATTAGTAAGAGTTACGGTAATCGTATTTATTTGCCCAGGAATAGCGCCAACAAGAAGATATTCATGATTTGTTGTGTAACCACTTAAAGTATTATTGTTAAGTGTACGGGAAAAATCGTTGTATCCTTCACAATGAATTGTGTAAGTAGCTTGCAATTCATCGCTTGTTTTAAAATACATATAAACAGAGGTTGTATTTGTACCATAAGGATTCGTAATTAATAAAGGATGTTCAATTGTATAATTTTTATACTTTTTGAGTTTAGCGATTTGATTATAAATTTTATTTTGATAGCTAGTTGAATAAATTATAGATAGATTAGTGCTTGTGTTTTTTAGATGAACATAGTTAATAGAATTATTATCATCACTAGAAGCTTCTATTGAAACTTGATTTGTAAGTGAAAAAAGAAAGCACCTAATGAAATAATGGTTAAAAGAATAATAGATTTTTTTAATCGTTTCATATAATTACCTCCTGCACTTGTATTTTTAGCGGTAAATTATGTGAAAAATACAGGAAAATAAACAATTAATGTCAAATATATTTACATATAATAGGGATAAAAGGGAAAAACATTAAAAAAATGTTGCGCTTACCACAAAGGAAGTGTAAAAGTAAGTTCAACTGTAAGAGTAAAATCCACTGGAAGTATGTGAAAGACTAAAATCAACTTTGACATATCTAAAGTGGAATTTAACTTTTCATTATAAAAAAATTAATTAGTGTACTAAATATATTGACATTGATTAGTGCACTAACTATAATATTTAGCATACTAACTAATAAAAGGAGGCGTCTTATGGATCCATTGGAATTTAAAGATATTAAAGAGATCTTTCTACAATTTAAATCTCTTCATAAAATTATTCATGAATTTACGAGTAAAAAAAGTAGCATAGAAGGCTTGTCAGCTGATCAATGTTATTTGTTAGCTCTTATTGATCGTTTTGATCATCCAAATCAAAAAATACTTGCTGAACGTTTGAAAATTACACCAGCAACGTTATCAGTAAGGTTACAACGTTTAGAAAAAGCAGGTTTTATTGAAAAAGTTGTAAGTAGACATGATAAAAGAAATGTCACATTACATATTACGGAAAAGGGAAACAAAGAAATTAAAAGTTGTAAAGATGATATGAAAATATTTACCACACGCTTATTTGAAGGAATAAATAAAGAAGATTTAGATAGAATGAAAGCGTATTGTCAAATCTTTGAAAAGAATATTCTTTTGATGAAGGAGGAATTAGATGTTCAAGATTAAAGGATATTTAAAGAAATTCTGGTACTTGATCTTAGCTTGTATTTGTTTATTGTTTGTACAAGCACAAACAGAATTAACTTTACCCGATTATATGAGTGATATTGTTTCAGTAGGAATTCAAGCGGGAGGATTTGCTTCACCTGTTTCAGATGTCTTATCAGAAGAAACATATCAACATTTATTATTGTTTGTTGATCAAAAAGATCAAAAGACAGTAAAAAACGATTATAAGAAAATCAATAAAGTAGATCAAGAGATGCTTGATACTTTTCCTAAAGCAAAAGGAAAAACAGTATATCAATTAAAAGATTTATCAAGTGATGAAGAAAGTAAGTTAGAAAATATTTTAATGAAACCGATGTTGCTTATTACTTCTCTTGATAGTATGGATACTTCTAGTAAAGAATATCAAGAAAAATTCGGTCAATTACCGCCAAATATGACGGTTTATGATGCTATTTCTTTTATGGATGAAAGTCAAAAAGCAAAGATGTTTGAAGACATTGATAAAAAGATGGATACCATGGGAGAAAGCACTTTGAAAATTGCCGCTGGTAATGGTGTTAAAGCAGAATATAAAAAATTAGGTGCAGATATTGATAAAGTTCAAACGGATTATATTTTAAAAACAGGTTTGAAGATGTTGGGAATTGCTTTAATTGGCACATTTGCTGCGATTTCAGTTGCATTCTTTGCGACCAAAGTTGGGGCAGGGGTCGCTCGTGCTTTAAGAAAAGATGTCTTTGAAAAAGTTGAAAGTTTTTCAAATGAAGAATTCAATCATTTTTCTACAGCTTCATTAATTACACGTACAACAAATGATATTACCCAAGTACAAAATGTAACAATGATGCTTTTACGTATTGTTTGTTTTGCTCCAATTATCGGAATTGGTGCTTTAATTAAAGTTTTAACAGATTCACCTTCAATGGCTTGGATTATTGCAGTTGTTATTCTTGTTATTTTTGGAGTCATGGCTGTTGCTTTTGCTGTAGTTATGCCAAAATTCAAAATTATTCAAAATTTAATTGACCGTTTAAATTTAACAATGCGTGAAAATTTATCAGGAATGCTTGTTATCCGTGCTTTTGGTAATGAAAAACATAGTGAAGATCGTTTTGATAAAGCCAATAAAGATGTTACAAATTTAAACTTATTTGTTAATAGATCAATGGCTTCAATTATGCCAATTATGATGTTTATCTTTAATGTAGTTACTTTAGTGATTGTCTATTATGGTTCTAAACAAATTGATTTAGGAAACTTAGCGATTGGACAAATGATGGCTTTTATGCAATACGCAATGCAAATTATTATGTCCTTTTTAATGATTGCGATGATTGCTATCATGTTACCTCGTGCCAGTGTTGCTGCTAATCGTGTTTATGAAATTATTGAAACTAAGCCGACAATTCAAGATCCTACAAATCCAATTGCTTTAGATGAATGTAAAAAAGGTCTTGTTGAATTTAATCATGTTTCTTTTGCGTATCCAGGAGCAAATGAACCAGTGTTAAAAGATATTGATTTTGTTGCTAAACCAGGACAAACAACAGCATTTATCGGTTCAACGGGTTCGGGGAAATCGACGCTTATTAATTTAGTTCCTCGTTTTTATGAAGTTAGTAAAGGAAGTATTAAAGTTAGTGGTGTTGATGTTCGTGATATGACACAACATGAATTACGTAATCATATTGGACTTGTTCCTCAAAAAGGAAATTTATTTTCAGGAACAATTCGTTCTAATTTAAAATATGGCGCACCAGAGGCAACGGATGAAGAATTAGAAGAAGTCATTCGTATTGCTCAAGCAAAAGAATTTATTGATCAAAAAGAAGAACGCTTAGATACGGAAATTTCACAAGGTGGTACAAATGTTTCAGGGGGTCAAAAACAAAGACTTGCGATTGCTCGTGCTATTGCGAAAAATCCAGATATTTATATTTTTGATGATAGTTTTTCAGCACTTGATTTCAAAACAGATGCTAAACTTCGTCAAGAATTAAATCATCTAGTGAAAAAGACACAAAGTACAGTTTTATTAGTAGGACAACGTATTGCTTCTATTATGGATGCAGATCAAATCATTGTCCTTGATGAAGGTCAAATTGTTGGTAAAGGAACACATGATGAATTAATGGAATCATGTCAAGTTTATCAAGAAATTGCTTATTCTCAATTATCTAAGGAGGAACTAAGTCATGAGTAATGAAAGAAGAAGACAAGGTCCTCGTGGACCAATGGGTCATGGAATGAGAGGAAATGGTGAAAAAGCCAAGAATTTTAAAGGAACATTAAAGAAATTATTTGTTTATTTAAAACCTTATTATTTTAAATTAGCGGTTGTTATTATTTTTGCGGTAGGGTCAACGATTTTTACGATTGTAGGACCAAAGATTCTTGCTAAAGCAACAGATAAATTATCTGAAGGAATTATGGCAAAGGTAAGTAATACAGGAGGAATTGATTTTGATTATATTGGTATGATCTGTTTGATTCTTGTCGGTTTTTATCTTGTTAGTGCACTTTTTAGTTTTATTCAAGGATTTATTACATCTTCGATTTCACAAAAAGTTGCTTATGATTTAAGAAGCTCTTTATCTAAGAAGATGTCAAGAATGCCTTTAAGTTATTTTGATAGACATTCTAGTGGAGACACTTTAAGTAGGGTAACCAATGATATTGATACAATTGCTCAATCACTCAATCAAAGTTTATCGCAAGTGATTACATCTTCTGTTACAGTTGTTGGAATCTTTATTATGATGCTTACCATCTCTGTAAAGATGACATTGATTGCTGTACTTGTTTTACCACTTTCCATGTTGCTTATTATGTTTGTTATGAAACATTCCCAAAAGTATTTTAGTAGACAACAAAAAAGTTTAGGGGATGTCAATGGACATATTGAAGAAATGTATGGTGCTCATGATGTTGTCAAAGCATTTAATGGGGAAAAAGATTCTGTTAAAACTTTTAATGAATATAATGATGCGCTTTATGATTCAGCATGGAAATCTCAATTTTTATCAGGTTTAATGCAACCTTTAAGTAACTTTGTAGGAAACTTAGGATATGTAAGTGTTTGTTTATTAGGTGGTTTTTTAGCAGGGGGTAATACGATTACGATTGGTGATATTCAAGCATTTATCCAATATGTACGCCAATTCAATCAACCTATTGCTCAACTTGCTCAAACAATGAATATGTTACAAAGTACAGCAGCGGCAGCTGAACGTGTATTTGAATTTTTAGAGGAAGAAGAATTAGAAACTGAAACAGTTAAAATTGAAACAAATGAAGTTGAAAAATTACATGGTTCAGTTACTTTCAATCAAGTAAACTTTGGTTATCTTCCAGAAAAAACAATTATTCATGATTTTAATATGCATGTTCATGCTGGGCAAACGGTGGCTATTGTTGGTCCAACCGGTGCAGGAAAAACAACGATTGTTAAATTGTTAATGCGTTTTTATGAATTAAATAAAGGCTCTATTATGATTGATGGTCATGATATTAAAGATTTTTCAAGGCATGATTTAAGAAGCTTATTTGGAATGGTTTTACAAGACACATGGCTTTTTAACGGAACAATTAAAGAAAACTTAATGTATGGTAAACTAGATGCCAGTGATGAAGAAGTAAGAAATGCTTGTGAAATGGCGTATGTAGATCACTTTGTCAATACTTTAGAAAATGGTTATGATACGATTCTTGATGAAGAAACTTCAAATATTTCACAAGGTCAAAAACAATTATTGACAATTGCGAGAGCATTTCTAAAAGATCCTAAAATTCTTATTTTAGATGAAGCAACATCTTCGGTCGATACTCGTACAGAAGTTCTTATACAAAAAGGTATGGAAAAATTAATGGAAGGGCGCACAAGTTTTGTTATTGCACATCGTTTATCAACAATTCGTGATGCCAATACAATCATTGTCATGAAGGATGGCGATATTGTAGAAATTGGTAATCATGATGAATTGTTAGAAAAAGGTGGATTCTATGCCTCACTTTATCAATCACAATTTGAAGGTAGCGAAATTTAGAAGCAAAGAAATTTGCTTCTTTTTCTTTTCAAAACATGTTTATATATGGTATAGTACAAGCCGAGGGGATGATGTTATGGTGAAAAGAAAACCACAATATGTCAAGATTAAAGAATATATTATTCAAAATATTGAAGATGAAAAATATAATGAAAATGAACAAATTGAAAGTGAACATGCTTTGTGTGAACTTTTTGGTGTTACCCGAATGACAGTGCGCCAAGCTTTAACAGAGTTGATTAATGAAAATGTGATTTATTCTGTACCTAAGGTAGGTTCATTTGTTTGTAAAAAATCCAGATTTAAAAGTTTTGATGGATTAAACAGTGTTACAGAAGATTGTGCTAAGAAAAAAGAAGATTGTACAAGTCATGTTGTTTTAAATGAACTTGAAGAAGCTACAGATTTAATGAAAAAAGAAATGGCTTTAGAAGATAATAAAGTATGGCACGTTAAACGTGTAAGACTTGTAAACGGAGAGCCTTTATGTTTTGAAGATGATTACTGTAATTATGATTTAACAGGAGATATTCCTTTAGAAGTATCCAGTACATCTTTATTTAATCATTTTGAAAATGATCTCAATTTACATATTGCTTTTTCCGATCAACAAATTGATGCGGTTTTAGCGGGTGAAGAACTAGGAAAATATTTACAAGTTGATCCAGTGACACCTTTGCTTAGAGTTTTATCGATTACATGCTTACATAATGGTAAATGTATTGAATATGGGTATACTTATTATCGTGTAGACAAGTATACTTTTAACCAAGTTGCATATCGTAGAAAATAAAAGGATGTTGTCAAATCTTTTTGGTTTGTTATAATGAGAATGTTAAAAAGGAGATTTTAGATGAATTATTTATATATTGCTTTAATATCAATGGTACCTTTAATTGAACTTAGAGGAGCAATTCCTGTTTCTCAAGGATTAGGATTACCAATTATTCCATCTTATATTGTTTGTATTCTTGCTAATATGGTACCTGTACCTTTTATTTACTTATTTGCTAGAAAGGTTTTAGTATGGGGTTGTGATAAACCAGTCATTGGTAAATTTTTCACTTGGTGTTTAGACAAAGGTGAAAGAGGTGGAAAGAAACTTCAAGAAAAAGTAGGAAGAAGTACTTTTGTTGCTTTATTATTATTTGTAGGAATTCCACTTCCAGGGACAGGTGCATGGACAGGAACACTTGCAGCTAGTATTTTAGATATGGATTTTAAATCAACAACGATTGCCGTTATGCTAGGAGTTTTACTTGCTGGTGTAATTATGATGGTGGTTAGCTTTTTAGGATTTTCATTAATTTAGAAGTGTTTTACGCTTCTTTTTTTGTAAAGGAGGACGGTTATGAATGTAGAAATTATTAATGTAGGAACTGAACTATTACTTGGTGAAATTATCAATACTAATGCAACTTATTTACAAAAAATGTGTAAGGAATTAGGTTTTAATGTTTTCTTTCAAACGGTGGTAGGTGATAATTCACAAAGATTTTTAGATTGTTTAGATATTGCTTTTGATAGAGGATGTGATTGTGTCATTACTACAGGAGGATTAGGACCTACTGAGGATGATCTTACAAAAGAATTATCCGCAAAATATTTAGGATTAGAAATGATTTTTAATGAAGATGAAGCAAAAAAAGTCAATGATAAATGTTGTTTTGTAACACAATTAGATAAGGTAAGTGATAATAACTTTAAACAAGCTTACTTTCCTAAAAATTGTTATGTGTTAGATAATCCTATTGGAACAGCCAATGGTTGTGTGATGTCTAAAGATAAAAAAATGATTGTTAATCTTCCTGGACCACCTAAAGAGATGACGTATGTAGTTGATCATCAACTAAAACCTTATTTAGAAAAATATCGTCAAGCGAAAATTTATACGTACGATTTAGTAACACAAGGCATTGGTGAATCAGCAGCGGCTACTTTGATTGATGATATTGTTCAAAGTCAAAAAGATATTTCTATTGCTTTGTATGCTTCTGAAGAGTATGTAAGGGTAAGACTAGGGGTTAAAGCAAAACATCAAAGTGAAGCCGATGAACTTGTTAAACAAACAAAGGAACTGATTGAAGAAAAATTAAAGGATTATCTTGTAGAAAATCCTAATTTGTTTGAAGAAGTGATGAAAAAGATCAATGGTTTTACGATTTTAAATGAATGTGATTTTTTATTAAGTGATTATTTTGTTAATAATGGAGGGCCAGTCTTTATTCATTTAACTTTGAAGGAACATCCATTAGGTGAAATTGTTCATGTGTTATTAAAATATAAAGAAAAAGAAATATCTTTCGATATTCCTTTACTTGTTAAAGCAAGTCTTTCTTTATCTAAACTTGAATCTAAATTGATTTATCAAATTGATCAATTAATTCGATAAATTTTAATGTAGCTTGTGATAAGCTTCTTCTTTTAAGATAAGCATAGCCAATGCTTCTTGAAGGAAGGGGCTTTTTTAATTGTATTTCATAAACTTTATTTTTATCTAAAAAATCATGAGAGAATTCTTTAACAACACACGCATTTCCTAAATTGGCATGAGTAAATTCTAAGAGTAAGTGATGGGCTCCTAATTCCATTTCAGGATTTAATAAAATTCCATGTTTAGCAAAGTATTTATCAATATAATTTCTTGAATTACTTGATTTTTCTAAAAGAATAAGATTCTTTTTCGCAATTTCTTGATAGCTGTAAAGATGATCATCTTTTTCTTTAGAGATAAAGATATCATGAATTGTTAAACATTCTTTCATCGCTAGACTTTCATCATCAAAAGGAAGATTGATAAAGGCAAGATCAATCGTTCCATTTTTTAAATGTTCAACTGTTTCAATAGAAGTTCCATTGACAACATTGATTTTGATTGTTGGATAAAGATGATGAAATTGTTTTAATAAATCAATTAAGTAATTTTCACAAATTGAATCACCAGCACCAATATTTAACTGTCCTGAAAGTAATTCATTATAATGAGAAAGTTCATTTTCAACGCTGGTAATTAAAGCAAGGGCTTCAGTAATGTTTTTATGAAGGAGCATACCTTCTTTAGTAAGAGTAACGCCTTTGTTTAAACGAATGAAAAGTTGAGTATTGAGTTCTTTTTCTAAAGCATGGATTGTTTGAGAAACAGCAGACTGAGAAATAAATAGATTTTTGGCTGCTTTTGAAAAAGAAAGGGTAGAAGCCGCTTCGTTAAATATCTTATATTGTTCTAGTTTTATCATATTAGTACTCCTTATATCAAATATATTATATATTAATTTTACTTATATTAAAATATAGCATATAATAAAAATGTATGAAAAAGCCAATGATAGAAAGGTGGAAATGAATTATGGCTGGGGTAGTTGTTGTAGGAAGTATGTGGGGAGATGAAGGTAAAGGAAAAGTTACCGATTATCTTGCACAAAAAGCAGATGTTGTATGTCGTTATGCTGGAGGAAACAATGCAGGTCATACCATTGTTTATGGTGGTAAGAAATTTGCTTTAAAATTAATACCATCAGGTATTTTCTCTGGGCATGAAGTAATCATGGGAAATGGGATGGTTGTTAATCCTAAAGCATTTTTAGAAGAAGTGAAATATTTAAATGATGGTGGTATTGATACAAGCAAAATTAGAATTTCAGATCGTTGTCATGTGATTTTACCTTATCATCTTGAAATTGATGAATTACAAGAAAAAAGAAAAGGTGATAAAAGTATTGGGACTACAAAAAGAGGTATTGGACCTGCTTATGTAGACAAATATAGTCGTATTGGTATTCGAATGGGAGAATTCATTGATGAAGAATTATTCTTAGAAAGATTAAAAGAAACTTTCCCAATGAAAGTTGCAGAATATCCTGAATTAAAAGATATGTTTACTGTAGAAGAAATTTTTGAAGAATACAAAGAATACGCTAAAATCATTAAACCTTTAGTTTGTGATACAGGTATGTTATTAGATCAATATTTAAGAGAAGATAAAAAAGTCTTATTTGAAGGAGCTCAAGGAGCTATGTTAGATATTGATTATGGTACTTATCCATTTGTTACATCTTCACATCCAGGAGCTAATGGGGTATCTGAAGGAGCAGGTATTGGACCTTTATATATCAAAGAAGCAATTGGAATTATTAAAGCATATACAACACGTGTTGGATCAGGACCATTCCCAACTGAATTAAATGATGCTACAGGTGATTTAATTAGAGAAAGAGGACATGAATATGGTACTGTAACTGAACGTCCAAGAAGAACTGGATGGTTTGATGCTGTAGTTGTTAATCAATCAAGAAGAATGTCTTCTTTAACAGGTATTTCATTAATGTTATTAGATGTTATGAGTGGATTTGATACAATTAAAATCTGTAAAGCTTATAAATTAGATGGTAAAGAAATTTATGGTTTACCTGCAACTGTTAAAGATATTGAAAGATGTGAACCTGTTTATGAAGAATTACCAGGATGGAAAGAAGATATTACACATGTAAAATCTTTTGAAGAATTACCAGTAAATTGTCAAAATTATATTCGTAAAATCGAAGAACTTGTTCATTGTCCAGTAAGAATGTTTAGTGTTGGACCAGATAGAGAACAAACAGTTGTTTTAAAAGATATTAAATTTTAATAAAGGAGGTCTTTCATGAAAAGAGAATTAGTCATTGTCATGGATTTCGGTGGGCAATATAATCAATTAGTTGCTCGTCGTGTTCGTGAATGTAATGTTTATTGTGAAATCTATTCTTATAAAACACCTTTAGAAAAAATTAAAGAAATGAATCCTAAAGGAATCATTTTAACAGGTGGACCAAATAGTTGTTATTTAGAAGATTCACCAACTTATTCTAAAGAATTATTTGAATTAGGTATTCCTGTATTAGGTTTATGTTATGGTGCTCAATTAATGCAACATGTTTTAGGTGGAAAAGTTGAAAGAGCAGATGTAAGAGAATATGGTAAATCAATTTTATTAGTTGATCAACCACAATCTAAAATTTTAAAAGGTGTTCCTGAAACATCTACAGTTTGGATGTCACATTTTGATTATATTTCAAAAATTGCACCTGGTTTTGAAATTACAACACATACAAAAGATTGTCCAGTAGCATCTTGTGAAGATAAAGAAAAAGATTTATATGCGATTCAGTTCCATCCAGAAGTTTTACATAGTGAATATGGTAAAACAATGCTTTCTAACTTTGTTTTAGATGTATGTAACTGTGCTGGTGATTGGCGCATGGATTCTTTCGTTGAAGAACAAATCAAAGCGATCAAAGAAAAAGTTGGTAATGGTAAAGTATTATGTGCTTTATCAGGTGGTGTTGACTCATCTGTTGCAGCCGTTTTACTTTCTAAAGCCATTGGTAATCAATTAACTTGTGTCTTTGTAGATCATGGTTTACTTCGTAAAAACGAAGGGGATGAAGTAGAAGCTGTCTTTGGACCTGATGGAAATTATGAATTAAATTTCATTAGAGTAAATGCACAAGAAAGATATTATGAAAAGTTAAAAGGTGTTACTGAACCAGAAGCTAAGCGTAAAATCATTGGTGAAGAATTTATTCGTGTTTTTGAAGAAGAAGCAAAGAAAATTGGAGCAGTTGATTTCTTAGTACAAGGAACAATTTATCCAGATGTTGTTGAAAGTGGTCTTGGTGGAGAATCTGCGGTTATCAAATCACATCATAATGTTGGTGGATTGCCAGATCATGTTGATTTTAAAGAAATTATTGAACCATTACGTGATTTATTCAAAGATGAAGTACGTAAAGTTGGTTTAGAATTAGGAATTCCTGAATACTTAGTATTTAGACAACCATTCCCAGGACCAGGTCTTGGTATTCGTATTATTGGTGAAGTCAATGCTGAAAAAGTAAAAATCGTGCAAGATGCAGATGCAATCTATAGAGAAGAAATCGCTAATGCAGGATTAGATCGTTCGATCGGTCAATACTTTGCTGCTCTTACAAACATGCGTTCTGTAGGAGTTATGGGTGATGAGAGAACTTATGATTATGCAATCGCCTTACGTGCGGTTAATACTATCGATTTCATGACAGCAGAAGCTGCAGAAATTCCTTATGAAGTATTAAATAAAGTTATGTCACGTATTATAAACGAAGTTCGTGGGGTAAACAGAGTAATGTATGATATTACAAGTAAACCTCCAGGAACCATTGAGTTCGAATAATTGAAGTGAGATAGTTGGGGTTGTTATTGAAACAATCCCACTATTTTATATTCACTAAAAAGAAAAAATTCTATGAGTATTACAATTACACAAATCGCAAAACTTGCAGGTGTTTCTAGAGGGACCGTTGATCGTGTTATTCATCAACGAGGACGCGTTGCTCCCGAAGTAGAAAAGAGAATACGTGATATTATGGATGAAAATGATTATCATCCAAATATGTTAGGAAGAGCTTTAGCTGTTTCTAAAACACCACTTACAATAGGAATGATTATGATTGAAAAAGGAAATCCATTTTTTCAATTGATTCATTCAGGAATGAATGAAGCAATCTCTCAATTTAGAGATTATCCAATTTCAGTTGATTTTAGACATATTAATGGTGTAGACGAAGAAGAATATTTAAATGTACTTGATGAATTAGAAAGCAAAGTAAATGCTTTAATTATAGCGGGATTACAAACAAAATGTATTGTAGAAAAAGTAAATCAAATTGCAAAAAAAATTCCTGTTATGACTTTAAATATTGATTTAGAAGATTCTAATAGAATTGGTTTCATTGGGATTGATGATTATAAGGCAGGAACTTGTCTTGCTGGATTAACAAGTAATTTGACAAGATCAGGAGAAAATGTGTTGATTCTTTCTGGTTCAAAAACAGTTCATTCACAATCACAAAGAATCAATGGATTTCTTGATACAATGAAACAATATCCAGAAATTCTATTAAGTAATGTAATTTATACAGAAGATAAGCTTGAAATATCAAATAAACTTTTAAAAGAAATTCTTTCAAAGAAATACTATAAGACAATTGTCATGGTAGATTCATGGCTTGCAAATGCGGGAGAAGTTGTAGCACAAACAGGTTATGATGATATCAATATTTTAGGATTTGACTTAATGCCACAAAATAAAGAAGCATTAAAACAGGGAAAAGTTACTTATATCATTGATCAAAGTGCTTATATGCAAAGCTATGAATGTGTACATAAAGTATGCGAACATTTGATTTATGGAACAGAACTTCCAAAAGGAAAAAACTATCTTCCTATTCATATTTATAATAAATATAATCTAGACTGATTTTTCAGTCTTTTTTATGTAAGCACTTGCATATATTATCTGAAAGTATTATGATTAATTTAAGAAATGTGCACGAGCACATATATAGTGTGTACGCACACATAGGAGGGATAAAATATGGAAACCATGAAAGCGATTATTTATGAAGATGTTGGAAAGTTTAGTGTAAAACAAGTACCTGTTCCTAAGGTTGAAAAGAGTACAGATTTATTATTAAGAGTAGATGCTTGTTCTATTTGTGGAACAGATGTCCACATCTTATCTACACCACCAGGTGTTGATGCAAAGAAAGGAATCATTCTTGGTCATGAAATGGTCGGGACAATTATAGACAAGGGACCTGATGTTAAAGGGTATGATATTGGAGATCGTGTTGTAATTGATAATAACGTTCCTTGTGGACATTGTGAAGAATGTCAAACAGGACACTATAATACTTGTTTGAATATGAATGGTAAGGGTGTAGATGATGATGGTGTTTTTGCACAATATTGTGTATTTCCTGCAAGTTGTGCAACAAAAGTACCTGTTTCTTTACCAGATGATCTTGCTGTTTTTTGTGAACCCGTTAACTGTTGTATGGGAGGTATTAAAAAACTTGGAACAATGCTTCCTGGACAAACAGCCGTTGTATTAGGTGGTGGACCTATTGGACTTTACTATATGAAATTATTACAACTTAAAGGAGCTGGTAAAGTTATAGTTTCTGAAGTATCAGATTTTAGAAAGAAATATGCAGAAGATATGGGTGCTTATAAAGTTGTTAACCCACTTAAAGAAGATCTTGCAGCCTATGTAAAGAAAGAAACAAATGGTTATGGCGCAGATATTGTCATTGATGCTGTTGGTACATTATTAAATGATGCTTTAGCATGTGTAAGACGTTCAGGAACGATTCTTTTATTTGGTTTAAATGGTAATGCAAAACAAACAATTTGCCAAAGTGATATTGCTATGAATAACTTGTCTATTTTAGGTAGCTATATTGGACATTTCACATTTGAACCTACAGTTAGATTATTAGATAGCGGTATTGTTGATTTTAGAAATATGATTACACATCGTTTAACTTTAGATGATTTTGGTATTGGATTAGATGCAATGCGTAAGGGTGAAGCCTTAGAAGTTGTTTTATATCCAAATAAGGAGAGTGTTGAATAATGAATCTATTAATAGCACTTATACCAGCAATATGCTGGGGTTTAAATCCTACAATTGTAGGTAAAATTGGTGGTAAACCAATTCAACAACAATTAGGTACAGCACTTGGAGCCACTCTTTTTGCAGTAGTCATTTATATTATCATGCATCCTGCATTAACATCTTCTTTAGTAATTGGATGTATTATTTCAGGAGCATTTTGGAGTGTTGGACAATTACTACAATATAAATCTTATGGGGTTCTTGGTACAGGAAAAGCCTTTGCTATTTCTACAGGTTTCAACCTTGTTTTGAATTCTTTATTTGGTGTCTTTGTCATGGGTGATTGGGCGCAAACGAATCAAAAGCTTATTGGTTTCGCTGCTTTAGCTGTAATCATTTGTGGTGCCGTTCTTACTTCTTATAGTGAAAATAAAGAAGAATGTGATTTGAAAAAAGGAGTTATTATTTTAGCAATTGCTGCTGTAGGATTTACAGGCTATTCATGTGCACCAACATTTGTAGGAGCTGGAGGAATCCAAGCAGTATTTCCACAAGCTATTGGAATGATTGGTGGTTCTTTGGTTCTTAGCTTATTTGAATCAAAAGACATCAAAAAATTTGATGCAGTTACATTTAAAAATATGATTCCTGGATTAGTTTGGGCATGTGCTAACATTGCTATGATTTATGCTAATAAACTTAATGGGGTCGCTATTGGATTTACATTATCACAAATGGCTGTTGTTGTATCAACATTTGCAACACTTGTTATTTTAAAAGAAAAGAAATCAAAGAAAGAACTTCTACATACGATTCTTGGTACAGTTGTTGTTGCTATTGGTGGTATCATGATTGGCTTTACAAAATAGGATGTAATAGTTAAACTATAAAAATTAAATGAGGGGTTGTTGTCTATGCTTTAATGGACTCAATCCTTTTTTATTGTAAAAATTAAAGAGTTCAATTAATAATTGAGTTATAATTAAAGAAGTTCAACTAATCGATGATATCAAAAAAGATAGTTAGAAATTAAAATATAAGTGAGGGATGAAAAAATGTTGGATTATAAAAAAATAGGTTTATATTTACTTGAAAAAAGAAAAATGCATCAATTAACACAAAAACAATTAGCTGATCAGCTAAATATTTCATTTCAAGCAGTTTCAAGATGGGAAAAAGGGTTATCTATTCCAGCAGTAGATTTATTAAATGAACTTGCAAATTTATTTCATGTAACTGTTGATGAGATTTTAAAAGGTGAAGATAAGTGGCCAGTATTTTCATATGAAAAATCAGGAGTTGATGTTGCAAAAATTGATTTAATAAATCAAGATTTAAAAACTCTTTTTAATCAATATTCTTATAATCCAGCATTTCGAGGGGCAATCTATGATTTAAATGATCATCTATTTTCTCAAAAATCCCTACAAATTGTTTCTAAAGTACAAGAGCCAGTAACTAAACAAAAAATTGCAATGGAGTATGGTTATATTCAAGAATTAGTTGAAGATATTATATGTACTTGTATAAATGATCTATTAATGATAGGTGCTCAACCACTCTTTTTAACAGAAACACTTATCATGGGACATTTAAATAAAGAGATATTAGAGTCAATTATTAGAGCTTTTAATATTTTCTCCCAAAAATATGATATTAAACTATTAACAGGTCAATGTTCGATTAAATCACAATCTCTACAATTGAATGATTGTCTTATTTCTACAACAATTACAGGAATTTTAGATAAATCTAAAGAGATAGATACTTCTTATATAACTGAAGGAGATATTATTTTAGCAATTGAATCAAATGGTCTTCATCATTATGGATATTCATTAATTGACACTTTGATATCTACAATTCTAGAAATAAAGAAAGAAGTTATTAATGGACATTGTTTTATTGAAGAAATCATGAAACCACAATACTGTTATTATGAAAGTTTAATAGATTTAATTGATAAAAAAAGAGTTAAGGGATTAGTAAATATTTCAGGATGTGGATTTCCTAGAAATTTAACAAGAGTTATTCCTCAAGGATTATGTGCAAATATTGATTTAGCGAAGATCAAAATGCCACCTATTTTTCATTGCTTGAAGAAATATTTAAAAGTAAGTGATCAAGAAATATTAAATACATTTAATTGTGGAGTGGGTTATATTGCTATAGTTGATGTTAACAAACAAGTAGAAGTATTAAATCATATTAATCGATATTTTCCTTGTAAAGCAATTGGTGTAATTCAAAGTGGACAAAAGAAAATAAAATTAAGAAATAGTTTAAACTGGGATAAGTACTAAGAAACTTCTAAAAAAGGAGTACTTATATGAAAATTTTAGTAAGTGATTTAGATGGGACTATCTATCGAAATAAAATGGTATCCGCTATTGATTTAAAAATGATAAATGATTTTGCTAGTAGGAATATGTTTGTTATAGCAACAGGCAGAAATGAAAATACATTTTCTTTTTTTAGTGAACACTATGATTTAGCATATCAATATGTAATTTTATGTAATGGTGCGTTAATACAAGATAAAAATCAGCAAACGATTATTAAACACTCTTTTAATAAAGATGATGATTTAACTAATATATTTGAGATACTTCATCTATATTCTAATCAACAAATAAGTGTTAGCTTATCCTTTGAAAAAGGAGGTCTTTATTTACCAAAATGGCATGATGATTTATTTGATCAAGTTAAAGCCAATTTGTCATATGAAATGTTAGGTATTTGTCTAGAAGTTGTTAATAAAGATTTAAAGGTTGTTGAAAATATTTACCAACAATTATTAAAGAATACATCATTTAATATTGAAAGAAATAATCAATATATCGATATTTTACCTAAAGGTGTTAGTAAGAAGAATGCTGTCAAAGAATTAATAGCTAGATGTCATTCAAAAGAAGATGATCTTTATGTTATAGGTGATTCTTATAATGATTTATCAATGTTTGAAATCAATAAACATAATTTTATCATTGATAAGGGGATAGAGGCTTTAAATAAAAAGGCAACCTATGTGGTTGATTCTATAAGTGATTGTCTAAAAATAATAGATAAAAAATAGTAAAGGTATCTCCAAAAGATACCTTTATTTATTTTTTTCGAGTTTTTCAATATAATTAGTTATAGCAAGCGGATTTGTTTTTAAGAAATTTCTTAAATGATGTTTATCAATAATAGGGATAGACTTGTTTTCTAATAAAACAAAGAGTTTTTCATAATCATTATTTCTTGTAGGATGTCCAGATGGATAAATAGGTATTATTGATTGATTATTTAAATGAAATAATAGTTTTATTTTATAACCTTTTTGAGCCCATAACATAGAGATAGGTTCATATGAAAGTTCGATGTTTTTAATATCATTTAGATTTATTTGTTTTTGAGGATATGTTTGCTTTCCAATAATAAGATTTATTGTTTCTAAAAGCATTTGAAAGTATCCTTTGTAAACATAATAATTTATAAAAATAGGATTAATTTCAAGATAGTCAGTAATGGTTGCAAGAGGAACTACAATCAACATCGTAACAAAGAAAGCAATGATTCCTATAAAAATACAAATAGATTGATTTAATGGAGTTAAAAATGTTAATAAACCACCCGTTCCTATGCCACCAATGAGTCCATAAAAAATAAAAGCTATAAAACTAACGAGAATATTTTTTCTTGTAGCTTTTCTACCAATAATTAATGTTTCATTCATTTCTAATCCCTCCTTCAATTATTATTATAGATAACGAGCAATGAATGATAAGACTTTTGACGTCAACAACACAAATATGACATGAAAAGAATTTAACATAATCATGATTTATTAAATATATTTTTCTATTATATGTTATAATCAAAAAAAGGAGTTAGATATGCAAGTACAATTTTATGAAGAAATCGAAGATCAGTTATTAAAGTTTGCGGTTATTATTTCAAAGTACCAAAATAAGTGGGTATTTTGTAAACATAAACTAAGGGATACTTTCGAAATACCGGGTGGTCATCGAGAAGAAAATGAAAATATTTTAGAAACTGCTAAAAGAGAATTATATGAAGAAACAGGTGCAATAGATTTTAAAATAAAGCCAATTTGTGTTTATTCTGTTATTGGGAAAAATAGAGTTAATAATACTGGAGAAGAACTTTATGGAATGCTTTATTATGCGGATATATATTCTTTTGAAGAAAATTTGCATAGTGAAATGGAGAAGATTGTTTTATTTAATGAACTCCCTAATTTATGGACATATCCTGAAATACAACCAAAATTAATAGAATATTACATAAATTTAGGAAATAAATAATTTTAATTTGTATAAAACATAAGGAGATATTGTATGGATAATAAAGAAAATAAAAATGAATGTATGTGGATGCTGATGGGAAGTATTCATGAAAGTGATCGAGTTACTGTAGCAAAATGTTTAGATATGATGGAAGAAAAAGATATTTCAAAAGAAGAAATGATTTCTAACATAGAATCTGCAAAAGAAGAATTATTTACCCTTTATAATGAAAAAATAAATATAATTATTAATGAATTAGAAAAATAGTATGAACATGATTATAAAGTAATAGTTTTTTATCTGTAAATATTTATAATATAGATGAATATTTTAAAACATCCTATGATGACGAGTGACGGTTTTGACTCGTCGGTAATATAAAAAATGGTTCAAGGATGTACTAGAGGAATCTAAAGGATTCCTTTTGTTTTTTATTAAAATGGAAGATTGTAAAATTAATGTCATATTTTATTGAAAACGTTTTCTTTTCTAGATACAATAAAATAAGGGAAGGAAATTGAATATGAAATATTTATTTTTAGATGTCGATGGAACATTAATTGATTATAAAACAAAATTACCTGCTTCAGCTAAAAAAGCAGTAGAACAAGCGCAAAAAAATGGGCACAAGATTATTATTTGTACAGGATGTAGTCGTTGTGAAATAGAAGCAAGAGATATGGATTTAAACTTTGATGGTGTGATTTATGGAAATGGATGTTATGTTGAATATCATAATGAAGTAATCTTTCATCAACCATTAACTTTAGAACAATGTACGCATTTTGTAAATTGGTGTAATGAAAGAGATTTAGCTTTCCGTTTAGAATGTAATGATGGAATGTTTTTAAGTGAAGGTTATGAAGAAAAATCACGATTAACAAGATATAAATATACTTATGGATTAGAAACAAATTATTCAGATAAACCTTTACCACCACTTTCAAGACATATGATTAGTGGAAAAAATTTATTTAGAGATGATGTTAATAAAACAGCATTTATTTTAAAATCTTATCAAGATTTTTTAGATGCCAAAGAAGAATTTTCAGATATGACGGTTGATACATGGGGCGGTAAAGGTGAACTTGCTTTATATGGAGCAACGCGTGCTAAAGGATTTGATAAAGAAAATTCAATTCATCTTTTATTAAAATATTTAAATGTTGATCCTAAAGATGCTATTGCATTTGGTGATGGTGTGGTTGATATTCCAATGTTTAAGGCGTGTTGTTTTTCTGTAGCGATGGGTAATGGAAATGATGAAGTTAAACAAATAGCAAGTTATGTAACGGATGATGTAGATCAAGATGGTTTATATAATGCTTTTAAATATTTAAAACTTATCTAAAAAAGAGAAATCATAAGGATTTCTCTTTTTGGCTATTTTTATTTCTTTTCAAAAGCCTCTGCAACTTCTACAAGTAAATCTCTAATGTGTAAATGTTGTGGACAAATTTGTTCACATAAACCACATTTTAAACATTCACTTACTTTTGCATTTTTAACTGTAATAGTAATTACTGTTCCAATATCCATAAACTTTTTTAGCGTTTAAACAGGCAAATCAATCTGGAATAGCAATGTTCTTTGGACATTTTTCCATACAGTAACGACAAGCAATACATGGAATAAAGTTTTTACTTTTGAAGATTTCTGTGACTTGTTTAACTGCTTCTTGTTCTTTTGTAGATAATGGTTGGAAATCTTTCATGAAACTTAAGTTATCTTGCATTTGTGCCATATCATTCATTCCTGATAAAACCATCATCATTCCATCAAAACCAGTAGCAAAACGTAAGGCATAACTTGCAGGCGACATTTCACCTAAGTCTTCATAGATACGTTTTGCTTCTTCTGGTAAAAAGGGAAAGAATATTTAAGATTAGATTCTTTACGTGGAAATGAAACTTTGGAAGATTATTATTCAATGCGTGATTTTGTAGAAAAAGGGACATGTGTTGATAGAAATTATCATGGTATTTTAAGAGAACGAAAACTTTAAAAAAATATTAAAAATCCTCTTGACTCTAAACTCAACTTTAGGTTTATAGTTTGTTTGAAAGGAGGATTACTTATGAAATCAAAAGTTTACTTTACAAGAATAATAACACCTGAAAAGGTTTTAGAAATTTATGAAGTATTAGGAAAAGAATTAATAGGAAAGATTGCTGTTAAACTTCATTCAGGGGAAGAAGGAAATCAAAACTTTTTAAAACCTGATTTTTGGAGACCAATTATTGATAAGTTAAATGGAACAGTTGTTGAATGTAATACGGCTTATGAAGGGTCTAGAAATACAACAGAAAAACATTTAAAGACTATTGAAAAACATGGATGGTCTAAATATTTTAATGTTGATTTAATGGATGCTGAAGGTCCGGATATGATTTTAGATATTCCTGAAGGAAAAGTGATTCAAAAAAACTATGTTGGAAAAGATATGAAAAATTATGATGGAATGATTGTTTTATCTCATTTTAAAGGACATCCAATGGGTGGTTATGGCGGAGCTTTAAAACAACTTTCAATTGGTTGTGCTTCATCTTATGGAAAAGCTTATATTCATGGGGCAGGAAAACCTGAAAAGATTTGGACAGCTGATCATGATTTGTTTTTAGAATCAATGGCGGATGCAGCTAAGTCAGTTCATGAATATTTTAAAGGAAACATTGTTTATATCAATGTTATGAAAAATATGTCTGTTGATTGCGATTGTTGTGCAGTGGCAGAAGATCCATGTATGGATGATATTGGTATTTTAATTTCAACGGATCCAATTGCTATCGATCAAGCATGTATTGATTTAGTTTATGCTTCTAATGATAAGGGAAGAAATCATTTAATTGAAAGAATTGAATCTCGTCATGGTATTCATACCATTGAAGCAGCATTAGCACTTGGATATGGTTCAAGAGAATATGAGCTAATAGAAATAGATGATTAATTTTTTCATGCTTAAAAGACATAGTGTGCTATTTAAAAGAGGCATTTGCCTCAACTATGTAAGAATGATAAAATAACAAAAGATAAGAGTACTTACTTGAAGGCTAATTTAAGGGAAATAAATAGGAGGAAAAAGGAAATGAGTCAAAAGAAATTAGGTTTTGGTTTAATGCGTTTACCATCATTAGATCCAAATGATGCTTCAAAAATTGATATTGAACAAACAAAAAAGATGGTTGACACATTTATCGAAAAAGGGTTTACATATTTTGATACTGCATGGATGTATTGTGGATTTAATAGCGAAAATGCGGCTAAAGAGGCATTAGTTTCACGTTATCCAAGAGATGCTTATACACTTGCTACAAAATTACATTCAGGTTTTATTAAAACAAAAGAAGATCGTGATCGTATCTTTAATGAACAACTTTCAAAAACAGGTGTTGAATATTTTGATTATTATTTATTACATGATATTAATACACATAGTATTGAAGTTTATAATGAATTAGATTGCTTTAACTGGATTCAAGATAAAAAAGCAAAAGGTTTAGTTAAAACTATTGGTTTTTCTTATCATGATGGTCCTGAATTGCTTGATCAAGTTCTAACAGAACACCCAGAATTTGAATTTGTACAATTACAAATCAACTATCTTGATTGGGACAGTGTTGGTGTTCAATCAAGAAAATGTTATGAAGTAGCTACAAAACATCATAAACCTGTTATTGTTATGGAACCTGTAAAAGGTGGAACACTTGCAAAAGTACCAGAAGAGGTTGAAAAGATGTTTAAAGAATATCATCCAGATATGTCAATTCCTTCTTGGGCTATTCGTTTTGCAGCAAGCCAAGAAAACGTTATGATGGTTTTAAGTGGTATGTCTAATATGGAACAATTAGAAGATAACTTAGGTTATATGGAAAATTTTAAACCATTAAATGAAGAAGAATATGCTTTAATTAAAAAAGCGGTTACTGCCATTAATTCAACAATTACTGTCCCATGTACAGGATGTGCTTATTGTGTTGATGGTTGTCCTATGAATATTGCCATTCCAAAATACTTCTCATTATATAATGCAGATTTACAAGAAGTAGAAGAAAAAGGATGGACACCACAAGGAGAATACTACAACAACTTAACAAAAACATTTGGTAAAGCAAGTGATTGTGTAGAATGTGGTCAATGCGAAGGGGTATGTCCACAACATTTATCAATTATTCAATACTTGAAAGATGTTGCAGGTCATTTTGAAAAATAATTGAATATAGAAAATTGCTACATAGAAATGAAGAAATAAATATTATTAGTTTAGGGGTAGGTTCTTTAGAATAAGTAAGTCAAGAAGTAATCAAATTTACTTACAAATTCATTTTGGTGTTGAATATTCATCAGAAGAGTATGATTGGACAACGAATTTAAAACCTATTATGGTGCTTTAGATTATATATTAGATTAAAAAAAGCAATTATTCATCATATTGATTTATCATCACATTCGCTAAAACTTGTTCATCAAGTTTTAGATATTGACATGTTTAGTATTGATTCAGCTTATGATGTGAAGTTTGAAGACTTCGCCATTGATGAATTTGATGAACGTATGGATTTATATCGTTGTCTTAAAAAAGAAGGTGTAGGTATTACTGTAATGAAAGCCTTTTGTGGAGGAAAACTTTGAGAAGAAGATGAGTCACCATTTCATTAAGCCTTGACAGAAACTCAATATATGCAGTATGCTTTAGATAAACTGTCTATTTTAACAGTTTTGCCAGGAATTAGAAATGATGATTTAACACGTATTCTTCATTATTTAGAAGTATCTGATGTAGAAAAAGATTATTCAATTTTAAAAATATTTCCAATATTAGAAAATTGTAATTAATTTGTTTATTATAAACACTATCATCTTTGATTAATAAATATTATAATCTTTAAAAGAAAGTAATTGTATTGTTTGTCACCATTGTGATAAACAATGTCCATTTCATGTTCAACAGAGTAAACATATGCAAGAAATTACTGATTATTTTCATAAATAAGATATAGAGATACGAAATCGAAAATAAACAAGAAGTTTATTATATATCAGGAGGGAAAATGGAAATTGTTGTTATTGATGGACAAGGTGGCGGAATTGGAAAAAATATTATACAAGTTTTAAAAGAAAAGCATCCAGAATATACCATCATTGGTGTTGGAACCAATAGTATGGCAACAACACAGCTAAAAAAGGGTGGTGCTGATATTATTGCAACGGGGGAAAATGCTGTTGTTTATAATGTTAAACATGCCTCTATTGTTGTTGGTCCGATTGGAGTTGCTTTTGCAAATTCAATGTATGGTGAAATTACACCAGCTATGGCAAAAGCTATTGGAGAAAGTGAAGCGCGTAAATATTTTATTCCTGTTTCTAAATGCAGTGCTCAAGTCGTAGGTGTTGCATCAAAATCAATATCTGAATATATTGATGACCTTGTTGTTATGATTGAAAAATTAGAAAAATAGAGGATATCGTATACATGAAGTATCGATTATAGTTGAAACTATAAACTACTTATGTATACGATATTTTTTTGAGTAAAATAATAAATATAACTTTTTTCAATGTTAAATGAAGCCTTTAAGTAGAAGTCATAGAGGAGTTTAGGGAGATTTATATGAATAAATTAGAATTATTACAAGAAGAATTAAGAAATTATGGAAAAGTTGCGATTGCTTATAGTGGGGGTGTTGATTCCAACTTTTTATTCCATGTAGCTCTTGAAACATTAGGAAAAGAAAATGTTTTACCTGTTTTATGTCGAGGAGCAATGATGTCAAAAGAAGACATTGAAGGTGCTCTTGAACAATTAAAAGATTCAAATCATGTGGTTTTATCAGTCAATCCATTAGACGTAGAAGCTTTTCATTTTAATCATAAAGATCGTTGTTATCATTGTAAAAGAAGCATTATGTCAAAAGTTATTGCCGTTGCTAAAGAACATGACTTTGCTTATGTTTTAGATGGGAAAAATAAAGATGATGAAAAAGTGTATCGACCAGGATTAAAAGCTTGTGAAGAATTAGGTATTATTTCGCCTTTAGCAAATAATAATTTAGCAAAACAAGAAATTAGAGATTATTCTAAACAGCTTGGTATTGCTACTTATAATAAACCATCCAATGCCTGTCTTGCTTCTCGTTTTGACTACAATACAGAGCTTACCTTAGAAAAATTAAAACTTGTTGAAACAGGTGAAAAATATTTACATGATTTAAGAATGCTTCATGTACGTTTAAGGGTACATGGAGATGTGGCACGTCTTGAAGTAGAACCACAAGATTTTATGAAAATCATTGAAAATAAAGAATTGATTCAAAATATTAAAAATCTTGGATTTAGATTTGTAACACTTGATTTAGAAGGAATTAGAAGTGGAGGTTATGATCTTGAAAACATTAGAAATTCTACAAAAGGTTAAAAATAATGAACTAACAATTGAACAAGCTCAAAAAATGATTGAACAACCCTTAGATTATGCAACGATTGATTATAATCGAAAAAAAAGAACAGGAAATAATGAAGTAATCTATGGTGCTGGAAAAACCAAGGAACAAATCATTGGGATTGTAAAAGACATGTTGGATCATGATATTCAATCTATTTTAATTACACGTGTCGACCAAGAAAAAAGTGAAGCTATATTAAAAGAATTTCCACAAATGATTTATGATTCTTTATCGCACATTTGTTATATTGATGAAGAACAAAAAGAAATTAATAAAGGAAAAATTGTTGTTGTTTGTGCTGGAACATCAGATTTACCGGTTGCTCGTGAAGCTATGCTTACAGCTCAATTTTTAGGTAACGAAGTTGAACTCGTCAGCGATGTGGGTGTTGCTGGTATTCATCGTTTGTTTCATCGTTTAGATACTATTCAAAGGGCAAATGTTTTAGTTGTTTGTGCAGGAATGGAAGGCGCACTCGCTTCCGTTGTTGGAGGACTTGTTGATAAACCAGTTATTGCTGTACCAACATCTATTGGTTATGGCGCTAACTTTGATGGATTATCTGCTCTTCTTGCTATGCTTAATAGCTGTGCAAGTGGGGTTAGTGTTGTTAATATTGATAATGGATTTGGGGCAGGATTTATGGCCCATACCATTAATTGTTTAGGAGGAAAGAAATAATGAAAGTATTATATTTTGATTGTAGTAGTGGAATCAGTGGAAATATGACTTTAGGAGCGTTATCTGAATTGATTGATGATCCTGATTATTTAGTTAATGAATTAAAAAAAATAAATGTAGATGGTTATCATCTTCATATTTCTAAAGAAAAGAAAAATGGTATTACAGGAACTTATGTCGATGTTCATTTAGAACACGAACATCATCATGATCATGAACATGTTCATCACCATCATCATGAACATCGTAATTTATTCGATGTTAATAAAATTATTGATGAAAGTGAAATTGATGAAAAAGCGAAAGATCTTGCTAAACGCATCTTTTTAAGAGTTGCCAAAGCTGAAAGCAAAGTTCATAATGAAACTTTAGAAAATGTTCATTTTCATGAAGTAGGAGCCATTGACTCTATTGTTGATATTATAGGAACAGCGATTTTATTATGTAAAATCAATCCGGATGTTATTTATAGTAGTGTCGTTAATGATGGATATGGATTTATTGAATGTGCTCATGGAATGATTTCTGTTCCTGTACCTGCAACGTCTGAAATCTTTGCCGCAAGTAATGCTATCACTCGACAAATTGATGTCGATACAGAACTTGTAACACCGACAGGTGCTGCAATTATTACAGAAATTGCGAGTGAATTTACTACAATGCCTGCCATGAATGTTCAAAAAGTAGGTTGGGGAACAGGTACAAAAGATTTAGTGATCCCAAATGTTTTAAAAGTCTCTCTTGGAGAAATTAAAAAAAAAACGAAATTATAGTGATGGAAACGAATATTGATGATTGTAGTGGAGAAATGCTTGGTTTTGTAATGGAACAGCTTTTAGATCAAGGTGCCTTAGATGTTTTCTTTACATCTATTTTTATGAAAAAAAATAGACCAGCTTATCGCTTAACGGTCGTTTGTAATGAAGAAAAGATGGATTTTTTACAAAAAGTCATTTTTACACAAACAACAACTATTGGTATTCGTTATCGTAAAGAACAAAGAACAGTTTTAAAAAGACAAATTAAAGAAATTGAGACACCACTTGGAAAACTTCAAGTAAAAGAAGTGGAAATTGATGGTGAAAAAAGATGCTATCCAGAATATGAAAGTGCTAAAAAATTAGCGCTTAAGCATCAATGTTCTTTACAAGAAATATATCATCTTGTTAAATAAAGGAGAATTTATGACAAGCCGGTTAAATAAAATTGCAGATTATTGGAATCAACGTTCTTTTGGTTATTCTTTGGATAACCAAGAAGAACTTTTAAAAGATCAAGAAAAATGGATAGAATTAATAAATCGTTATTTGAAAATAAATAAAGGAATGAAAGTATTAGATTTAGGATGTGGACCAGGTTTTTTTTCTGTCCTACTCGCAAATCTTGGATGTCAAGTTATTGGCATTGATTATAGTGATAAGATGTTAGAAGAGGCTAGAAGTAATGCACAAAAATTTAAGGCAAATGTTGAATTTCAAAAGATGGATGTTCAAGATTTGGGTTTTCAAGATGAAACCTTTGATTTGATTATCACGCGTAATGTAACATGGAATTTAGAAAAACCTGTACAAGCCTACCAAGAGATGTTTAGAGTTTTAAAAAAACAAGGACATCTTTTAAATATTGATGGAAATCATTATTATCACTATCAAGATCAAGATTATAATAGAGCTGGGCATAGTGATCATCAACATATGGAAGGAATTGATGTTTCTATTATTGATAATATTGCTAAAGAATTAAAGTTATCTTATGTTTTACGACCTCAATATGATATAGAAATTCTAAAAGAAATCGGTTTTCAACAAATTGAAAGTCAAATCCTTTCAAAAGAAAAAACAAAGGAAGGAAAAGAATTGATTCGTCAATTCTTAATACATGCGATTAAATAATGAAAAGAATTTTATCATTATTTTCAGTTCTTTTCTTGGTGACACTTGTTACCTTTATTATGACGGATTTGGCACCAAGTGATAGTGCTGAAATGTATTATTTATCTAAAGGAATTACACCTAGCGAGGAAGTTTTAAATGAAACACGACATGAAATGGGTCTCGATAAAAATATTGTTGTTCGCTATGTTGACTGGTTGAATGATTTTGTTCATGGTGATTTAGGTTATTCTTATCATTATGGACAAGATGTGAATCAACAAATGTTATCAAAGTTACCAAATACTTTAAAATTAGCGATGTTTTCATTTGTTGTTGTTTTAGCTTTTTCGATTCCTTTAGGAATTTATAGCGCTACTCATCGTCATAGTTTGATTAATTCTATTTTAAAAAATATCGCTTTTTTAGGTTTATCTTTACCTAATTTTTGGTTAGCGCTTATTTTAATTCTGCTTTTTTCAGTAAAGATTCAATTGTTTCCTGTTATTAGTGGAAGTAGTTTAAAAGGTCTTGTTTTACCTGTTTGTTGTTTAAGTTTCCCGCTGATTTGTTCTTATACAAGAATGATTCAAAATGCTATTTTAGAACAATTAAATCAAGATTATGTTATTGGACTCAAAGCACGAGGAATGAAGCAATCAGAAATTTTATTAAAACATGTTTTACCTCATGTTTTTACGACACTTTCTTCTTTATTAGGTCTTTCTATTGGACATTTACTTGGTGGAACAGCAATTATTGAAACGATTTTTTCATATCAAGGTTTGGGTAACATGGTTGTAGAAGCTATTCGTTATCGTGATTATCCAATTATTCAAGCTTATGCAATTTATATGGCATTAATCTATGTTTTTGTTAATCTATTTGTTGATATTTTTCAACAAGTATTAAATCCACGATTAAGGAGGCGTTTCAATGAAAAGAAAGTTAAAAATTGAAATTGGTCTTGCTGTTTTGTTATTACTTATTGCCTTATTTGGGTCTTTTTTAGCGCCTTATGATCCTTTGAAAGTCAATTATGATTTTTCCTTACAACCACCAAGTTTATTACATATTTTTGGTACAGATAAATTAGGAAGAGATGTATTGAGTCGTATTCTTTGTGGGGCTAAAACTTCTTTTGGTTTGACTTTTTTATTGTTATTTTTAATTGTTTTTATTGGAATGATTATTGGCTTAATTGCGGGATTGTCTAATGATAAAGCAGAATCTTTTTTTAATAATATAATTAATGGTTTACTCGCTTTTCCTGATATTATTTTTGCCATTGCAATAGTAGGAATAGTTGGAGCTGGCCTTTTTAATACAGTGTTTGCTTTAGCACTTATTTGGTGGACAAAATACGCAAGATTGACCCTTGCTCTTGTTAAACAAGAAAAGAAAAAGAATTATTTAGTGATATCTAAAATGTCAGGTGTCCCACCACTTCAAAGAATCGTTCGTTATTTAATACCAAATATTTTATCACAAATACTTGTAACAGCTTTTTTAGATATTGGAAATATGATGATTTCACTTGCCGGTTTAAGCTTTTTAGGACTTGCCAGTCAACCACCGCAACCAGAATGGGGAGCGATGCTTTATGAAAGTAAACAATTTATGCAAGTGGCTCCATGGATGATGTTTTTTCCAGGACTTGTTTTATTTATTTGTGTTCTTATTTTTAATTTATTATCAGAAGATATAAGGGATTATTTGGATCCTAAACATTATGAGGAGAAATTATGAAAAAAATAAAATTATTGCTTTGTTTATTTATGTTAACAACTTTATGTGGATGTTCTAATTCGAACAAAAATAAATCAAGTAAAACACTTAATGCTGCCATGTTTTGGATTTCAACGTCTTTAGATCCAACAAACAATTATGATGGATGGGTTTTAAGTCGTATTGGAGTAGGAGAAACATTGTTAAAACTTAATGAAAAATATGAAGTGGAACCAAGTCTGGCAAAATCCTATGAACAAATTGATGATACAACTTGGAAATTGACTTTAAAAGATCATATCACTTTTTCAAATGGAAAAAAAGTTACAGGAGAGAATGTAAAAGCATGTTTAGAAAGAGCTTTTGAAAAAAATACAAGAGCAATCGATTATTTTGATTTAAATCATGTTGAAGCTGATGAACAAGATGTTTATCTTTATTTAAATAAATCAAGCGGAGCGATCTTAAATAATCTTTGTGAACCACTTTTTACTATTTATGATGCAAGTCAAAGCGAAGAAGATATTGCTAATAATCCTCTTTGTACTGGCCCTTTTGTGGTGGATGATTTTGTTTCAGAAAAAACAATTGATACAAGCAAAAATAAAAAATATTATGATGGTAAAGCAAAACTTGACCATGTTCATTTTAGTCAAGTGGCAGATTCTGATGCGCGTGTTTTAGCGTTACAATCGGGTGAAGTTGATCTTGCAAATACGATTGATTATTCCAGTTTAAAATTATTTAGAAATAATAAAGATTATCAGGTTTTAGAAGTTTTAGGGCCACGTACAAATGTCATTTATATGAATAATGAAACAACATTTTTAAGTGATTTAACGATTAGAAAAGCTTTATCTTATAGTGTAGATCGTAAAAGTATTGTTAAATTGATTGGGGGAAAAGAAGCAACTGGGCTTTATTCAAGTGCTTTACCTTATGGAAATGTTTCTAATGGCTATAGCCTTGATTTAAAAGAAGCTAATCGTCTTTTAGATGAAGTGGGTTATGTTGATACCAATAAGGATGGTATTAGAGAAAAGGATGGACAAGAAATTATTTTAAATTATTATGAAAGTGCGGATCATGGATCGGCAGATGCAAATATTATTGCGCAATCTATGCAAAGTGAAGCTAAAAAAATAGGTATTAAAATTAAACTTAATCAAGTTGAAAATGTGAATGATATTAAAGCAGCAGGAACTTTTGATCTATGTTCAGCTAATGATTCAAGTGCACCTACAGGCGATCCAGAAACCTTTATTCAGCAACGTTATTTATCAACGGGTTCAAGTAATACAGGGCGTTATAAAAACGCAAACCTTGACAATTTGATTCAACAATTCTCCACAATTTATGATTTAAAACAAAGACAACAACTTGCTATTCAGGTAAGTGAAATGATTTTAGATGATGCTGCCAATATTTATGTTTCTTATGTTCCTTTAAATACGGTTACTTCTTCTAAGGTCAAAGGAGCTATTTGTCATCCAGTTGACTATTATATGATTACAAAGGATATTGATCTTAAATGAGTATATTAAATTATCAAAATTTAACATTGACTTATAATGAACAAGAGATTTTACATCATATAGATTTAATAATTCCTAGAAATCAAATTACGGTTATTGTCGGTCAAAGTGGTAGTGGAAAATCAACATTACTTAAAGCAACAATAGGATTATTAAGTGATGATGCAAAAATTACAAAGGGAAAAATTTTATTTAAAGAAGATAATTTATTAAAAAAAAATATAGATGGTTATAGAGGAAAGGAAATAGGTATGATTTTTCAAAATCCTCTCACTTATTTTGATGATTATCAAAATATTGAAGAACATTTCTATGAAAGCTTGCATACACATTTTAAATATTCAAAAAAACAATCACGTAAAATAGCTATCCATTACTTAAAACAAATGGGGTTAGAAGAAACTATTTTAAACAAGTATCCTTTTGAATTATCAGGAGGAATGGCTCAAAGAGTGATGATTGCTTTAGTGTTGTGTTTACAACCTTCGCTTGTTTTAGCGGATGAACCGACAAGCAGTTTAGATGTCGTTATTCAAAAACAAATTTTAGATTATCTTTTAAATCTAAAAAAACAAACAACCTTTGTGTTTGTAACACATAACATTCAAGTGGCACGTTATATTGCAGATCAAATTGTTGTCATTAAAGAAGGAATGATTGTAGAAAAAGGGAACGTAGAGACTATTTTTAATGCGCCTAAGCATCCCTATACAAAGTCACTATTGCGAAAGGAAAAGAATAATGCGACTATTTGAAGCTAAAAATCTTACAAAGAAATACGATAAGACTGTTTTAGATCATCTTGATTTTAGTATCAATGAAGGTGAGGTTATTGGTGTTATTGGTGTTAGTGGGTGTGGAAAAAGTACCCTTGCAAGACTTGTTTCAGGTATTGAAAAACCTTCTTCAGGTTCTTTATTATATCTAGGAAAACCAGTTGATTTTAAAAAGAGGCGTAAAGATATACAACTTATTCTTCAAAATTCAATTGAAAGTTTTTCACCAAGGATGAAAATCAAAGTTTTTTTATATGAACCTTATCATTACTTTTATCATCTTCATAAGAATGAAGCTTTGGATTATATAAAAAAAATCTTAAAACAAGTAGGAATGGATGAAAGCTGTTTAGAAAAATATCCCCATGAACTAAGTGGGGGACAATTACAAAGAATAGCTATTGCGCGTGCTTTGATTATTCACCCACGATTACTTATTTGTGATGAAATTACCAGCAGTTTAGATCATGTTGTACAAAGAGAAATTATTGAACTCTTAAAAAAGTATGTTGAAAAGAATCATATCTCTATTCTTTTCATTAGTCATGATCTTTCATTGGTTCATGAGTTTTGTCATCAGGTTCTTGTTTTAAATAATGGGAAAATCATAGAAAAAGGAACAATACAACAATTATATAAAAGTGAAAATGACATTGTACAAAATTTATTAAAAGCAGCTTATTTAAATAGTTAGGATATTTTGCAATATCCTTTTTCTTTACAATGATAAGAAGATATTGTTATAATTATAACAAGAGTTATATATAACATGAGTTATAGAAAGGGAATTTTATGCCGGCAAAAAGAAAAATACAAAAAGAAGATATTTTAAAAGCAAGTATTTCAATTATTAGCCATGAAGGACTAAATGCTTTAAATGCCAGAAAGCTTGCAAAGAAATTAGGCTGTTCAACACAACCACTTTTTTATATTTATGAAAATATGGATGATTTAAAAAAAGATGTAATTGATGAAATTGTAAAGATTTTTGATCGTGAAGTTTTGAAAAGTGAAACAGGTTCATTAGAATATAAAGATATTGGAATCAACTATATTCGCTTTGCAAAAGAAGAACCAGAATTATTTAAGCTTATGTTTAATAATGATATGAATGAAGAAGCTTTTGATTTTATTAATTTGTTTCATTCTGCCAATAAAATTTTTGAAACGATTTCTAAACAAACAGGTATGTCAAATGAAAATGCTAAACAATTTCATTTAAGAATGTGGTTATATGTTAATGGGATTGCGAGTTTAGTAGCACATCAAACTGTTGAATTTAATGATGAAGAAATTATAGATTTGTTGAAGGATCAATATGTTTCAATGCTTCTTTATGAAGTAAAAAAAGGAAATGTAAAAGAAGAAATTTTGGTACAACTTGCTAAAAAGAATAGGAAAGGAAAAGAATGATGGAAAAAGTAATAGAGGTTTCACATCTTACAAAAGAGTATAAAAATTTAAAAGCAATTGATGATTTATCTTTTAATGTTTATCAAGGAGAAATTTTAGGATTATTAGGACCTAATGGTTGTGGAAAAAGTACAACTATTAACTCTATTTTATCATTACTTAAGTACCAGGAAGGATCTATTAAGGTTTTTGGTAAAGAAATGAAACCTGATTCTTATGATTTAAAAGCAAAGATAGGAGTTATTTTTCAAGAAGTAGCTGTTTTTGATGAATTGAATGTTTATGATAATATCAATTATTTTTGTGGTTTATATATTCGAGATAAAAAACAAAGAAAACAATATGTTGATGATGCAATTAACTTAGTAGGATTAAATGATTTTAAAAAGTTCTTACCTAAACAACTTTCCGGAGGTTTACTTCGAAGATTAAACATTGCCTGTGGGATTGCCCATAAACCTAAACTGATCTTTTTAGATGAACCAACTGTTGCAGTTGATCCACAAAGTCGTAATCATATTTTAGATGGTATAAAAAAATTAAGAGATCAAGGGGCTACAATTGTTTATACAACACATTATATGGAAGAAGTAGAAATACTGTGTGATCGTATTATTATTTTAGATAAAGGAAAGATCATTGCTCAAGGAACAAGTGATGAATTAAAAAAAGAAGCAAATATTGAGGAAAAGATTGAACGTGTAGGTCCAACTCTTAATGACGTTTTCTTAAAATTAACAGGAAAGGAATTGAGAGATTGATGTTTATTCATAATCTAAAGTATACAGTTAAAATACTTTTTAAAAATAAAGTTCTTATTTTTTGGATGTTTGCTTTTCCTATTATTTTAGGTATTTTCTTTCACATGGCTTTTGAAAATATTGAAAAAGACGAAGCTTTACAAGTTTTTGATATTGCAGTTATTGACAATAAGGAATATCAAAACCAAACAATTTATCAAGAAACATTTAAAGAACTTTCTGATAAAAAAAATAAGGATCAGTTATTTCATATTCATTTTGTAAATAAAAAAGAGGCGGAACAGCTTTTAGAAGATAATGAAATAGAAGGATATGTTCTCTTTAATAAACAAGAACCCCAAATTGTGATTAAAGAAAATGGTATGGAACAAACAATCTTGCAATTTGTTATGGATGAAATTAAACAAAATAAGAGGATGATAGAAGATTTAACAAAGAAACAAATTGAAGATGAAATACAGCAAGGAAACTATAATTTTAATGTTCAACAAATTGTACATGATATTCTTCAAAAGCTCAATAACCAAGAAGTATCTTTAAAAGACACATCAAGTAGTCATTTAAGTTATATGCAAATTGAATATTATACATTAATTGCCATGGCTTGTATGTATGGTGGAATGTTAGGTTTAACAGCTATTAATAATCAATTGGCGAATATGTCCGCTAAAGGGAAAAGAGTTTCTGTTTCACCAAATAAAAAAGGAATACTTGTCTTATCTTCGGCACTAGGTTCTTATTTAGTAAGCCTTGTTGGTTTAGCAATCCTTTTAATCTTTTTAAATTTTAGTTTAAATGTTGAATTTGGTAGTCAATGGCTTTATATAATCATTCTTTCTTTAGTTGGTGATTTAGCAGGTATTTCGATGGGAATATTTATTGCTTCTGTTTTTAGAGTTTCTGAACAAGCAAAAACAGGAATTAATATTGCGATTTCTATGTTTTTCTCGGTTCTGTCTGGAATGATGGGTGTTACTTTAAAATATGTTATTGATAAAAATATACCTATTATTAATCTTATCAATCCTAATAATTTGATTACCGATGGTTTTTATGCTTTATATTATTACAATACATTTAATCGCTATATCAGAGATATTTGTTGTTTAGGAGTATTTATTATTGTATGTTTATTTATTTCTTTTAGGGCTTTAAGGAGGGAACAATATGATTATATTTAGTACCGTTTTTAAAATCTTAAATAAATTAAAAGGAAACTTAATTCTTTATACAGTGATCTTACTTGCAATTACATTATTTAATACAACTTCTGGTAATATGAATCATTATGAGGCAACAAAACCAGATATTTTGATTGTAAATAAGGATCAAAACAATGAAATAACCAAAGGATTTGTTTCGTATTTAAAAGAACAAGCGACATTAAAAGATATCGACATCAATGATCAAGAAAAAGTAGATGATGCCTTATTTTATCGTGATGTAAGTTATGTTGTGTATATTCCTGAAAACTTTGGTGATGATCTTGTAAATGATAAAAATCCAATGATTGGATATAAATCAAATGGTAATGAAAATGCTTCTTTTACTCAAATGTTAATTGAAAAATATATAAAGACAGTAAATCTTTATAAAGAACATTATCAAGGTAAAGCTTTAAATCAAAAAGTAAAACAAGTGATTAACCAAAAAACAAAAGTAAAACTCCACACATCCTTAGATAGTTCTAAATTGAATCAAGTAAATGTTTATTTTAATTTCTTAAACTATGCCTTACTTGCCGGGGGAGTTTATTGTATGACAATGATTCTTGCAAGTTTAAATCAAGAGGGTGTACGAAAAAGAACAATTATGAGCAGTTTTTCATATCGTAAATATAATTGGATCGTTTTTGCTTCATTAGGCCTTGCTTCTTTTATTGTATGGTTAGCCTATATGATTATTAGTTTTATCTTATTTAAAGAAATTATGTTAAGCGGTAATGGGATTGCTTATATTTTGAATTCATTTGTTTTTTCAATATGTAGTTTGGCTGTAGGATTCTTAATTGGAACAATTACCCATAATAAGCAAGCTATTGGAGGTATTGTCAATGTTGTTGCTTTAGGAACATCGTTTCTTTGTGGATGCTTTGTGCCAATGTCATTTATGCCAAGTTATGTTTTAAAAATTGCTCATATTTTACCAACGTATTATTTTGTACAAAATAATGAACTTATTAAAACATTAGAATATTTTAGATTACAAACATTACAACCAATAATTATTAATGGTATTATTGTTTTAGGATTTACCTTAAGCTTTGTTTTGATTACCTTAATGATTAGTAAAAGAAAACAAAAGATTGGGTGAATTTATGAAAGAATTTTTATTAATTGTTGTCATTGTTGTTTTAATGAATACAAAGAAACAAATATCAAAAAATCATTATTTAAGTTTAGGAATGTTAATGGGAAGTAATAGGATACTATTTTAAAAAGGACAAGTCATCAAGATGGATAAGAATGAATTATTAATGAATATTTATAAAATTCATACAACACATTTAGGTATATCAAGAATTAAAAGAAATTTAGGAATTGAAGAAGATGTTGTGGAATTTTGTAAGAGTAAGGTTTTAGATAAAAAGAGTTTGATATACCGTAAAGGGAAAAACTGGTATATTGAAAATGGTGCTATAAAAATAACAATTAATGCTTCAAGCTATACCATTATTACGGCACATACAAGAAAATAGATTTTCACAAGTTGTGCACATTATACACAATTTATTCACATTGAAATTAAAATATAAAATTAGGTTATCATCATTTTGATATAGGACAATCATATGGTAATGAAAAAGGTATAGGCAAAGATATCCGTAAACATGTCAAGTAACCAAAGAAAGTATAGTTCAAACCATTGAAACAACGGGACTAGGTTATTTAGATAGGATGATTATTCATAGAGCTTAACCTTAGGAGAAAGTCAATCCAAGCAATGATCGTTATCTAGAAGGAAATAAAATTGCTTGTAAAGTTTTAGAAGATGTTTATAAAGAAGGTAAGTTAAAAGCAATTTGTGAAATTTTATATGAAGAATTTCGTGTAGAACACATGGATTTTATTGCTGGTTCAGCTACTAATACTTCTATTTTAGATGAAGATTTAAAAGTGATGTCATTTGGGTTTGCTATAGAGCATAATGATTAAAAGATATTGACAATTTGTTAGTATCTTTTTTCTTGACAATCTTTTTTATAAGTATATAATTACCAATGATAATTATCATCGGTAATTAATAGGAGAGATTAATGAAAAGTGAAAAAGTAAAAGAAATGTTAGATAGCTGTTACATGGCTAAAAGGATTTTAGATATGTTGCCTAAACTTCCTGAAGGAGTTTTACCATCCTATGTACGTTATTTAGAAACGATTATCGAACTTGAAGAAAAAAATCAAAAAGTGAAGGTTTCAGATGTGAGTGAAGTTTTAAATCTTCCTCGTCCGGGAGTTACACGTACAATTCATGCAATGGAAGAAAAAGGATATTTAAAAAAAGAAACAGCTAAACATGATGGACGTGTCACTTATGTGACCGTTACAAAAGAAGGAAAAATGATTTTTGAAAAATACAATAAAGATTATTTTCAAAAATTAGCCTTGTGTTTGAATCATGTTTCTAACGATGAAGCAGATTGTATGATTCAAACTATTGAAAAGTTTTATGAAGTTATGTGTGAAGGGAGAGAAAAATAATGGAACACTCTAAATCAGATTTTACGCAGGGAAGTATTTTAAAAAAATTATCATTATTTATGATTCCCGTTTTAGGAGCGCTTATTTTACAAGCGGCCTATGGAGCGGTTGATTTACTTGTTGTTGGAAGATTTGGAACAACAGCAGGACTTTCAGCAGTTTCTACAGGAAGTCAAGTTTTAAACTTGATAACATTTGTGGTAACACAATTTGCGATGGGAATTACAGTTTTAATTGCAAGATATATTGGTGAAAAGAAAATGAATTCGATTGGTGCTTTAATAGGAGGAGCAACGGTAGTTTTTGCAATTATTTCTGCAATCATATTTGTAGTTATGATTACAGTAGCATCACCAATTTCAACTTTGATGCAAGCACCTAAAGAAGCACTTGGTTTAACTGCTACTTATGTAAGAATTTGTGGGGCAGGTATTTTCTTTATTGTTGCTTATAATTTATTATCAGCGATTTTTAGAGGTTTAGGCGATAGTAAATCACCTCTTTTATTTGTGGCAGTTGCCTGTGTTATTAATATTATTGGTGATTTAGTTCTTGTTGCAGGATTACACTTAGATGCAGCAGGAGCTGCCATGGCAACTGTTTTTGCCCAAGCAATCAGTGTTGTTTTTGCTTTAATGTTGTTATTTAAAAGAAAACTGCCATTTAAAATTACAAAGCATGATTTTAAAATCAATCCACATTGTGTTCGAGCTTTAAAAATTGGGATACCATTAGCGCTTCAAGAATGTTTAACACAAATTTCATTTTTAGCTTTATGTGCTTTTATTAACCGTTTAGGATTAGAAGCATCATCCGGTTATGGTGTTGCTTGTAAAATCGTTAACTTTGCCATGTTAGTACCAAGTTCATTAATGCAATCAATGGCTTCTTTTGTTGCCCAAAATGTGGGTGCTGGTGATGAAAAAAGAGCAAAACATGCAATGTTTACAGGAATGGGTATTGGCTTAATAATTGGTGTTGTTGTCTTTATCTTAGTTTTATTTAAAGGAGATTTACTTACAAGTATCTTTACAACAGAAAAAGCTGTTATTTTACAAGGTTATGCTTATTTAAAAGGATTTGCTTTAGAAACAATTGTAACAGCAATATTATTTAGTATGGTTGGTTATTTTAACGGTCATTATCAAACGGTATGGGTCATGGTACAAGGACTTATTCAAACACTTCTTGTACGTTTACCACTTTCTTACTATATGTCAATTCAACCTCATGCAAATTTAACAAATATTGGTTTAGCTGCACCAATTGCGACAATTGTTGGTATTATACTAAATGTATGTTTCTATATTTATTTAAGTAAAAAAATGAAAAAAGAAAATGCTTAGGAAGTGTGAAAACACTTCTTTTTTAATAAGAAGAATTTCTTGTGTTGGAGCTACTATTGCCATTGCTGTTGCAATTGAAGAATCTGTAAATATCGATGAATATTTTATTGCTATATCTTTACAATTACACTGAAAATTAATGGATTTTCAGTGTAATTGTAAAACACTTGTTATAAGTATATTAGATGAAAAAATGCTGAATACGTTTTAATCAGCATTATTTTTATTTATAAAATTTTCCATTAAAAAATCTTTAAATTGTTTTTTATGTACATCATTATTCGAAATTTGAATACGTCCACCAAAACCGATGATCCATGAAAAAAATGTACTATTTATAATGTGTCTTACTTGGACACAATAAAGATTTTCATTTATTTTTTTAGGATGAATATCTTTACCAAATTTATCAATCATATTGGAATAGACATTTGGTGTAAATTCAAGTTCAATAACTTCAATTTTCCCTTCACCACACATGTACGTCATATTATTGAGCTTCTTTTCAAATGAGTTTAATTGATAATCATCAAATTTTACATCACTATCTTTAACGATCTCAACATTTTTTACATAGTCTAAATGATATTGAATGCATGTATTTTGATCTTTTGCACCTTGGCATAAAAGATAATATTCATTGTTAGAAAAGACAGTATCGATAGGAGCTAACTCGGTTATTTTATTTTTTCATTAAAGATTAAAGAAGGTTTTTGATATTCAAAGCGAATTTTTTTCTTTTCTTTGATAGCTTTGGTAATGACTTCTAATTCTTGATAGAAAACTTGTTCATTTTCATTTTTAACAACATGCAGATTTAGTCTTTTTTGGAAATAAGCTTGGTTATGAATACTGAATAGATCTTGCATTCTTTTTTTATAGTTTTCTTTTGTTTTTAAAGTAAAGAAATGAGAACTATAAACAAGATCAATAATCGCTTTGGCTTCCATTAAGTCTAGATTTGGATTTTCATAATAAAAGTAATTATTTCTTCCTTCTTTATAAGTTTTAATGGTTGTATCTTCATAATAATTGTTATAGTTTTCTGAATTTGATAAGAGCATCAAAATCATTTTTAGCTTTGGAAGTATTGAGTTTTATAGAGTAATCAGTTATTATAATCATGTCTTTTGACAGAGGATGATAAGTGACGTTTGGCGATGTTGGGTATCATCCTTTTTACTTTCTATATATTTAAATAATTATGACATGATATCAAAGTAATATAAAGCAAAAAAGCAGACCTCATGAAACAGAAGAGGTCTGTTTTTACTACATATATTAAAACCACAAGATTTTGAAAAGCAGTTTCAAATATCATGGCTTGAAATAAAATCCAAATTATTTTTGCTACTTTTTATTATAAAACTAATACCCCGCGCATAGCACGTGATAACCATATAGCTTTAGCGTTGAGCAAAAACACCAGAGATTAATGTGTTAAGGTATTTATTTTAATTTTCTTTGTTATTCTTTCACTAAAAAAGATAGCAGAAAGGGTATATTAAGTTTAATGCGAAAATATGATAAAATCATATACTTTTTTCACTTTGAATTTTTTTAAAATACTTATTAGAATAGTTTAAAATGCTTATTGATTATATGATTTGCAAAAAGCTTTTTTATACTTTTATGGCTGACCAAGCATTAATTTATTAAGATTATTATGATATAATTGGGGCAGTTGTACGTAAAGGAGAATTTGCAAAATGGTAAATAATATTGAATTTACATGGGATGAAGATCCTGTTGATATAAGTGCTGAAGCCAATTTTATTTGGTCAATAGCAAACAAATTAAGAGGAGTATACATGCCAGATAAATATGGTGATGTCATTATTCCTATGACAATCATTCGTAGGTTTGAATGTGCTTTAGAAAAAACAAAAGAAAAAGTAGTAAAACAACACAATGAAAAACCAGATTATCCTGCAGTTGCTTTTTATAGAATGACAGGATATCAGTTTTCTAATACTTCAGAATATTCTTTAAAAGAATTATGTAATGATTCTGAAAATATTAAAGATAATTTTATTCAATACATAAATGGTTTTTCTAATAATGTTCAAGAAATTCTTAAATCAGAAGACACATTAAATTTTACTGCTGAAATAAATAAAATGGATAAATCTGGAACACTTTATACTGTGGTTAAAGCTTTTTCAGAATTGGATTTAAGTATTGAAAAATTTGACAGTATTAAAATGGGATATATTTTTGAAAATTTAATTGGCAGATTTTATCAAAATGTTGATGCTGGACAATATTACACAGGTAGAGATATCATTAAACTATGCGTTTCCTTATTGATTTCAGAAGGGTGTGAGGATATTTTCTTACCTCAAAGAGAAATATCCGTATTAGATCAAGCTTGTGGAACAGGTGGAATGTTGTCAACAGCATATACATATTTAAAACACTATAATCCTAATTGTAATGTTCGTTTATATGGGCAAGAAATTATGGGGCAAACATATGCTATTGGATTGGCTGAAATGCTTATCAAAGGGCAAAGTGCAGATAATTTTAAAAATGCAGATACATTCAAAGAAGATTGTTTTAAAGACAAGAAAATGCGTTTTGTACTAGAAAATCCACCTTTTGGTACTCCTTGGGGTGGAAAAGATGCTAAAGTAGGTCAAGAAGAATCCGTTAGAAAAGAATATAAAAAGGGATTTAATGGTCGCTTTGGAGCAGGATTACCTAGTACAAGTGATGGTCAATTATTATTTATTCAATCTGCTGTTGATAAAATGGACGATGAATATGGTCGAGCAGCAATTATTGAAAATGGATCACCTTTATTTTCTGGTGGAACATCATCTGGTGAGTCTCAAATTAGACGTTGGTTGTTAGAACAAGATTTAATAGAAGCTATTGTTCAATTACCAACAGACTTATTCTACAACACGGGTATTTCTACATATATCTGGATTCTTTCAAAAAATAAAAGAGAAGAAAGAAAAGGCAAAGTTCAATTAATCGATGCTTCTAATATTTATACTAATTTGCGCAAGGCATTAGGAAATAAAAGAAAAGAAATTTCGCCAGAAAATAGAAAAGAAATTACTGAATTATATGTAAATTTTGAACAATCTGAATTGAGTAAGATTTATAAAAATACTGAATTTATTTATAGAGAATACACTGTTATGCAGCCATTACAAAGATCATATTCTTTTTCAAAAGAACGTATCGAAAATATGATCAACAATGGAACATTAAAAACTCTTTATGATGAAAGTAAGGTATATGAATTAGAAAATTCAACAGAAGAATTGAAAGATAAAGAATAAAAGACATTAAAAAGATTTAAGGAAAATAAAGTAGCTTATGATGAAATTTTAAATGCTTTGAAAGAATATGAAGATGAATCGCTATACAATAATCCTGATGAGTTTAAGCCAATAGTACAACAATTAATGGCTAAAATTAATGATGAAAAAATTGATAATAAAGTAATTGATAAAATTGTTGATGGTCTTTCTAAAATGGATAAAAATGCTGATATTCAAAAAGATAAAAAGGGAAATGTAATATTTGATAAATCAACAAAAGACACTGAAATTGTGCCATATGATGTTGCAATTGAAGATTATATGAAAACAGAAGTAATACCCCATGTTCCAGATGCTAAAGCTTTCTTTGAAGAAGACTTATCAAAGAAAAAACCAGTTATAAAAACAGGTGCTGAAATTCCATTTGTTAAATATTTTTATAAATATGAAACACCTCAATCCACTGATGAACTTGCCAAGATGTTTAGTGATTTAGAGGCTTCCGTTGATTTAAAAATAAAAAAATTATTCGGAGGTATTTAATATGACAAAAATGAAAGACAGTGGTATTCGTTGGATAGGAGAAATACCCACAAATTGGAATGTGATTCGAGTGAAAGATGCATTTGTACGAAAAAAAACAAAAGCAAAACAAAAAAAACCTACCATTCTTTCCCTAGCAAGATCAGGAATAAAAATTAGGGACATTACTAATAATGAAGGTCAATTAGCAGAAAATTATTCAGACTATAATCCAGTTAAAATTGATGATTTGCTATTAAATCCTATGGATTTAATAAGTGGGGATAATTGTAATATTTCAAAAGTAGAGGGTGTTATTAGCCCAGCATATATTAACTTGAGATACAAAGAGGGGATAAATCCTGAATTTTATAATTTCTATTTTAAATATCAATATTGGTGTAAAGCTTTTTTTGCACATGGTAAAGGTGTTTCGTTTGAAAATCGGTGGACATTAAATTCTGATACATTAGAAAGATTTCCATTAATACTCCCTCCCATTGAAGAACAAAATTGCATAGTAAATTTTCTAAAAGCAAAATGTTCAGAAATCGATTCATTACATAACGATATTGAAAAACAAATAGATATACTAGAAACATATAAAAAAGTAATTATTACAGAAGCTGTTACTAAAGGTTTTAATTCAAATGTTGAAATGAAAAATAGCGGAGTTGAATGGATAAAAGAAATTCCTAAAAACTGGAAAGTAAATAAAATTAAATATTTATTTACTTCAGGAAAGGGTCTTTTTATTACAAAAGAAAATCTTATAGACGATGGACTACCAGTTATTAGTTATGGACAGATCCATGCAAAAAATAATAATAGCGTAGATATAAACAAAGATTTACTAAGATTTGTTTCTTATGATTATCAAAAATATAATTTTAATTGTAATGTGAAAAAAAATGATTTTATTTTTGCTGATACTTCTGAAGATAAGGATGGTTGTGGAAATTTCGTTTATAAAAGGGATAATTCATTACTTTTCGCAGGATATCACTCAATTATATTGCATTCTAAAATTCAACAGGATAATAGATATTTGGCTTATTTATTTTTAACAGATTTATGGAGAAAACAGTTAAGAGAAACTGCTTCAGGGGTAAAAGTATTCAGTATAACTCAAAAAAATTTAATTAATTCATCTATTATATTACCACCATCAGATGAACAAATTGAAATTGCAAATGTACTTGACAAAAAATGTTATGAAATTATAAAAACAATCAATGAAAAAAGAGAACAATTAATAATATTAGATAATTACAAAAAATCACTTATATATGAATATGTAACAGGTAAGAAAGAAGTGGAATAATATGATAAACAAAATTATAGAAGAAATAGATAAATCTCTTGAATCTGAGGCATACTTATCTGCGCTATCGCTTGTCTTAATATTACCAGATATTTGTGGTAAAGCTGAATATAACTCAAATATAAAAAACAAAGAACGCTATATCAATTGGTTTGATGAATATATTGGAAAATATGAACAATCTCCTTTTGAAGTTTCTAATAACCCGTATTTAAGTGGAGAAGTTGTATATCAATTGAGATGCTGTTTTATGCATGAGGGAAATCCTAATATAAATAAAAATCGTATAAAAAACGAAAGAAATAAAATAGATAAATTTATTCTTCTAATACAAAAAAAGAATGAATTTGATATTTACCTTGATAGTTCAAGTGTAATTACAATAAATGAAGATTATACAAAATCAATTAGAGAATACAAGGTTAATATCAGAAGATTATGTTTAATAATTTGTTCCACAGTTAAAGGGTATTATAACGAAAATAAAAATAAGTTTGATTTCTTTAATTTTAAAATTGTTGATTATGATAAAGAATTAGAAAATCATAATAAAATCAAGAAAATGAATTTACAAATTCAAAATGAAGAAGGTGAAGATTAATGCCAACTAATGTATTAACTGAAAAAGATTATCAAAAATATATCATTAATAAACTAATAAATGATAATGGCTATATTTTAAGAAAAGATAATGATTTCGATAGATTATTTGCTATTGATAGAGAAATGTTATTCGATTTTTTAAATAATACACAACCAGAAGCGATGGAATCTTTAACAAAAATCTATAAAGATGATTTGGAAGATACAATTGTTAATTTTATTAACAATGAAGCTACTAAAAAACGAGGATCAATTTTAGAAGTATTAAAACATGGTATAGAAATATCTAATCAAAAATTAAGGTTTATGTATACTAAACCGGCAACAACTTTTAATAAAAAGCTTTTAGAAAATTATGAAAAGAATATATTTTCAGTTGCGGAAGAAGTATGGGCTTCAGATGATGAAAGAATAGATCTTGTTATATTTTTAAATGGTATTCCTATTATGACTTTTGAGTTAAAGTGTAATACTGCAGGACAGTCGTATGAAGATGCTATTTATCAATATAGAACAACAAGAAACATAGGAAACAAAACACGTTTATTTAGATTTAAAGCAGGAACATTAGTAAATTTTGCTATGGATTTGAATGAATGTTATATGTCTACAAAGATTTGTGGAAGTTCTACATATTTTTTACCTTTCAACATGGGTAATGGAACAGGTGTTAATGCTGGTAAAGGAAATCCTTTATGTGATTATGATTTTCCTGTTCATTACATGTGGGATGATATACTAAAAAAAAATACTATTTTAGAATTGATTAATAAATTTATATTTATTGAAACTAAAGAAGAAACTGATGAATTAACTGAAAAAAGAAAAATTAAAGAAACTGTAATTTTTCCTAGATATCATCAATTAGATGTAATTAGAAAACTCATTGCAGATGTTAAAGAAAATAAATCGAAATTAAATTATTTAATTCAACATAGTGCAGGTTCTGGTAAAACAAATTCTATCGCTTGGTTAGCTCATAGATTGAGTTCTTTACATGATAATGAAAACACAATTATTTATGACAATATCATTATTGTAACTGATAGGGTTGTAGTTGATAGACAATTACAAAAAGCTGTTATAGGAATGGAACACGCTAGTGGATTGATTAAAGTTATGGATGATAGATGTTCTTCATCAGATTTAGCAAATGCCTTAAATGGGAATACCAAAATCATTGCTACAACAATTCAAAAATTCCCATATATTGTAGAAGAAGTTAAAAACTTAAATAATAAAAGATTTGCTGTAATTATTGATGAAGCACATTCATCAACATCTGGTAAAAATATGAGTGCTGTTACCAAATCTTTAGCGTCTGGTGAATGGGAATATGATGATACTGATGAAATGATTGAAGATGAAATTAGCAAACACGGAAAACAAGCAAATGTGTCAATGTTTGCCTTTACAGCTACTCCTAAACCAACTACATTACAAATGTTTGGACGATTAAACAAAAATGGACAATATGAAGCTTTTCATATTTATTCAATGAAACAAGCAATCGAAGAAGGATTTATTTTAGATGTTCTTTCAAATTTTACAAGATACGAAACATTTTATCAAATTAATAAGCTGGTAGAAAACGACCCTAGATGTAAAACAAATTCTGCTAAAAGACAAATTGCTAGATTTGTACAATTACATGAAACAAACATTGGTCAACGAATAGAAGTTATTGTAGAACACTTTAAAAACATGGTTATGGATGAATTAGGTGGTCAAGCAAAAGCAATGGTAATAACTTCATCTAGACCTGAAGCTGTAAAATATCAAAAAGCATTTCAAAAATATATTGAGCATAAAGGTTATAAAAATATTCATGCTCTAGTTGCTTTTTCTGGAAAAGTAAATCTTGAAGGAGAAGAATATACTGAATCAAGCATGAATGGATTTAATGAAGAGCGTTTAACAAAGGAATTTGATAAAGACGAATATCAAGTGTTGATTGTAGCAAACAAATATCAAACAGGTTTTGATCAACCTAAACTATGTGCTATGTATGTTCTTAAAAAATTGAAAGGTGTCAATGCCGTACAAACTCTTTCGAGATTGAATAGAATATGTCCACCGTTTGATAAAAAAGTATTTGTATTAGATTTTGCCAATACATATGAAGACATACAAAAAGCATTTGCTCCATATTATACAACGACATTATTATCCAATTCGGTTACACCATCAGCTATATATGATTTAGAAGTTGAAATAGATGGGTATTTAATTTTAAACGATTTAGATATTGAAAGTTTTAACGAAATTTTATATAGCGGTAAAGAGATAAAAGCAAAGGAAAGAAAAATGATTAGTTTCTATTTGGATAAAGCAAGAAAAGAAGTTCAAAAATATCCATATGGAACTCAAAAAGACATTATTCAAAAATTACGTAGCTTTGTTAGATTTTATGAATTTCTTTTACAAGCCTCATCATTTGAAGATGTTGAAATTCATAAAAAATATAATTTTATTTCTTATTTGCTAGCTTATATTAGTATTAAAAATCCAGGAGCTGGATTTGATTTAACTGGTAAAATCCAAGCTACTAAATTTGTTCAAAAGAAAACACAAGAACACAAGGATGAAGAACAAACATCTAAACCTATTGTAAAATTACCAAGCGCAGAAGCTTTTGGTATTTCTCAAGATAAAGAACAAAAACTATCTGAAATTATTGAAGAAATAAATTCACGAACAGGTAAAGCTTACAATAAAGATGTGGCAGTTAAGGCAATGTTACAAATCACAGATATATTGGAAAAAAATGAACAATTGAAAGAATCAGCAAAAAATAATTCTTCAAAAGAATTTGAAACAACATATTACGATAATATTGATGATGCTTTAATTGAAGGTTTGAATCAAAATGAAGACTTCTTTACGCTTTTATTAAATCATCCAGAAATGAAAAAAGAAGTAATGGGTATATTTATTGAAGAACTATATAAAAGGCTTAGAAATGAAAAATAGGTGCTTCTAGAAAAATGGAAAGTAGGATATTGTTAATTCTGCTTTCTTTTTTATAAAACAAAATACAAAAAAATAAACAGAGTGTCAAATAAAACTGATGATTAATTTAGTTGATTTTTATTTCAAATTCTTCTTATACTTCTTTGTTTATGGTGAGAATCAATCTTATTCTCTAAATTTTTAATTAAATCTTACGTAACAAATAATCTAGTATGAATTCAATATAATTGTATGGATTTAGTCTGTTGTCTTTAGGGATCTATTAGACTAAATATTGCGGCATTTGCTTTGTGTATCCTTTAGGAAAAGTTAAAAATATTTAGTGAAAAGGATGAACAACAATCATGTTCTAATACTCCTTGTTTTAAATTATTTTTAGAATTAGTATAGAACAATTATTAAATATGATAAAATTAGATAAAAGAAAGTTGATTATAATAATTTAAAACCAAAGGAGATATGTCTATGTATTTTAAAGAACCGTTTGACAAAGAAAAAATTGAAAAACAACATGAAGAATTATTAAATATTTTTAAAGAAGATCTTTCAAATTTATCTGATAAAACAATTAAGAAACATGTACAGAATGTTGATTTCTTTATCAATGAATATTTATTAAATCGTAATAATGCAAATTACGAAGAAGTTAATAATGAAGTAGATTTGTTTTTTAGAGATTTCTTTATTAGAAAATGTATGTGGTCTTCACCAAATTCTATAAAAGAAACAGCAGCTAGTTTTAAAAAATTTTATAAATCAATGATGAATCATGATAAATTTAAAAAAGATGACTATAAATGTTTATGCGATACCATTAAAGATGAAATGAAATCTTGGCAAGAATCATGTGATTACTATGATAGTGGAAAACCAAATTGGGATCCATTTAAATTTTAAAGGTAGGATAATAAGAATTGTATAACGATAAGATTAAAATAGAAAGTCCTTATGGACATATTACCATTAGCTATGGTCGACATGATAAGCATCGAGTAAGAGTTCTTGATATAGATGGTGGTATGGAATCAGCAACTTATATAGAAGAAGAATTACAAAATGAATTACTTTTTGAATATATGTATTTATTTGATTTAATGTTTGATGAAAATTATTTAGAAGATAGACAAATTAATGATGTTTTATTAATTGGTGGTGGTGCTTTTCATTATCCTAAATATTTTTTAGTACATCATCAAGGAAATATTGATGTTGTAGAAATCAATGAAATACTTTATGATATTTCTAATAAATATTTTTATTTAGAAGAAACTATTAATAAATTTGATAAGAATAAAAATAGATTTCAATGTTATTTTGAAAATGGAAGAGATTATATAAATAGGAACAAAAAGAAATATGATGCTATTTTAAGTGATGTCTTTATTGGTGAAAATTTAGTATTAGAACTTCATTCATTGGAAGCAATCAAAAGAATAAAAGAATCTTTAAATCCACAAGGAATTTATATAACAAATATCATTGGTTCATTAAGTGGCAAATATAGTCAAAAAATAAAGAATGTTGTAAAAACACTCAAACAATGTTTTAAATATACTTATGTCTTTAAAGCACAAGAAAAGAATGAGCATCAAAAAAGACAAAACTTAATTGTTGTTGCAGTAGATCAAGAAGTTCATTTTAATATTGTAAGTTATCATAATATTAATCAAAAGAGATATCATCAAGGAATGATTAATCATGTAGATGATCTTGATTTAAGTAATGCGCATGTTTTGTTAGATGAAGATATTAAACAATAAACTTTACTAATTTACTTATAATAAAAAATTGCAAGAGCTAAATCGGTGCTCTAAATAATCGAGTGCTTTAGCGAAATTCGCTCTAAATTATTAGGGGGG